>Ga0206129_10002308_pt1 | contig 23895 bp, 23 predicted proteins | sample Helgoland_Spring_8_FD_148616 | JGI IMG/M metagenome (GOLD analysis project Ga0206129, IMG submission 148616) | Pelagic subsurface seawater microbial communities from Kabeltonne, Helgoland, North Sea - Helgoland_Spring_Bloom_20160502_2 | ecosystem: Environmental > Aquatic > Marine > Epipelagic ...
AAGGCGTGACCGAAGCCGAGGCGTTCAAACGCCTGACCGACGACCTACAGGCCTTCTACCAGGAAGCCGCCACCGCCCAGCCGGGCCATGGCGGCAGGCATGTGGACGTGCTGGACTGGTTCTGGGGTCAAACCCAGGCCGGCCAATTGCTGCTCGCCTGCCGCGAGCGGGCCCGCGACAGCGGGGACACGCGCCTGAAGTTCATTGCCGAGCGTCTGCTGGTTCCCCAACTTGCCCGCGCCCGCCTCGATTTGTAAGCAGCAAACGCTGTCCCTGCCGCCCCCCGGGTCAGGCCCGGGATGGGCGGGTGCCGTATTCTATGGCTATTGGGCCGGGGGTTATTGGGCCGGGACGATTTCGATCAACTCGATCGTGAAGTTCAACACCTCGTTCGGGCCGATGGCGCCGCCGGCACCCTGGGGACCGTAGGCGAGTTCGGAAGGAATCCAGACCTCCCATTTGGAGCCGACCGGCATCATCACCAGCGCCTGCTGCCACCCGGGAATCACCTGCGTTACCCCAAACGTTGCCGGCTCGCCCCGTTCGTAGGAGCTGTCAAAGACGGTACCATCCAGCAGCCGGCCCTCATAATGCACCTTCACCTTGTCGGAGGCCGCTGGCTTTGGGCCGCCGCCCTCCGCCGTCACCGTGTATTGCAGGCCGCTGTCGGTGGTGTTCACGTCGGCCTTGTCCTTGTTCTCTGCCAGAAAGGCCTTGCCGGCGGCCAGGGTTTCGTCGCCTTTGGCGGCCTCGGCAGCCTGCTGCTCGGCCTGCATGGCGGCGACGGTTTCCTGCATCTGCTCCGCCGTCAGCCGCGGCTCCCGGCCCTCAAAACGGTCGCGCAGCGCCTGGGCCAGCGCATCCACGTCCAGATCGTGGTGCAGGCCCTGCTGCATCATGCCCTGGGCCAATTGCATGCCGACCATATAACTGAACCGCTGCTTCTGGGTTTCCAGCGGCCCAACATCCTGGGCCAGGGCAGATGCAGACAGCAACACGGGTACGGCAACAAGGCCAGCGAACAAACGCTTCATAGGTGAGCCTCTTTCTGAAAAACCAAAGGATCGTTCGAGACGATGGCGGGACAAGCGCGGCTCTACCCGGAACAACCGTCGGGGCCAACCTAGTGAGGCGGGAGCGACGGCACAAGGGCAGCGCCGGTCAGGCAACCTCGCCGTCCCAAAGGGCCGCGTCGTCGTCTCTGCCCTCCACCAGATTGGAAACGCCAACGCCGATCAGGCGGAAAGCCACGCCCGTTGCCTCCCGCCGCAGCAGGGTTTCGGCGGCGACGAAGATGTCGGCGGCACTGGCCGTCGGCTCGGAAAGGGTATGGCTGCGGGTCAGGGACTGGAAGCCGGCGGTCTTCAACTTCAACACCACGGTCTGGCCTCGATAGCCCTGGCTTTCCAGCCGCCCGCCGACGCGCTGGCAAAGGCGCTCCAACCGGGCGGACAAAGTGCCGGCGGCGGCAATCGGGTCCTCGAAGGTGGTTTCGTTGGAGATGCTTTTGGTGGGGCGCGATGGCTTGACGCTGCGCCGGTCGACGCCGCGGCTGAACGGTGCCAGGCGCTCGCCGAAGCTGCCATAGCGGTGCTCCAGCGCTGCCGGGGGAAAGCCGCGAAGCTGACCGATCCGATGGATGCCGTCTGTCTCCAGCTTCTCCCGCATCGCACGGCCGACCCCGAAAATCATGCCGACCGGCTTCGATGCCAGGAAGGCCCTTGCCTCGTCCCGGCCGATCACCGCAAAGCCGCGGGGCTTGTCGAGGTCGGAGGCCATCTTTGCCAAAAACTTGTTAGGGCCGAGGCCGATGGAGATGGTGATACCCAACTCCCGCTCGGCCCGCAGCGCCAGCCGGGCGAGTTGCAGGGCCGGCAGTTCGCCCCCTCCCCCCCCTCCTGCGCCGCGGAAGTCCATAAATGCCTCGTCGATGGAGAGCGGCTCGACCAGGGGCGTGACGGCGCGCATCAACGCCCGCATTTCCCGGCCGACAGCCTGGTATTTTGCCATGTTCGGCGGCACCACGACCGCCTGGGGACAGGCGGCCCGCGCCTTGAACATCGGCATGGCGGAACGCACGCCATAGCGGCGGGCGACATAGCAGGCCGCCGCCACCACGCCACGCCGCCCGCCGCCGATCACCAGCGGACCATCGCGCAAGCCCGGATTATCGCGTTTCTCGATGGTCGCATAAAAGGCGTCGCAGTCCACATGCGCGACCCGCAGCGATGACAACTCCGCATGCATCAAGACCCGCGGCGAGCCGCAGGCCGGACAGCGCCGGGCGGCATCCGGCAGGCGGTCGTTCAGGCAATCGCGGCATAGGGCAGGCATGGCAGTCACTATACCCTGCCAACGGCAGTTCCGCGCACCGGCGATTTCACCAGAACTATGGCGCGGCGATGGGCAATGCGCTAGGAAGTTGGCCATGAACGCGAAACGGTCGGTTGGGGTAAGCGTTCCGTTAAACAGTCATGGATTATTTTTGGTTGCAATCGATTCTGGCATCCTCACAATTGGCCGGGATCGTAGCACCCCCCGCAAGGCTTTGGGCCGCCGCATGGCAGAACGCATCCTGATCGTTGAAGACAATGAGTTGAACATGAAACTGTTCAACGATTTGCTGCGCGCCCACGGGTATGAGACCATCCAGACCAATGACGGCGTCTCCGCCATGCAACTCGCCCGCAGCGAGCAGCCGGACCTGATCCTGATGGATATTCAACTGCCGGAGGTTTCCGGCCTGGAAGTGGCGAAATGGCTGAAGGCGGACGACCTGCTCTGTCGCATCCCGATCATCGCCGTCACCGCGTTTGCCATGAAGGGCGACGAGGAGAAAATCCGCCAGGGTGGTTGCGAGGATTATCTGGCCAAGCCGATCAAGGTTGCCAGCTTCATCCAGACCGTTCGCAAGCATTTAAGCGATCGCCATTAACCGGGCATTCGCCGCCACCGCCTTAGGCTCCCCCAAATCGGTGACGCCCACCGCGCCACCACTCCTGGGGTCACCAGCACCGCCTGGCGGGAGAGCCATGACAGCACGAATTCTTGTCGTCGACGATATCGCCGCGAACCGGAGGCTTCTGGAAGCCAAGCTGTCCGCGGAATACTACGACGTGATCACCGCCAGCAGCGGCAAGGATGCGCTGGCTTCTGTCGAACAGCATTCCCCCGACCTGATCCTGCTGGACGTGATGATGCCGGACCTGTCCGGCTATGATGTCTGCGTGCGGCTGAAAGCCGACCATCGCTTCAGCCATATTCCCGTGGTCATGGTGACGGCCCTCGATTCGCCCCAGGACATGGTGCGCGGTCTGGAGAGCGGTGCGGACGATTTCCTCACCAAACCGTTGGACAATCTGGCCCTGTTCGCACGGGTCCGCAATCTGGTGCGGCTGAAGCGGGTGCTGGACGAATGGCGCCTGCGCGAGGGCGAGGCGTTGGGCGATGCCAGGTTCGAGGCGCTGGCCGACGAATCCTACACCGATGCCCGCGCCTTTCTGATGAGCGAAAGCCCTCTGATCCACGAAGTTATCGCCCAGACCGCCAGCGCCCTGCAGCAAGAGCTCGTTTATTGCCGGCACGACCAGCCGGCTCCGGGCCAGTTGCTGAACGGATCGTTCGACCTGATTCTGGCGGACATCGCCTACCAGCCATTCGACGCGCTGCGGCTCTGCTCGCAAGCGCGCTCGTGCGAGGAAACGCGGCACCTGCCGTTCGTGCTGATCGGCGAGCGCAGCGACACCGAACGGCTCTACAAGGGCCTGGACCTGGGCGCCAACGAATGCCTGCTGCGCCCGCTCAACCCGTCGGAGGTGATGGCCCGGCTCAAGACCCAGATTCGCCGCCACCGCCTGCAATTGCGCATCCAAAACCGCCACCATCACAGCCTGAACCAGGCGGTGACCGATGCGCTCACCGGCCTTTACAACCGGCATTATCTGGATACGCACCTGGCCCGCCTGCACGCCCGCGCTATCGGCGAGGGCCGGCCGCTGTCGCTGATCGTCTGCGATCTCGACCGCTTCAAGGCGATCAATGACACGTTCGGTCACGCTGCCGGCGATGCGGTGTTGCGAACCGTTGCCGACAAGTTGTCCGGCAGCGTCCGCTCGCCGGATCTGGTCGCCCGCCAGGGGGGCGAGGAGTTCGTTATCGTGCTGCCGAACACGCCGCTCGCCGATGCGGAGCGCGTGGCCGATCGCCTGCGCCGCACCGTCGGCGAGGCGGAGATTCCGCTGGCCGGCGGCAGCGGTGCCTTGCGGGTGACCGCCAGTTTTGGCGTCAGCGAGATCGCCTGGGACGAACCCTCCTCGGATGAGGCGCTGCGGCGGGCGGACGAGGCGCTCTACCGATCCAAGCACAAGGGGCGGAACCGTGTAACGGTGGCACCGGTGGGCAATATCGCATCGCCGATGCCGCCGGAGGAAACGGCAGCAGCCTTGTCCTAGATCCAAGCGGTTCGATCAGACCACTAGGCCATTGCCATCCTGCGGTGCACGGCCGATGCTGCCGGCCTTTGTGCCGGCGCAGCAAAGGCCCTCCTCCGCGCGATGTCGACCAACCGCCTGGTTTTCCTGATGTGCTCCTTTCTGGGGTTGAACCTGCTGGGCATGCATGCCACGGCAACCCTGCTGCCGACCTTCATCCAGGAATGGACCCTGAGCGGCACCGAGGCCGGTTGGTTGAACGGCATTTGGGGCCTGACTTCGACCCTGGCGATTCCCTTCCTGACCATCACCGACCGGATCGACGCGCGCCGCATCATGCTGGCGGGCGCACTGGCCAACACAGTCGGCTTCGGTGGCTTCGCCCTGTTTGCCGATGGCTTTACCAGCGCTCTGCTGTTCCGGGGCATTCAGGGACTGGGGTTTGCCGGCACCTATATGGTCGGCGTCAAGGCGATCGGCGACCGGATCGCGGCGGAAGATCGGCCGAAAGCGACGTCCCGTTATATCTCCAGCTTTCCGATCTGCGCCAGTTCCAGCGTCGTGATCTCGGCAGAGCTCGCGCGTGCCTTTGGCTGGCATGCGGCCTACGCGCTGCCGGCCTGCAGCGCCTTTGCGGCCTTCCTGCTGGCTTTGTTGCTGCTGCGTCCGGCCAAACCGGAGGCGGGGCCGAAGCGCTCGCTGTTCGATCTGGGGCCGGTGGTGCGCAACAGGCCAGTTCTGGGCTTTGGCTTCGGCGCTTTCATGCATGCGGTGGAATTGCTGGGCGTGCGCGCCTGGAGCGTGGCCTTCTATGTGTTCGCGGCCTCGCAATATGGCGGCATGGATCTGGTCTGGCTGATTCCGATCGCGACGACCCTGCTGATCCTGATCGGCTCCCCGACCTCGTTTGCGGGCGGCGATGCCGGCGGCCACTGGGGGTATGCGCGAGTGACGGCGCTGTTGATGATCGCCTCTGGCCTGTTCGCCTGCTTTGTCGGCTTTGCTGCCGCCTGGCCGCTCTGGCTGCTGCTGGCACTGATCTTGGGGCACAACCTGTTCGTGCTGGCCGATTCGGGTGTGGTGAACGCCGGTGCCATGGCCATGGCAGAGGCCGGCAGCCGCGGCACGCTGATCATGTTCATGGCGCTGGCCAACGCAGCGGGAGGGCTGGTCGGGCCGGTGCTGTTCGGCGTGGTGCTGGATGCCACCGGCGGCCCGGAGAGTGTCACCGGCTGGGGCTGGGCCTTTGCCAGCCTGGGATTCGCCGTGATCTCCGGCGGCGCCATGGTCTGGCTGCTGGGCCGCAGCGCGGACAGGCCAGCGCGGCCCTAAAGCCCCGCCACCAACTGACCCGCCTCCATCCGCACCACCCGGTCCATGGCCTGCGCGAGGGCGAGGTTATGGGTGGCGACCAGCGCCGCGACGCCGGTTTCGTGGGCGAGGCGGATCAGTTGCTCGGCCACCCGGTTGCCGGTGCCCTGGTCCAGATTGCCGGTGGGTTCGTCCGCCAGCAACAGCCGCGGGCTGTTGGCGAGCGCGCGGGCGATGGCGACGCGTTGCTGCTCGCCGCCGGAGAGTTCGGAGGGGCGGTGGGCGATGCGGTCCTGGAGCCCGACGGAGGCCAGCAGGTCGCCTGCCCGCGCCCGCGCCTGGCGCTTGCCCGTGCCGGCGATGAGTTGCGGCAGCACCACATTCTCCAGCGCCGTGAACTCCGGCAGCAGGTGGTGGAACTGGAAGACGAAGCCGATTTCCGCCCGCCGCACCGCCGAGCGCGCCGCATCGTCCAGCCCCGCGCACTCCCGTCCGCCAAGGCGCACGGCACCGGCATCGGGATTGTCGAGCAGGCCGGCAATCTGCAACAGGGTGGACTTGCCGGCGCCCGATGGGCCGACGAGCGCCACGATCTCTCCCGGCATCAGCCGCAGGTTGAGGCCGTCCAGCACGCGCAGCACATTGCGGCCCTGGTGGTATTCCCGCACGACGCCGGCAAGTTCGAGCGCGGGCTCACTCATAGCGCAGCGCCTCCGCCGGTTGCAGGCGCCCTGCCCGCCAACTGGGGTAGAGCGTCGCCAGGATCGAGAGGCCAACGCCCATGCAGACCACCAGCAGCACCTCGAACGAGTCCACCTTTGCCGGCAACTGGCTCAGAAAATAGATTTCGGCACTGAACAGCTCACCGCCGGTCAGGCTTTCGAGCCAGCCCTTGATCGTGTCGATGTTCCTGGCGAACGCCAACCCCAGCACGAACCCGGCGAGCGTGCCCGTCAGGCCGATGGAAGCGCCGTTCAGAAAGAATATGCGCATGATCATGCCACGCGTCGCCCCCATGGCCCGCAGGATGGCAATGTCGCGTCCCTTGTCCTGCACCAACATGATCATGGAGGAGATGATGTTGAACGCCGCCACCATGATGATGAGCGACAGGATCAGGAACATCACGTTCCGCTCCACCGCCAGCGCCTGCACGAAGGCCGCGTTGGAGGTCTGCCAGTCGTAGAGGCGGTAGAACGAGGCCCTGGGCAGCGCTGCCCGCACCGCCTCGCGCGCGGCCTCCAGGTCGTTCGGGTCGGTCAGCAGCACCTCGATGGCGCTGACGCCCTGGCCGGTGCCGAACAGGCGCTGGGCGGTCGCCAGCGGGATGTAGACGAAGCCGGAATCGTACTCGTACATGCCGACATTGAAGACGGCGGCCACCCGGAAGGTCTTGGTGCGCGGCACCGCACCGAACGGGCTGACATTGGCCTGGGGCGAGATCAGCCGCAGCTTCGAGCCGACGCCCAGCACCATTTTCGCCGCCAGCCGATGGCCGATGACGATCTCGTCCCCCTCGGCTCCGAAATCCGAGAGGCCGCCGGCGATGATGTTGTCGGAGAGGATCGCCCGCGCCCGGATCGCCTCAGCCGAGAGGCCACGCACCACGGCGCCGCTGGTCTGATCGCCTTCCGCCGCGGCCATGGCCTGGCCCTCGACCATGGGCTCGGCATAGGTGACTTCGGGCAGGGCGGCGAGGCGCTTTTGCAGGTCCGGATAGTCCGGGTCCAGCGGCGCGCCGAAGCCGCTGACCACCATGTGCGCGTTGACGCCCATCACCCGGTCCAGCAGTTCGGCCCGGAAGCCGTTCATGACGCTCATGACGATGATGAGGGTGGCGACGCCCAGCATGATGCCGGCAAACGAGAAGCCAGCGATCACGCTGACAAACCGCTCCTTGCGGCGCGAGCCCAGATAGCGCCACGCCACCATGCGCTCGAAGGCGGAGAAAATCATGGGGCAGCACCACCATCCGCCATCATTGCGAGGCGGAGCGGACGCAAGTCTGGTCCAACGAAGCAACCCAACGGTGTTCCGGCCTCAAGAACACCCGGGTTGCCGCGTCGCCCCGGGCCAAGCCCGGCGCTCACCACAATGACGACGTGATGAATTGGAAGCAAAACCATTCCCCCTCACCCCGCCAGCTTTGCCAGCGCGCTTTCGACGGACAGTTCCTCCCGTTCGCCGCTGGCGCGGTTTTTCAGCTCGACGACGCCGTTCTTCAGGCCGCGCGGCCCGACGATCACCTGCCAGGGCAGGCCGATCAGGTCCATGTCGGCGAACTTGCCGCCGGCGCGCTCGTCGCGGTCGTCGTAAAGCGGCTCCTTGCCCGCTGCCGTCAATCGCGACTCTAAATCCGCGCAGGCCGCGTCGCAGGCCGCGTCGCCGCTGCGCAGGTTGATCAGGCCGACCGGGAAGGGTGCGACGCTATCCGGCCAGATAATGCCGGCTTCGTCATGGCTCGCCTCGATAATGCCGCCGACCAGGCGCGAGACGCCGATACCGTAGGAGCCCATGTGCACCGGCACCTGCTCCCCATCCGCGCCGGAGACGACGGCGCCCATGGGTTTCGAGTATTTGTCGCCGAAATAGAAGATGTGACCGACCTCGATGCCGCGCCGCACTTCCAATTCCTCCACCGGCACCGGGCAGGCGGCGGCGTCGTGCATCTCGTCCGTGGCGGCATAGATGCCGGTCAGTTCCCGGAACAACGGCTCCAGGTCATCGTCGTAAGAGATATTCAGGCGCGACAGGTCCATGTCGAGCCAACGCTTGTCGCAGAACACCTCGCTCTCGCCGGTGTCGGCCAGGATGATGAATTCGTGGCTGAGATCGCCGCCGATCGGGCCGGTATCCGCCTTCATGGGAATCGCCTTCAGGCCCAGCCGCTCGAACGTGCGGAGATAGGCCAGGAACATTTTGTTGTAGGAGACCTTGGCCCCCGCCGCATCCACATCGAAGGAATAGGCATCCTTCATCAAAAACTCGCGCCCGCGCATGACGCCGAAGCGGGGCCGCACCTCGTCCCGGAACTTCCACTGAATGTGGTAGAGGTTCAACGGCACGTCGCGGTAGCTGCGGCAGTGGTGACGGAAGATGTCGGTGATCATCTCCTCGTTGGTCGGGCCATAGAGCATGTCGCGCTCGTGCCGGTCGGTAATGCGCAGCATCTCCAGCCCGTAATCGTCATAGCGCCCGCTCTCGCGCCAGAGGTCTGCCGGCTGGATGGTCGGCATGAGCACTTCGTGCGCGCCGGCGCGGTCCTGCTCGTCCCGCACGATCTGCTCGATGTTCTTGAGCACGCGATGGCCCATCGGCAGCCAGGAATAGATGCCGGCGGCCTGCTGCTTGATCATGCCGGCGCGCAGCATCAGCCGGTGCGAAACGATCTGCGCCTCGGAGGGGTTTTCCTTCAGCGTCGGCAGGAAATAGCGGGTGAGGCGCATGGAGCGGGCATCCTGTTGAGACTCTGGCGATTGGGGTTCGGCTACCCCTCTGCCCCGCCGCTGTCAATGTCGGCACCGTCGCGCTTGGCGGCGGGCGGTGCGTTGGGTTATGAGCGGGGCTTATGAAACAGGAAACCATCCTCATCACCGGCGCTGCCCAGCGCCTCGGCCGGGCCATGGCTCTGGCCGTGGCGAAGCGGGGCTGGCGCGTGGCCGTGCACTACAACACCTCCGCCGCCCCTGCGGAGGCGCTGGCCGGCGAAATCCGCACAGGCGGAGGCCAGGCGGTGGCGGTGCCCGCCGACCTGGCCGACCCACAGGCCGTCGCCGGGCTGGTGGAAGCAGCGGCCCGGGCGCTGGGGCCGGTCACAGCGCTGGTGAACAACGCCTCCGCATTCGAAAACGACGACGCCCGAAGCATGACAACAGACGGCTGGCGCCAACATATGACGGTGAACACAGAGGCGCCGGTTTTCCTTGCCCAGGCCTATGCCGCCGCCCTGCCGGTGGACCGCGACGGCCTGATCGTCAACATGCTGGACGAGGCGGTGCTGCGCCCCGGCCCATCCTTCTTCAGCTACACCGTCAGCAAGGCAGCGCTGGCCGCCGCGACCGAGATGCTGGCCCAGGCGCTCTCGCCCCGCATCCGCGTCAACGCCATCGCGCCGGGGCTGATCCTGAAAAGCGGCCACCCCAGCCGGGAAGCGTTCGAGCGCGCTCACCGCAACACGCTGCTGGGCCGCGGCCCCGGCGCCGACGCCATCGTCCGCGCCCTGTTCTATCTGATGGACGCCGATACGGTGACCGGCGAGACCCTCTATGTCGACGCCGGCAAGCACCTGATGCAGAATCACAAATATCTGCCGGGCAAGCCGCCGGGAGAAACCGCATGACCGCCCCCCTCGCCGGCGACTATGAGTGCGTCGCCCTCACCGGTCTGGTGCTGCACCTGCACATCGGCATCCGCGACTGGGAACGTCACCCGGACCGCAAACAGCGGGTGCAGGTGCATGTGGAGTGCTACCGCCCGCTGGGCGAGCCGCCGAAGCGGATCGAGCAGTGCATCGACTACAGCCGGCTCTACCGCTACGTCACCACGGAATGGCCCGCGCGCGGCCACACCGACCTGCTGGAGACGCTGGCCCACGACCTGCTGGCCTTCGCCTTCCAGGATGAGACCGTCACCGCCGTGCGCGTCCGCCTCGCCAAGCTGGACGTCTATCTGGACGACGCCGTGCCGATGGTGGAACTGGTGCGGCGGCGGTAGGGCGGAGCGCCTCCCTGCCCGCCTGGATGGTGTCGCGGCCATGTTCGTGCGCCTGCAGGTCGAGCCCGTCCTTGACCTCCCGCAGACCATGTCCAGCCAGGAAGCCGGAGCCTCCCACCTTCAAACGCCCAATATTGCCAACAGCGCGTCGGTGTGGCCAAGCCGTTCCATCGCAAAGGCGATGCACCCGGTGATGCCGAGCTTCGGGTCCGTCAGCGTGCCGTCCAGGTCAAAGCAGACGCCGGTCCATGGCGCAGGCATCCGTTACTCCGCCGCCGCCTTCGTCCCCGCCTTGGCGCGGAAATAGGGCAGGATCTCCTCGGCGATGGCGGCGGCGTTGGTGCGGGCCTGGATGATGAGGTCGTGCGCCTCCTGAAAACGCTCGTGGCTGAAGCCGGGATTGATGCCCATGGCGTGGTATTCCGCGCCGATGCCGCGCACGAAACCGGCGATGAAGCGGCCGCGGGTCAGGTTGTCGAGGATGGCGTATTCCTCGGCAATCGTCAGCGGGTTGTTCACCAGCGGCAGCGCCCGGCCCAGGATCGCCAGCTTGATCTTTTTCAGGCTGCGCGCCAGCGCCCCGGCCAGCACTCCCGGGGTCGGCATCATGCCATAGGCGGTCTGGTGGTGCTCGTTCAGGATAACGCCGTCGAAGCCCAACTCCTCGGCATATTCCAGCTCGTCCAGATAGTTGTGGTAGAGTTCCGCGCCCTTTTGCGGGTCGTAGTGGCTGTTGGAGAAGTTGACCCAGGCTGACCCGTTCTTCTCGATCGCATCCAGAGCCGGCGCGGCGGCAGGGCAAGGCGAAGCCGCGCACGTCCAAGTGTTGCGTTGCGGGGGTGGGCATCGGTCCTCCGGGCGCTTTTGATTGTCGGCTTGGCCGACAGTCTAAGGCCAGGAACGACCCCGGGCCAAGAGGGCTTGCGGCGCGATTGCCCGAAACGGCGGCAACCGCGCCATCCCGCAATCATCGATATTTCCCCTGAATGCAGGCTATTTACGTCCCGCAAAACGTTTGCGGCACCACCTGCTCCGGCCTTGGCGGCAGGCCATAGCGTGCCGCGTCCGGCTGGTCGTCATAGGGGTGGGCCAACACGGCCAACAGGGCCTCCATCGGGGCAAAATTGCCCTGGTCTTCGCCGGCACGGATGGCTTCTTCGACCAGGTGATTGCGCGGGACAAAGAGCGGATTGACGGCGCGCATGGCGGCGGCGCGGTCGGCGGGCGCCACCTCCTCCCGTTCGGCGCGGGCGGCCCATTGGTGCAGCCACTGCTCAAACACGCTAGGGTCGTTGAAGAGGGTGCGAGGATTGTTGCGCTCCAGGTCCCGGCCATCAACCACATTGGCGAGCCAGCGGAAGGTGAGGGTGAAATCCGCCTCGCCCTTGGCCATGGCGGCCAGCAGGTTCTGGCCCAGTTGCAGGTCGTCAGGCTCGTCCGTGAACAGGCCGAGCTTGGCGCGCAGGCCGTCGGTGAAGGCAGCCTCGAACCGCTTCGGAAAGGTGTCGATTGCCGCCTGGGCCTGACGCACCGCCTCGTCGCGGTCGGCATTCAGGATCGGCAACAAGGCCTGGGCCAGCTGTGCCAGATTCCATTGCGCAATACTGGGCTGGTTGCCGTAGGCATAGCGGCCCTGCTGGTCGATAGAGCTGTAGACCCGGCCCGGGTGGAAATCGTCCATGAAAGCGCAGGGGCCATAATCGATCGTCTCGCCAGCGACCTGCATATTGTCGGTGTTCATCACGCCGTGAATGAAGCCGACCAATAGCCATTGCGCCACCAACGCCGCCTGCCGGATCAGAACCCCCTCCAGCATGGCCAGGCTGGGGTTGTCGGCCGCCGCCGCTTCCGGGTAATGGCGGGCGATGACGTGGTCGGCCAAGGCCTGCAACGCCTCCGCATCGCCACGGCCGGCGAAGAACTGGAAGGTGCCGACGCGGATGTGGCTCTGGGCAACACGGGCCAGGACGGCGCCCGGAAGTGCGGTCTCACGGAAGACAGGCTCGCCGGTGGTGACGGCGGCGAGCGCCCGGGTGGTGGGAATTCCGAGGGCGTACATGCCCTCGCTGACGATATACTCCCGCATCACCGGACCCAGGGCCGCCCGTCCGTCGGCAGAGCGGGAGAACGGCGTCCGGCCGGCGCCCTTCAACTGGATGTCGCGGCGAATGCCGTCGGTGCCGACGACCTCTCCCAGCAGGATAGCGCGGCCATCGCCCAGTTGCGGCACCCAGCCGCCGAACTGATGGCCGGCATAAGCCTGCGCGAGCGGGTCGGCGCCCTCCGGCACGCGGTTCCCGGCCAAGGCCTGTATGCCATCTTCCGAGGCCAGGGCTTCAGGGTCGAGGCCCAGCAGTTCGGCAAGCGGGCGGTTGATCCGGATCAGCCGCGGCTCTGCCACCGGGGTCGGCGGCAGGCGGGCATAAAAGCGTTCCGGCAGGCGGGCATAGCTGTTGTCAAAACGGGCCGCTGCAAACGGCCCTGCTGGGGCGAGATCCTGGGGCACGGGCTGGTCTCCATTCAGGGAACGGGTGCGCGCGCCCCAATACTTAGGACTTGCGCTGGCGCGGGTCCAGGATGTCGCGGACGGCGTCGCCTAGGAGATTGGTGCCAAACACCACCAGGCTGATGGCAATGCCGGGGAAAATCACCAGCCAGGGCGCGGTGCGCACATACTCCGCCGCGCTTTCGCTCAGCATGCGGCCCCAGCTTGCGTGCGGCTCCGGAATGCCAAGGCCGAGGAAGCTGAGGCTGGCTTCTGTCAGAATGGCGGAGCCAAGCTGCGCCGTGGCGAGCACGATCAGCGGTGCCAGCGTGTTGGGCAGCACGTGGCGCACGGCAATCCACACCTCTCTAACGCCGGCGGCACGGGCGGCCTCGACAAATGGCATTTCGCGCAGGGTGAGCGTGTTGGAGCGGATGACGCGGGCAACGTTCGGCACCAGCGGGATCGAAATGGCCAGAATGGTGTTCTCCAGGCTGGGCCCCAACGCGGCGGCCATCACCAGGGCCATCACCAGCAACGGCAGCGCCTGCATGATGTCGATCAGGCGCTGGGTCAGGAGGTCGAACCAGCCGGAGATATAACCGCTCGCCAAACCAATGGCCACGCCCAACACGCAGCCCAATACGGTGGAGCCGATGCCAACCATGAGCGAGATGCGGGCGCCATGGACAATGCGGGCCCACACATCCCGGCCCATCACATCGGCCCCCAACATGTGCTCGGCACCGGGGGCGGCCAGCGAGCTGGCGGCGTTGGTCTGATAGGGATCGATGCCGGCCACAAATTCGGCAAAGATCGCGGCAAACAGGAACAGTGCCGTGATGGCCGCACCGACGGCACCCAGCGGGTATTGCCGACAGAATTTGCGGATATGGTACCAGATACCTTTGCGGCGGATGACCGCTTCGGGCAGGGTTTCGACGCTGAAGTTGGGCGCGGACATGGCTTTCAGAGGCTCCAACTAGCTGTAGCGAATGCGTGGATCGAGGACGGCATAGAGCAGGTCGACAATCAGATTCACGGTGACGGTGATAAAGGCGATCAGCATCACCAAGTTTTGCACAATCGGATAATCGCGCCACTGGATCGCCTCTACCAGGAAGCGGGCAACGCCGGGGATGTTGAACACGGTTTCGGTGACGATCAGGCCGCCGATCAGGAAGGCCGCCTCAATTCCGATAATCGTGGTCACCGGCAGCACGGCGTTGCGGAGCGCGTGCTTGTAGTTGATCGTGCTCTCGCTCGCCCCCTTCGATCGGGCGGTGCGGATATAGTCCTGGCGCATCACCTCCAGCATGCTGGAACGGGTGAGGCGCATGATAATCGCCGAGGCGCGGAAGCCGACAGCGGCGGCGGGGATCGCCAGCAGCCAGAGTTCCTCGTACCAGGTTTCCGGCGGGTTCGTATAGATCGGGATATAGCCGGCCCAGGCGACAAAGGCGGTCAGGATCAGCAGGCCCAGCCAGAAGCTCGGCAGCGACAGGCCGGAGAGCGAGATGACGCGGACCAGATAGTCGCCCCAGGAGTTCTGGCGCACGGCGCTGATCACGCCCAGCGGCACGCCGAACAGCACCGAGAAGAACAGCGCCATGCCCGCCAGTTTCGCCGTGATCGGAATGCGGGGGGCAAGTTCGTCAATGGCCGGCAATTCGCTGACATAGGAATAGCCCAGGTCGCCCACCACCAGGCCGCTGATCCAGTCCCAATACTGTTTCCACAGGGGCTGGTCGAGACCCAGCTCGGCTTCCAGATAGGCTTTTTCCTGCGGGTCGATAAACCCCGCGGAATCGAACAGAATATCGGCAATGTTGCCGGGCACGAGCCGCAGCAACACAAAGATAATAATCGACATCCCGATCAGGGTCAGGATCATCAACAGCAAACGGCGGACAAGATAGGATGTCACGGGAGGCCGTCCCTTGTGAAATCGTTGTCGGGTTTCAAACCTAGTTCCAAAGCGTCAGGGCTGGGTGCCCTTGCCGTTCCGGTCCGGCGAGGCATAAGCATATGCCCGCCCGATCCCATCGGCACAGCACCCAGCCGATGACGGTGTGGAGGACGGCCACAGACCGGGCAGCCCTCCCCCGGTGCCGTTACCGGTCGAGCCAGACGTCTTCGAAACGCCAGGCATTGTAAGAGCTGTTGCGCGGCGTCACAAAGCCCTTAACGGGGGCATGGTAGCAGGTGCCGCCGAAGCCGTCGAAGATCATCGGACGGGCCACGTCTTCCTGCAGCTTCGCATCGATCTCCCACACCAGCTTTTTGCGCTCTTCGATGTCGGTCATACTGGACTGCTTGATGAACAGCGCCTGCAGTTCCTCGTTGCAGTAGCCGGTATAGTTCCGCTGACTGCCGCACGCGTAATTCTCGAAGAAATTCACGTCCGGATCATCGACGCCCATGCCGGTCAGGTTCATGCCGACCTGATAGTCCTTGCGGGCCACGGTGGCATGCCAGTTGGAGGTCTCGATCACCTTCAGTTCGGCGTCGATATAGATCTCCTTCAGGTGGTCGATGAGGATGACCGCCGGATCGCGGTAGATCGCGATGTTACGGGTGGAGATCTCGATATCCAGGCGATTGTCCGGGCCATAGCCGGCTTCCTGCATGAGCTTGCGCGCTTCTTCGCGGTTCGCTTCGACGTCGCCATAGCCCGGCACCTTGGCCAGAACTTCCGGCGGCATGCCCCAGACACCGGCCGGCGGAACCAGCATGGAGCCGCCCGCGGTGGCGATGCCTTCGGTCAGGATTTCCACGAACTCGCTGCGGTCGATCGCCATTGCCATCGCCTTGCGAATGCGCGCATCGTCGAACGGCGGCGCGTCGCGGTTGACGATCAGGTTGCGGCTGACATTGGTCGGCACCATGTCGCAGGTGGCGGTCGGCGCCTGCTCTGCAATGTCACGGGCCAAAGCCGGGGTGATATCGCCGACGAAGGTCATATCGAACTCGCCGGAGATGAAGCCCAGCACGCGAGTGGAGCGGCTGCGGATGATGGTCCAGTCGATGCCGTCAAGCATCGGCTTGCCTTCTTTCCAGTAGTCCTCGTTCTTGACGAACTTGATGCTTTCGTTCTGCTTCAGCTCAACGAACTTGAACGGGCCGGTGCCGATTGGCGCGGTGCGCATGGTCTTGGCGTCGACATGGCACGGATAGACCGGGCTGTAGCCCGACGCCAGCAGCGCCAGGAAAGACGGCTGCGGCTGGCCGAGGGTGAAGGTCACCTCGTGGTCGCCGTTGGCCTCAACGCCTTTCAGGTTCCAGTACCAGGATTTGCGAGGGTTCTTGCGCAGGCGCATATTGCGCGGAACGTCACCCTGCAGGCGGTTCCAGGTGCAAACCACATCTTCGGCGGTGAACGATTCGCCGTCGTGCCACTTTACACCGTCACGCAGCTTAAACGTGATCTTCTTGTTGTCCTCGCTCCAGGACCATTCGGTTGCCAGATCCGGAACGATGGTGTCGAGGCTGTTCACCGGGTTCTGCTGGTCGAAGATGACCAGATTGTTGAACACACCCATGAACGGCATGTTGGTGGAGGTTGTCGCCTCCTCATGAATCGAACCACTGGGCGGCGTGCCGCGGTGATAGACTTTCAGGACACCGCCGGCCTTCTCGGCCATGGCGGCGCCGATGGGCATGGCCAGCATGGTCGCCGCCAGCGCCAGACGCGCGCCGGTTTTCATCATCGGCATGAATGTTTCTCCTCTTCATCCCAGTTCGTTCGCACTGCCCCTATATCAGGCGGGCGCAAGCTAGCAGTGGTTATCCGCCGTGCCTACCCCCTGGCGGTTGCCCTCCGGGGAAGGATTGGCCGCCAGCCAGTCCGCCGCCGCCCGGGCCATGCCGCGGTTGGAATGGCCGACCCCCGGCACGCTCACCAACTGCCAGCCGAACGGGATCATCATGCGGCGGGCTTCGGCCCTGCCGTCCTCATAAAAATACACGCCGCGGGCATGACGGTGCGGGCCCTGGCGCATGGCTTCTTCCGATCGCAGCAGCATGGCGTTGGTCACATCCGTATCGTTCTCGCCGACCATGACCACCAACGGGCGGGGCAGACCCTGCTCCTGCACGCCCTCCAACTCCGGGAACCGGTCGAGGCCGTAGGGGAAGCGCTCGCCCGGCCGGGCCAGGGTGTAGGCGCCGGCGTTGGCGGCAATGGCCACCTCGAACCGGGCCCCCTCCTGGAACAGCGCCAGGCGGTGGACGAACTGACCGCCGGCGGAATGGCCGTAGAGCCAATAGCCGGAACGCGTGGAGCCGGTTGCGTCGCGGGCCCGGTCGAACAGGCGCTCCACCAGGCCGTAGCTCCAGCGCTCCCGCGGCAGGTAGTGGCGGCGGTCGGGGGTGCGCATGTTGCCGACCTCGTAGGCGCGCGGCCCGGGGAAAGCCTGCTGGTTGAATTCCGGCGCCAGCAGCAGCGCTCCCAGGCGCTCGGCATGCTCGACCCAGTCGTCGCGATAGCGGTCGGCGTTGCGCTTGTAGCCATGCAGGACGATCAGGATCGGTGAATCCGGGCCGAAAGCCTCCGGCCGGTGGACGTACACCTGCACCGGCCGGTCCGGCTCCGCAGCGGGGTCGGAGATCGCAAAGACGCTTTTGCCGGTGGGGAAAGTCATGGTTTACTGTCTGCCTGTCGGACCCGGAGGTTCGGAAAATGTTGGGGTTGAACGGAAAAGTCCAGAGCGTGGGGTGGTGCGATGCGGTTGGGGACTGTCGAACTGGTCCAGGAACTGGCGGTCAAGGCCGCCCGCACCTTCGGCTCCGACGTTTATGAACGTGTCGGCACGCTGCAATACTGGAACGCCAACCAGATGGCGCACATGATGATGGGCTTTTTCGGCACCACCATGACCAGCCTCGCGTGCATGAAACACTGGAATATGCCCGCCCTTGGCTTGGCATTCCTGATCCTGCCGGCGCTTCGCGACGTGAACGACTATCTGAACGACCGCGAGGCCGAGACCAACGGGTTTTCCGAACAATTTGTGCATTTGCGAGAGGTGGTGCGGGATTGCCTGACCGACACATCCTATTGGGTGGTGGGTGCCTTGCTGGCGGTCGCGACGGTCTGCGCCCTGCAGGATTTGCATGCGGCCAGTTCGCAATATCTGGCGCTGGCGGTGTTTGTCGGCGCGTTCGCCGCCTGGAACGGCATCGGCCACTACTGGCCGCAAAAGCGCCGGTTCGACCGGTCCGGCATTCCGTATTTCGTGCGGCTGGCAAAGTTCCGGGCAAACATGCGGCTGGCAGAAGATGGCAGCGCTGGCACTGGCGAGGCCACCGGCCAACCTCTGTCGCTCGACCCGGCGATCGCCGGGACGGTGTGCTCGTTCCTCGATCCCGATCGGGACACGCAATTCCTGATCGTCTGCGGCGACGGCGATTCCGGCAAGACGTCGCTGGCTTGCGGCATCGCGACCGAGTTCGTGATCTGGCCGAAACACAACACGCCGCCGCGTGTGCGCTACATGGCCATGGCCGAACTGCTAAGCCTGATCGGGCGCAATGGCGGGCGCTATGGCTTTGCGGGCGTGCTGGACGACACGCGCCCGCTTTCGGCATCGGAAGCGAATGTGTTGGTGATCGATGAAGCCGGGCCGCTGCCGAACTCGTTGCAGCAGGGCGCGGGCGGCGGCCTTGGCCAAGACCTTGTCAGCCTGTTGAAAGGCAAGATGCGGGTGGCTCTGGTGGCCAATCAGGCCGATTGCGCCGCCTGGAAGCGGTGGATCGAGCAGAATCTGTCGTCGGATGCACCGGTGCCCGTGATCGCCATCGCCGACATCGTCGACGACGAAAGCGCCCGGCCGCCGCTGCGCTTGCAAATGTTCGCGCTTGCCACTTATGTCGCCCTGGCGGCAGCGGGGCTTTGGTGGCTGTGTGCCATGCTCTATCTTGACAATCCGAGTTGACAATCGGACGACGCCGCCCAATTAACCCATCCGCCGATCCAGACGAAGCGAGCCCATGACCCAGAACCAGGGTGCCTCCCAGGAAGCGATCCAGTATCATTACGACGTCGGCAACGACTTCTACGCACCCTGGCTAGGGCCGACGATGATCTATTCGGCGGCGATCTGGCCGGACGACCGGCGCCAGCCCTGCTCGCTGGAAGAGGCGCAATACGCCAAGCTCGACTGGCATATCGAGAGTGCCGGCCTGGCCAAGGGCGGCCGGCTGCTGGATATCGGCTGCGGCTGGGGCGGCACCATGTGCCGGGCCATCGACAGCACCGGCATTGGCGAGGCGGTGGGTCTCACCCTCTCCGACGCGCAGGCAGAGTGGATAGCAGAGCACCACAAAGGCCACCCGATGCGGGCCGAGGTGCGGCCCTGGCAGGCCTATCGCGACCGGCAGCCGTTCGACGGCCTCATCTCCATCGGCGCGTTCGAGCACTTTGCCCGGCCAGAGATGGACCGCGCCGCCAAAGTCGCCCACTATGCCGACTTCTTCCGCTTCTGCGCCGACAGCCTGAAGCCGGGCAGGCGGCTGTCTTTGCAGACGATTGTCTGGATGAACGTGGCCGGCGAGGACGAAGTGGCCAACCTGCCGCTGCACATCTTTCCGGAAAGCAACCTGCCGCACGTCTCGGAAGTGTTCGAGGCGGCGGCGCCATTCTTTCATCCCATGGCCTTCCACAATCGTCCGCGCGACTATAGCCGCACACTCCGCGAGTGGGTGCGCAGCATTGGCAAGAACCGGAACGAACTGGCCGCCTTGACCAGCGCGGAAACGGTGCAGCGCTACCGCGACGGTTTTTCCGGCTTCATGGTCGGGTTCGAGCGGAGCGTGATCGGGCTGACGCGCTATAGTTTTCTGAAGCGGTGACGTGAGCGGCAACGCCTCCCACAAAGACAGTATCCGCGCCCGTGCGCTGGGCTTGGGCTTCGACACGGTCGGCTTTGCGCCCGCCCGCGCAACGGGCAGCGCGCGCGCCAACTTCTCGGTCTATTTGGCGGAGGGGCGGCATGGCGACATGGGCTGGATGGCCGCCACCGCCCACCGCCGCGCCGACCCGCGCGCGATGTGGCCGGCCGCGCGCTCGGCCGTGGTGGTGGGGCTGAATTACGGGCCGGAGCGCGATCCGCTGGCGGTCCTGGCGCAGAAAGACCGGGGCGCCGTCAGCGCCTATGCCCAGACCGAGCGCGACTACCACGACGTTGCCAAAAAGAAGCTTCGCCAGCTCGCCCGTTGGATGGCGGAGACCTATGCCTGCGAGGTCAAGCTGTTCGTCGACACCGCACCCCTGCTGGAGAAACCCCTTGCCCAGCAGGCCGGCGTCGGCTGGCAGGGCAAGCATTCCAACCTGGTCAGCCGCGACTATGGCTCCTGGCTGTTTCTGGGCGAGGTTCTGACCGCGCTCGACCTGCCGCCGGATGCGCCGGAGGTGGACCATTGTGGCTCCTGCCGGCGCTGTCTGGATATCTGCCCGACCGATGCCTTCCCGGCGCCCTACCGATTGGATGCGCGCCGCTGCATTGCCTACCTGACCATCGAACACCAGGGCCACATCCCGCGCGAATTCCGCAAACCCATCGGCAACCGCATCTTCGGCTGCGACGATTGCCTGGCGGTCTGCCCGTGGAACAAGTTCGCCCAGACCGCCCGCGAGGCGCAGATGCGGGCGCGCGACGACCTGGCCGCGCCGGCGCTGGTTGAGGTGGGGGCGCTGGATGACGCCGCCTTCCGCAAGCGGTTTGCCGGCTCGCCGGTCAAGCGCCTGGGCCGCAGCCGGATGGTGCGGAATGTGCTGATTGCCATGGGCAACAGCGGCGATACCGGTATGCGGGCGCATATCGAGCCGCATCTGGCCGATGCGTCGCCGCTGGTCCGCGCCATGGCGGTGTGGTCACTGGCGCAATTGCTGCCAGCCGGCGAGCTCGCCCCGCTTGCCGCCCGGCACCGGCCGACGGAGGCCGACCCCGCTGTGTGCGAAGAGTGGGCTCTTGCATGCGGTGGCGAAGTCGGGGAAGACTGTCTCTAACGTGTCACACTCCGAAGTTTGAGGACTCGCCCCGCCATGACCGGTACCGGATTGATCTCGTCCACGCTCCAGACCGAGGTTGTGCTCGACCAGCACAAATTTCCTGTCGACCGTCTGGAAGACTACATGGCTCAGCACGTGGCGGGCTTTGCCCGTCCGGTGAGGATCGGCCAGTTCCTGGGCGGCATGTCCAATCCGACCTTCATGCTGGAAGACGACAATGGCACCCGCTACGTGATGCGGAAAAAGCCTCCGGGCAATCTGCTGCCCTCCGCCCACGCGGTCGACCGCGAATACAAGGTGATCACGGCGCTCGCCCAAACCGATGTTCCGGCGGCCAAAACCTATGTGCTCTGCGAGGACGAGGGCGTCATCGGTCAGATGTTCTATATTATGGAGCATGTCGAAGGCCGGGTGATCCGTGATTTCTCGCTGCCGGGAATCTCCAACGAGGCTCGCTGGGCCCATTACGACGCCATGAATGACACCATGGCCCGCCTGCATAATGTCGATTTCCGCGCCGTCGGACTGGAAGGCTATGGCCGGGTCGGCGGCTATATGGCCCGGCAGGTCAAACGCTGGTCCGGCCAGTACGAGGCCTCCAAGACCGACGATCTGGTGGAAATGGACAATCTGGTCGTCTGGCTGAACGATAACATGCCGGACGACGACGAGACCACCATCGTCCACGGCGACTTCCGCATGGAAAACCTGATTTATCACCCGACAGAGCCAAGGGTGCTGGCGGTGATCGACTGGGAGCTGGGCACGCTTGGCAATCCGCTGTCCGACCTGGCCTACAATTGCCTGATGTATCATTGGGGCGACCCGTCCCGGGCCGACATCACAGAGATGGACCTGGCCGCCAACGGCATTCCGACGGAAGAGGAATACGTTGCGAAATACTGCGAGCGCACCGGGCGCAGCGGCATACCGAAGTGGAATTTCTACCTGGTGCTGTCGCTCTATCGCCTCGCCGCGATCAGCCAGGGCGTCTACAAGCGCGGCCTGGACGGCAACGCCTCAAGCCCGGATGCCATCGAGCGGGGCAAGAACGCCCGGCGGCTCGCCCAAATCGGCTGGGATTTGGTGCAGAGGCGCGGCGTCGGCTGAACGCGCCCCGCTGCACGGCGCGCCGGGAGGATGCCATGCCACGCGACGTGAAATTGGGCGATGCGACGGACGCCTTCCGTGACGAGGGCGCGCGAGCCTGTGCCCACCCCCAAAGACCGGACGACTGAACCACCGGACGCTCCAGAGGAAACCCGCCCCATGCAAGAATGCGCAACCGGCTATGGCCTGATCGAAGGCCCTGTCTGGCACCGAACCCTCGGCCTGCTGTTCAGCGACGTGCCGAACGGCGGCGTCTTCCGCCTCGCCAAGGATGGCTCTGTCAGCCGACAGGTGCCGAAGCGCCGCGGCATCGGCGGCATGGCGCTCTGCGCCGATGGCGGCCTGATCATGGGCGGGCGGGATATCGTTGCGACCGACATCGACGGCGCCAACATGAAAACCCTGCTGGCCGGCGCCGACACCAAGGCCGGCGTCGGTTTCAACGACCTGACGACGGATGCCGCCGGCCGCATCTATGTGGGCGATCTGGGCTTCAAGGTGTTCGGTGGCGGCGAGCCGAAGCCCGGCTTCCTGCACGTAATCGACCTGGATGGCAGCGACCGCGTCATCTCCGACGGCATCATGCTGACCAATGGCCTGGGCTTCTCGCCGGAGGGCAAGCGGCTCTACCACTCGGATGCGCGGGCGGATGTGGTGCGGGTCTATGACGTCTTGCCGGATGGCTCGGTCGGCCCCTGGCAGCCCTTCGCTCACATCCAGCAGGGCGAGACACCGGACGGCCTCGCGGTCGCGGCGGACGGTTCAGTCTGGGTCGCGCTGGCGCACGGTGGCGCGGTGGCGGTCTACGAGCCGGACGGCACCCTGCGCGAGCGCATTTCGGTGCCGCTGCCCATGGTCACCAGCGTCTGCTTCGGCGGCGATGACCTGCAGGACCTGTATGTGGTCACCGGCAGCCGCGGCGGCCCGCACGAAGATTGCGGCACGGTGTTCTGCATGCGGGCGCCGGTCGCGGGTTTGCCGCTGGCGCCGGCAAGAGTGCGGCGGCCAGCGGCTTAGACACGGGTCCGCATCGGGACGGAAGCGGCGGTGGTGCGCTCTGGGATTGCCACCCTGCCCGCGATGCGGAACCGATCTCGCTCAATCAGTCGCGATGGCGGCCGCGACGATCGTCGTCATCGTCATCGTCATGATGGCGGCCGCGACGCCCCATCTCGTCTGCCTCGATCATGCCGTCATCGTTGCGGTCCATGCGCGAAAACATGCGGTCGATGCGGCTGCCCATCTCATCCTTGGACAGCATGCCGTCGCCATCGGCATCCGAGCGCTGGAAGTGGCGGAGCATCATCTGGCGGCGGAAATCTTCCATCATCCCAACGTATTCGTCGGGGTTGAGGCTGCCGTCGCTATCGGTGTCGAACTTGGCCATCCGGCCATCGCGGAACGCATCGACCTCGGCACGGGTGATCTTTCCGTCGCTGTCAGCATCGACCATGGCGAACATCGCGCCCATATGCCCGCCACCACGGCCGTGATGCTCGTACTTGCCGGCGATGGCTGCGCCCGTCAGGCCGAGGGCCACGGCGCCACCGATGGATGCGATCAGAATTTTGATGCGGGTCTGCATGGCTCTAACATCTCCTCTATAGTCGGGAACCGGGGTGGTTCCGTTCGGAACAGGCACTGTTGTCTGCCGTCCGATGCAGCCAATATGGCGGGGGCTTGTCGCAGAACGATCCCCGGCAAACCCCAAAATGGTCGCCGGATGTCGCCGGGCGCGGCCTTGGATACAATCGGTTACAAAATTCCCGCAAAAGCTCCGAAAACCCGTGGCAAGGTCGGCTGCATCATGATGGACGAACCCCATATCCTGGTCG
>Ga0206129_10002309_pt1 | contig 23850 bp, 21 predicted proteins | sample Helgoland_Spring_8_FD_148616 | JGI IMG/M metagenome (GOLD analysis project Ga0206129, IMG submission 148616) | Pelagic subsurface seawater microbial communities from Kabeltonne, Helgoland, North Sea - Helgoland_Spring_Bloom_20160502_2 | ecosystem: Environmental > Aquatic > Marine > Epipelagic ...
CCTGGGGCAATGTCATGGCGCCGTTGATGGGTATGGCACTGGCTAAGGCAATCGCAACAGATCGACCAGACACATTGCCTTTTCCAATAGTCTCTGCGAATCAGGTTGCACATCCGGGTAAGCAGGAATTCTTGATACGAAGTCTGATGATTCCCGCAGCTCGACTCGCTCAAGATTTAGATTTTATATAAAACTTTTACTTACCGAGTCATAATAAAAAACTGCCTATGTGAGGCACAATAAACGATACTGCCAAGTTAACTTCAGAGATTGAAAAAATCTAGGCGTCGATTCCTACGCAACCGTAATTCTCCACTCTGCGAACGCACCTGTCCTAAGGCGACGATAGTGTTCAGCTCGAATGCAGTGGCGTTGCATGTTAAATAAATTGTAAACCGCTGCATGCGATTCCAAGAATCGTTGCGCTTGGTTCGTTGATTTGAACCGCCTCATCACTCGCTCTCTTACCCTCGTCGGTTGATGTGAAAGCTCGGATAAATTGGTGGCGTATTGCGCTGTTTCATGGATTGCATCTGGAATCATTTCGCGATGCGCAACGCGATAACTTCCCAATTTATCAGTGACGATCTTTCGAGGCTCTCCACCATGATTAATGACGAGTCTTTTCAAGAAACGCTTTGCTGCTGTGGCGTTGCGACGTTTGTGTAGGAAGATATCAGCAACCTCGCCGTACCCGATAAAGAGGGGCAAGCTTTCCTGATCAACAGCTCGCCATAGGTAATGTTGAACGCCGTTTATACGAACAAAAACTTCATCCATGAAAAACGTATCGCCAAAACCTTGATGGCTACGCTTCAAACGACGACTAAACTCAGCACCGAATTTAATACACCAGTAGCGAATTGATTCGTAGCTAACAATTATTCCGCGTTCCGCGAGCAAATCCTCGACATCGCGATGGCTTAAGTTAAAACGGTAATATAGCCAAACTGCGTAACTGATAATTTCAGGTGGAAATCTATGTCGCTTATAGGTATTCATTTTGAGATTATGAATTATCTCGAGTTAACTTGTCAGTACCCCCATTTGAGACAGTCAGTTTGCGCAAAAAAGGAAGTCTCTCGACTTCCGATTTAACGTATTTGCTGTTATGCGGGTACTGACAAGTTAACTTCTGTGATCACAAAAACCTTTAGCCCAAGCCTTACGTAACGGCCTTATTCCATTCTGCGAACGCACCTAACCTAGGTCGCCGATAATGCTCCGTTCGAACGCAGTGGCGCTGCAAATTGAATAAGTTATAAACTGCTGCGTGAGATTCCAAAAAACGTTGAGTCTGGTTCACAGATTTAAAGCGCCTCATCACTCGCTCTCTAATCCTAGCCAGTTGCTGTGAAAGCTCGGACAGATTATTAGCGTATTGCGTTGTAACGTGGATCACATTTGGCAATATATCGCGCTGCGCGACCTTGTAATAGCCGAGCTTGTAAGTGACGATTTTCCTGGGTTTTCCGCCATTATTGGTGACTAATCTTTTGAGGAAACGCTTTGCTGCTGCGGCATTGCGCCGCTTCTGAAGAAAGATATCGACTATCTCACCATCCTTATCAACAGCTCGCCACAAGTAATGCTGAACACCATTGATACTAACAAACACTTCATCCATGAAAGTATCTCTCAATCTTCGATGAATGCGTTTTAAACGTCGACTGAATTTGGTGCTGAACTTAATGCACCAATCACGTGCCTACTCTTAGCTGACAATGATGCCTCGCTCAGCGAGTAGGTCTTCCACGAAAGGTCCGACACTTCGGCGATGACCTAAATTGAACCGATAATAAAGTCAAACTGCATGGATGATGATTTGAGATGGGAAGCGGTGTCTTTTATAAGTGCTCTTCTCAGGAGTATGAATTATCCCGAGTTAACTTGTCAGTATCAATTTATCCATATTGTAAACAATATATAAGATACCATTACGATAATGATGTTATTAGCATAAATATCGCTATTATTGTATACAATGCTATTGATTTCAGTGCTCAAATTCATAAACTGATTGCCCAAATCACGAATATCTATCACACCATCCATTTATGAAAAATATTGCACACCGTAAACAATTGCCTGGTACCAAACTTGAGTATTTTGACGCACGTTCAGCGGTCAATACAATTCGCGAAGGTGCCTATGAAAAGCTCCCCTATACGTCGCGAGTGCTAGCCGAAAATCTGGTGCGCAAGTGTGACCCCGCCATGCTGACAGCCTATCTAGGGCAGATAATAGAACGCAAGCGCGATTTAGACTTCCCATGGTTTCCTGCGCGTGTCGTTTGTCACGATATCCTTGGCCAAACAGCGTTAGTCGACCTTGCTGGTCTACGCGATGCTATAGCGGATAAAGGGGGTGACCCATCGTTGGTAAACCCATTAGTGCCGACCCAGCTGATCGTTGATCATTCTTTGGCCGTTGAGCATGCCGGTTCTGACCCAGATTCGTTTGAAAAAAACCGCGCGATCGAAGAGCGTCGCAACGAAGATCGCTTTCATTTTATAAATTGGACTAAAAAAGCATTCAAGAATGTTGATGTGATCCCGCCCGGCAACGGCATTATGCATCAGATCAATCTGGAGCGAATGTCTCCTGTTGTGCACTCCCAACACGGAGTCGCTTTTCCTGACACCTTAGTCGGTACAGATAGTCACACGCCGCATGTTGATGCTCTAGGAGTCATTGCAATTGGCGTTGGGGGGCTCGAGGCAGAAAGTGTAATGTTGGGGCGCCCGTCGTATATGCGTTTGCCAGACATCGTTGGAGTGGAGCTTACGGGCCAACGTCAGCCTGGCATTACAGCAACCGACATTGTTTTGGCTATAACAGAGTTTCTACGCAACGAGAAAGTTGTCTCGACCTACCTTGAGTTCTTTGGCGAAGGGGTAGCCAACTTGACGTTAGGTGATAGGGCGACTATATCAAACATGACGCCTGAATTCGGTGCCACTGCGGCCATGTTTTATATCGACCAAAATACGATCGACTATCTGAAGTTGACTGGGCGAGAACAACAACAAGTTGCGCTTGTCGAAACGTATGCTAAGCACACGGGGTTATGGGCCGAAAGTTTGTCGGGCGCAGAATACGAAAGAGTACTCACATTTGACTTAGCTGGTGTTGGTCGAAACATTGCTGGCCCGTCCAACCCGCATAGTCGCGTATCAACTTCGGACTTACTGAGCGCAGGTATTGCCGGTAAAGTTGAAAAGGAAGAGGGGTTAATTCCTGATGGTGGAATTATTATTGCCGCGATTACTAGCTGCACAAATACGAGTAACCCTCGCAACATGGTCGCCGCGGGTTTAATCGCACGTAATGCGAATAGATTGGGCTTGCTGCGTAAGCCTTGGGTTAAAAGCTCCTTAGCCCCTGGATCCAAGACAGTGGAGCTCTATTTGCGGGAAGCCAATTTATTGTCAGAATTAGAAGCCCTTGGGTTTGGAGTGGTTGGCTTTGCTTGTACTACCTGCAATGGCATGAGTGGCGCACTTGATCCAGTAATTCAAAAGGAAGTGATTGATCGTGACCTTTATACAACGGCGGTGTTGTCCGGTAATCGAAATTTCGATGGACGAATTCATCCTTATGCTAAGCAAGCATTTCTGGCATCACCACCGCTAGTTGTAGCCTATGCCATAGCGGGTACGATTCGTTTTGATATTGAAAAAGGCGTGTTAGGAAAAGACGCTCAAGGGAATGACATTACTCTTAAAGATATATGGCCAAGCGATGAAGAAATTGATGAAATTGTTAAAAATAGCGTAAAGCCAGAACAGTATCAACAAGTGTACAATCCCATGTTTGCTGTTGAAGTTAGCGACAAGACATCCGTCAACCCGCTCTACGATTGGCAAGAGAAGAGTACATACATTCGTCGTCCACCATACTGGGAAGGAGCCTTGGCGGGTGCCAGAACAATGACCGGTATGCGTCCGCTAGCTGTATTAGGTGACAATATCACTACTGACCATCTCTCGCCATCCAACGCGATAATGCTGGATAGTGCGGCCGGTGAGTATCTCGCAAAAATGGGCTTGCCTGAAGAGGATTTTAATTCATATGCGACTCATAGGGGCGACCACTTAACCGCTCAACGAGCAACGTTTGCCAACCCAAAATTGTTTAACGAAATGGTTGTTGAAGACGGTCAGGTGAAGCAAGGTTCATTTGCACGTATTGAGCCCGAAGGCACGATAACGCGAATGTGGGAAGCTATCGAAACGTACATGGAACGTAAGCAACCGCTTATTATTGTTGCCGGTGCTGACTATGGGCAAGGGTCTTCGCGTGACTGGGCCGCAAAAGGTGTGCGCTTAGCAGGCGTAGAAGTAATTGCTGCCGAAGGTTTCGAGCGAATTCATCGTACTAATCTAATCGGTATGGGCGTGTTACCGCTTGAATTTCCAAAGGGAACGACGCGCAAGACCTTGGGGCTCGATGGCAGCGAAACCTACGATGTAGTAGGTCGGTTGAGCCCTAGCGCGCAAGTATCCCTAGTTATCCGCCATGAACACGGCCAAGTTGTTCAAGTACGCATGTTGTGCAGACTAGATACAGCAGAGGAAGTGAGCGTCTATGAGGCCGGAGGTATTTTACAGCGCTTTGCTCAGGATTTCTTAGAGTCAACAAGTTAGACCCTAAGTGGGTGTAGATCGCTGTTCTGTAGAAGGTTTAAAAAAGAGAACACATTAGACGCAAAGGCCTCGTGAAACTCATTGTTTTACGAGGCCTTTTTTGTGCCTGAGAAGGCGCTATTGTGATCTGCTTAGGCGTATAGTACGAGTGATTTAACTCTACGTGCCAGTCTTCTAACCACGCTCCGTAATTGATTCGACCTTGCGGTGGCCCGGGCCGGTATATTCTGCGCTTGGTCGAATAATGCGGTTGTTCTCACGTTGTTCAAACGCATGTCCTGCCCATCCAGTTACTCGAGACATCACGAATATTGGTGTGAACAGTCCAGTCGGTATACCCATGAAATGGTAGGTGGATGCATGGAAAAAGTCTGCGTTGCAGAACATGCCTTTCTCACGTTTCATGACCTCTTCGACGCGTACCGAAACAGGGTAGAGTACTTGGTCATCAATTTCTATGGCCAGCTTCTCTGACCACTTCTTAATGATGGCGTTGCGTGGGTCGCGTTCTTTATAGACCGCGTGACCAAAACCCATTATCAGTTCCTTATTGGCCAACTTTTGCAGTATGGCCTCTTCGGCTTCGTCTGGAGTTTGCCACTGTTCGATCATGCTCATAGCGGCTTCATTGGCGCCACCGTGCAAAGGTCCGCGTAGAGTGCCGATTGCACCAGTGATGACTGAAAAGATATCGGTGAGCGTTGATGCAGCAACGCGGCCATTGAAGGTGGATGCGTTAAATTCATGCTCTGCATACAAAATAAGTGAAACGTTCATTACACGTTCATGCAGTTCGCTTGGTTTTTTACCGTGAAGCATGTGTAGGAAATGCCCACCAAGAGTTTGCGCTTGTGTGTTGGTATCAATACGCACGCCGTCATGTGAAAACTTATACCAGTAGACAATAATCGCAGGTAACAGAGCCATAACCCTATCGACCATCTCCCCTTGTTGAGTAAAATCTGTTTCTTGCTCCAGGTTGCCGAGCAAAGAGACGCCGGTGCGCATCACGTCCATTGGATGTGCATCCGCCGGAATCAATTCCAAGCAGGTGACTAAGGCTGCTGGTAATTCACGCAAGCCAGCTAATTTTGTTAAATAGTTATCTAGCTCTGATTGAGTGGGTAGATGGCCTTTTAGGATCAAGTGCGCTACCTCTTCAAAGATACAGTTCTCTGCTAAGTCATCAACATCATAGCCTCTGTAACTGAGACCAGAACCTTGCGTGCCGACTGTGCACAATGCGGTTTGCCCAGCTACTTGTCCGCGTAGTCCAGCGCCGCTTAATTTTTTATCCTTTGCCATGTTATGAGCCTCTTATTTGTTAGTTTTTTCATTGGAAAATAAATTGTCCAATTGCTGTTCGTAGTCGTGATAGTTCAAGTGCTCGTATAATTCCGAGCGAGTTTGCATGTGCGCAACCATGTCGCGTTGATGTCCTTTTGTTAACACGTCCGTATACACCATTTCAGCGGCTTTGTTCATCGCTCTGGTTGCTGTCAGGGGATACAAGACCATATTAACCCCGTGCTCGGATAATTCTTTAGTATCGAATAACGGCGACATGCCAAACTCTGTCATGTTCGCAAGCAATGGCCTATTTATCGCGTTGTCATACGCTTGGTATTCTGCAAGTGTTGCCATCGCTTCGGCGAAAATGCCGTCGGCGCCCGCTTCGACGTAAGCGGAGGCTCGATCAATCGACGCTTGTAAACCTTCGATTGCGTAGGAGTCAGTTCGAGCCATGATGAAAAAATTATCGTCGGTTCTTGCGTCTACCGCCGCCTTTATTCGGTCGACCATTTCAGTAACCGGTACAACTTCCTTATTTGGCCTGTGGCCACAGCGTTTTTGCGCAACCTGGTCTTCAATATGCACAGCAGCCACACCAGCTCTTACTGATTCTTTGATAGTGCGCGCAATGTTAAATGCGCCGCCCCAGCCGGTGTCAATGTCTATCAAGAGAGGGGTATCAACTACAGCAGTAATGCGTCGAGCATCTTCCAACACATCATTCATGCTGGTCATGCCTAGATCCGGTAAGCCGTAGGAGGCGTTGGCACATGCTCCACCTGAAATATAAATGGCTTGATGGCCGACTTTAGTTGCCATCAAAGCCGTGTAAGCATTGATAGTGCCGACAATCTGCAATGGCGAGTTTTTGGCTAATGCGCTTCTGAAACGGGCGCCCGAAGAATGCTTGTTAATTGTCATAGTCATCGTCTTAAGGTGTATTTAGTCGGTTATGTTTTCAAGAGTTTCTTGAATCGACAGGCGTGCGCGTGAAATATGATGGCGCATAACAAGCTCGGCCATGGTTGAGTCACGATGTTCGATTGCATAAATCAGCTGCTCGTGCTCAATCAATGCACTGTCTGAGCGCGCTTTAACTCGGCTAGTTTGATATCTAAACATGCGAATTAAATGATATAGCTCGTCACATAATTGATTTATCAGTAATTGATTACCGCTACCCAGAATGACTTGATAGTGAAAATCAAAATCCCCTTCGGTCATCATATATTCGCCTGAATTTGATTGATGATGATGGCGATGTATTTCAAGCAGGTCGTGTAACTTTGCTATGTCTTGCTCGCTCATATTCCGCGCTGCTAATGCAGCCGCTTTACCTTCCAAAGCTTCTCGCACTTCATATAGATCAATTATGCTTTGCGGGTCAAGGGTGACCACCGAAGCGCCTTGGTTGGGTACGTAAGTAACGAGACGCATTGAAACCAACCGCCGGATAGCTTCACGCAATGGCCCGCGGCTTACAGAGAACTGCTCTGCCAAACGAGGTTCATTAAGTTTTTCCCCCGCAGTGATTTGGCCAGTTATGATGGCTTCTCGCAACGCAACAGTTGTGCGACCACTTAGGGTGCTGTCTTCTTTAACGCTCAACATAGCTTGTTTCGCTGACCAAAATTAGATGTGAATCATGCCTAGACTGAATATAATTGTCAACAATACCGACTGACAAATGTGCCTTTCAATCTTATATAGCTGATTTACTGTAAATATTGTATACAATATTTGCGAATGGAGTTGCGCTCTGATGTTTTGTTGAGTGAAGTGAATAATCTATGGAATACGGTTAAACACCATTGCCCAGTCCACGCCCTAAATGATCGAACAAATGAGCTGGTATCTGAAAAGCCAATATGGTCACTGATATCGCATATTTTGGTGTCGCTTAAACAGTGCAGTTCTATAGCGAAGTCCCGCCTGCGTTCGTCCTTAATTTTTTGGTAGCTCGACCGTTCCGCTATCAAGTGGGTACTGACAAGTTAACTTCCTAGGTTTTTGCGTTCTCGGAAGATAACTTGTTAGTAGCGAGTAAGGTGATCGCCTCTCGTTCCAGAGTGACAACCTCAGTTTTTCTCTAGGTGAGTTTTGTTTTCTTATCTCTGACATGTCAGTACTAACTAGCCCTGTTGGAAATCTCAGCCACACCTAGAGGGTTGTTTTCAAATACTCATTCAAATCAACCGTTTTGCTCATTTTAGAAAGATCCGAATCTTTTTCTATATGGTTCGTTAATCCCGGATACGCGAGTTTCAGCCGGTACCACGTGGATCTGCATAGGTTCTTAAATATCGAATGATTAAGCACATCAATTGAGTTTAAATAAATCTGTCTAGCGTAAGTTGTATCATGCAATATGTTGTAAATATCACAAGGTTGAAGCATCGAGTCACTTTCTAGGCACACCTTGCCATCAATGACATATTGTTCGCAAAGACTAAGAGATTGAGCGAGTATTATTTCCTGGAAGGGGTATGCAGGAGGTACTGACAAGTTAACTCGAGATAGTTCATACTTTAACGTATGAGTACTTACAAAAGACACCGGTTTCCTCCTCAAATTATTAGCCATGCAGTTTGGCTGTATTACCGTTTCAATCTCAGTCACCGCGATGTGGAAGATTTACTCGCGGAGCGAGGAATCATGGTTAGTTATGAATCGATCCGATATTGGTGTATGAAGTTTGGAGCCAAGTTTAGCCGTCGTTTAAAACGTAATCATCGAGGTTTCGGTGATACGTTTTTCATGGACGAGGTTTTCGTAAAGATAAACGGTGTCCGACATTACCTTTGGCGAGCTGTGGATCAGGATGGTGAAGTGGTCGATATCTTCATGCAAAAGCGCCGTAACGCGACTGCTGCAAAGCGTTTCTTGAAAAGACTAATCAATAATCACGGCGGAGAGCCGAGGAAAATCGTGACGGATAAGCTAGGAAGTTATCGAGTTGCGCATCGCGAAATGATTCCAGATACGATTCACGAAACAGCACAATACGCTAACAATCTATCCGAGCTCTCGCATCAACCGACTAGAGTGCGAGAACGAGTGATGAGGCGTTTTAAATCTGCTAACCAGGCTCAACGATTTTTAGAATCACATGCAGCGGTTTACAACTTATTCAACTTGCAGCGTCACTGCATCAGAGCGGAGCACTATCGTCGCCTCAGGAGAAGTGCGTTTGCAGAGTGGGAAAATGCAGTCGCTTAAAAACTGGCCAGTAGACTTTTTCGATCTCTGAAGTTAACTTGTCAGTACCTTTTCAAATGCATTTTCATGCAATAGGAGCCAAAGGCGTTAAGGTCGCACTAGATGCCATTAGCGATGCCGCATCGGATAATAGTACGGCCGACATAAGACATAGAGTCACTCACGCTTATTTTATCGATGCCGCGGATCCAATGCGCTTCGATGACCTTGGGTTCAGCTGATTTTCAGATAAACCCAAGGTCACTAACCGCAGACTATAAGAGCTATTTGAATAGCATTTTGGGTACAAGTCGTGCTTCTGGATTGGCCCCTGTAAACAGTATGCTAAATGAAAATGCTAAGTTTTTACCGAGTGGCGATTACGATGCGAAGAGGCTTAGTTCGCCCAGACAGCACGTGTCACAATGTGCCTACTTTATCGCCAAAGCGATCGAAGTGATCACGCTAGATGCAGCTTACACACAGCGTATGAAGGCAAAAACAGGCTCGATAGAAGTAGGCAAGTTTGCAGACTTAGTGGAGTTAGGCAAAGACAGAGCTTCATTTTCTATATACCAAACTGGCTCAACAAAAGTGTTGTCGACGTTGTTGGGTGGTGAGTTTGTTTATGACCCCAATAGACTGTTTTAATGACGACCACCACGATTTTTAATAGGAGGCTGAGAGAGTGTTGAGATTGAAACCAAACAATTTTTGCCTACAAAAAAAACACGAGGAATAACCGTTTAACGACCGCAAAGGCTTACAATCTATGTTTCGATCAATAATAGGATAGTCCGGTGTCGATACAAAAATTAGTTAGGAAGGACTTCGAGCTGCTGGATCAGCAAGACCCACTGGCCAGCTTTCGTGAGCTTTTTCATCTTCCCATAGATACGGTTTACTTGGACGGCAATTCATTAGGCGTTATGCCGCTTGCGGCTATCGACAGAATGAACGATGTTCTAAAGCGAGAGTGGGCGGAAGACCTCATTAGAAGCTGGAATGACAACCATTGGTTCGAAGCACCATTGAGAATTGGTGACAAGATTGCACAATTAATCGGCGCGGATGATGGAGAAGTTATTGCGACTGACTCAGTTTCAATCAATCTTTTTAAGTTGATGGTAGCCGCTCTGAATATGCAAAAGGGGACTGGGCGCAAAGTTATTCTTAGTGAAGCGGGAAACTTCCCAACCGACCTTTACATGATGGAAGGCCTCAAGTCGATGTTGGGTGACCAGGTTGAGCTAGTCATAGTAGACAGAGATCACATTGAAGAGTCGATAAACGAAGATGTAGCTGTGGTGTTACTAACGGATGTTCACTACAAAACAGGCCATTTGCTCAACAAGAAATCCCTAACAGAACGGGCACATAAAAAAGGCGCGTTGGTGATTTGGGATTTATGCCATAGCGCAGGTGCATTGCCGGTTGACCTAAATGGAATTAGCGCAGACATGGCGGTTGGGTGTGGTTACAAATATCTAAATGGCGGACCTGGTGCTCCTGCATTTTTGTTCGTGGCGAAAAGACACCAAGCAAAGCTTCAACAGCCTTTGTCTGGCTGGTGGGGACATGCCAGACCCTTCGCGTTTGTTGATGAGTACGAAGCGGGTCCGGGGATCAGCAGCATGCTTTGCAGTACTCAAGGCGTTCTTGGTCTTTCTTGCCTAGAAGTCTCGATCGATCTCTTTCTAAAGGCCGACATGCAAGCCGTGCGTAACAAGTCTGTGCAGATGTGTAATTTATTTATACGCTTACTCGATGAGAAATGTTCAGACTATAATTTTGAAGTGATTTCTCCGCTTGATTCTACTGAGAGAGGAAGTCAGGTTTCCTTTGCACACGAGCAGGGCTACCCGATAGTTCAAGCGATGATTGACCAAAAAGTCATTGGTGATTTTCGTGCACCTAATGTCATGCGGTTTGGGTTTACGCCTTTGTATTTGAAATACGTGGACGTATGGCAAGCAGTAATAGTTCTTGAAGAAATAATGCAGAATGGAACTTGGGATCAAGAGAAGTTTAAAAGAGTTTCGGCCGTTACTTAGTCGCATCACTCTTTCGGGCAACTGAAGAAACCCTATTTTCCTCGAAGACAGCTTGGTATAACCGAGCATCTTTTCACAATACCAATTCAATGCTTATCCAATGGAATCGATTATAGAGGTTTTGCCGCTTGCCGCGATGATGGCGGCCACCGGTGTTATCGCGGGCGTCTTGGCCGGTTTGTTAGGCGTCGGTGGCGGTATTGTCATCGTTCCAGTATTGGATACAGTATTGGGCTGGTACGGTGTGGATCCAGATATTCGAATGCATATTGCCGTTGCCACATCGCTTGCTTGCATTGTTCCCACGTCAATATCTTCGTTCAAGTCGCACCAAAGGAAGGGCGGCGTTGATTTTGGTTTGATTCGTTTGTGGGGTCCCGCCATCTTGATCGGCGCGCTACTTGGAAGCTTTTTAGCGTCTCAACTTGATAGCAAAATGTTGTCTGGAATTTTTGGTGTAGTCGCGCTAATTGTAGCGATTAAGATGTTATTGCCGCTAGAAGGTATTAGTCTTTACAAAGATGTTCCCAGAGGTATAGCGGCTCCCGTTGCGCCGACTATTATTGGTGCGCTCTCCAGCATGATGGGTATCGGGGGTGGAACATTCAGCGTGCCCGCCATGACCCTGATGAATCAGCCTATACACAAGGCCGTGGGCACTGCGGCTCTTTTCGGTCTGTTCATCAGTTTGCCGGGAGCCATTGGTTTTGTGGTTCTTGGGCTGGACGATACTCGGTTGCCGATGGGCAGTTTAGGTTATGTGAACCTAATTGGGTTCGCTTTGATCGCCCCTGTCACAGTAATGTTTGCTCCGCTTGGCGCACGAATCGCACACAAGCTTAATAGTCGCCAACTAAGCATTTTATTTGGTGTGTTCTTAAGTATCGTCGCATGCAGAATGATCTACCGAACATTCTATTAGCGAATCTTTGTTGGTGGTTTAGTTACCGGGTCCCTAATTTTATCTAAGACTTATCCGTCTGGGTAGATCTAAGGCGCGAGCAACTTACGAATTTTTTACATTAATCGTCTAACGCTATCGCGCGTAACGATTCCCAGTCACCCGTGCTTTGAGCGGTTTCAACGCGCGCTCTCATCGACGTGATACGGTGATTGATAATCTCAACTTGTTCAACAAATTCTGGATCATTCTGGATCGAACGTAAATACACATCCTTGCTAAGTTCAAACCCGTCAAAGGATAGTGAACTTATGTAGCCCGCTGACACGGCTTGTTTAAACGCGCTGATGGCTTCTTCAGTGCGACCCAGTAGAGCCAATGCCTGTACGTCACGAATACCATGACCCGCTACGCCTAAGCGAGTCTGATTAGAAGTAATGCTCAATACCTCATTGAGCAGGTTTTGCGCTGAAGATTGATCACCACTTTGCAATGTCAGGTACGCGAGTTTCAATACCGCAGAGGCATTCATGTCATCTACTGTTATTTCGCGTTCGTTAAATTCAGGATGAGATTCCAAAAGGTATTTTCGACTGGCATCTAGATCGCCAGCCATCAGTGCGACATCAGATTTTATAGTAGAGAGCATGGGAAGTATCTCTTCGCGACCCGCGTAGAATTTTTCAATCGATTCAAGTGCGATTTTTGGTTCACCTTGCAAGACATGCACATAGGCTTCAAAAAGACCTTTTAGCGGATCGTCATCGGCTATATTTTCAATTGCTTTGAGTGCGAGTTCACTTTGACCCAACTCAATTTGAGCGCCGATTAAGTTTGTATCAGTGAATTGCTTATCATTTAGACTCGACGCCAAGACAGTCCAGGCAATTCCCTCATCCACGCGGCCAAGCCGCTGTAAATGTATGGACATCGACATGTAAATGGAAGGCCAATCGGGGTGTAACTCAATCCCCTTGGCAAATTCTTGGGTGGCCTCTTCATTGCGGTCAAGAGCCGATAGCAATTTGCCAATGTTTAAATAAGGTATACGGCCAATGGGGTCCAAGCTTAGCGATTTTTTGTTGTATTCCAGTGCACGCTCATAATCGCCGATGTCTTGTTCCAAGGTGGAGTACCACATCCAGGCTCGCGCGTTGCTTGGATTAAGTTTTAATGCAAGCTTAAAACTTTCTTCTGCTCTAGCCCGCGCTTGCGGGTCAGTCATAGATTGCTGCATGTAGATTAGCCCTTGCGTGGCAAACGCATCAGGGTGGCTAGGGTTAAGTTGCAGCGCCTTATCTATCGAAAGCTGAGAGTCTCTGAGTGCTTCTGCCTCTGGGATGTCGTTGTGATTTATATGAAGCAATAACACAGCATCCGCTAACCCCACGTAAGCATCGGCATAATTGGGGTCAAGCTCGATGGCTTGCTGAAACTGTGTTCTGGCGCTTTGGGTGGTACTGAAGCGTCGTTGATGAAGGTTCTGCCGACCAGATACGAACAAACGATAAGCTTCAATGTTTTCGGTGGGAACCGTGTGTACACGATCCCATTCGCTGTCGCTCAAGGTTGCCTTTAGTGCACCAGCAATCTGTGTTGAAATCTCGCTTTGGATATCAAAGATATTTTTTGCGGTTAATTCTCTGTCATAGGTTTGGGCCCAAAGGTGCTCATCGTTTGAAGCATTAATCAGCTGCATGTTGATTCGAATATTGTCGCCAACGCGTCTCACTGAGCCCTCCAAAATATGTTGCGCACCCAACTCTCGGCCTATGTCGCGCATATTTTTATTGGTGCCTCTGTACATTAATACCGAGGTTCGTGAAATTACGCGTAACGCATTTACGTTAGCCAGCTTGGTCAGCAGGTCATCGTGTATTCCGTCAACAAAAATAGTGTCACTCGGATCGTTGCTGATATTGGTAAAAGGCAAAACCGCTATTGACGAAGAATCATCAGCAACGCTGTCAGAAACAATAGGGTTGCGAGATCCGAGAATATTTAGAGCAATTGAAATGCACAATGCGGCTACTAACGTAACCACCAATACAGGAATGGCCCGGCGAGACTCGCCATCTTGATCGCCGGTTATGTGAGATTGCTCCGCACTTACCTCACGATGTAATCGTCCTTCTGAAAAATGATAGAACCAAGCTAAGAGCAGAGAAGCTAAGAAACCAATAGCTACAAAAATAACGTAGCCTCGAACAAATGATTCAGAAGCACCAAACACTGGAAATATCACAGAACCAGATTCAATTAATATCCATGCGCCGAACGCATAGGCTGCGGCGACTTTGAATACTCCGCGGCGTTGTAACTCTGAGATCAGCTTAATCATTTTGATAGTCTAATTGATTGCGGGGCTTACATGAATCATTCCGCAAATGTTTTTCCGTGTGCTGGCAAATGAGAGATAGAGTCGCACGAACAATAAGCAATTTTTTTCGCGTTGTTACATGACAACGTTACACAACAACGAAATCCCTAATTTGTTGAAACACTTCTGCTCAGGTAACCGTTCAAGTAACGGTGCTAGTCACAATAGTGATCTACGAAAGGGTTAAGAGGCTCAAGGATAAATAGATTGTAATCCCTTGGATATGTTGCAAGAACGCTACCAGGCCCGAAAATATGCAAGACCAGCACACGCGAGTAACAGCACGGTCCAGACAGTTAAGTTTAGTGCGGTCGATTGTTTAGCTTTACGCTGCGCCAACCATGTGCGTGGACGCACACCTCTAATTAGAAAAACCAGTTGAGCAGAGAAGTTAACGGCTACAATATTTACCATCAATAATTGCGCGGCGCCCGCGGCCAAAGACCAGTTTTGAATACCGATCATCATACCCATTACTGTCGCTGGTGGTGCTAGCGCTACGGCAACCATTACGCCAACAAGCGTGTTGGTTAAGCGAGTAGTAAGCGAAACAACCGCGGCTATGCCAGAGGCCAGAGCCAACACAATAGAGGCTGGTTGAATCGTGGTGCGTGACATAAGCTCATTGCTCTCTAGATTGGGTGTCCAGAGCAGGGAGAAGACTATTGCCACTAAAATTGTAATGCACACGCCTATAAAATTGGTAAACATAGCCTCTTTCATTAGCTCCTTGTCGCCCATCACAGAGCCAAGAGCGAGACCAAGATTTGGGCCTAGTAACGGGGCAATTACCATAGCGCCAATTACAACGGCCACGTTGTCTTCGGATATACCGATGGCGGCAACGATCGTTGCTAAAACTGCCAGTATCAAAAAGTTTCGGTCGCACTCGGTGCCCTTACTAATCTCAAGAAAAATCTCTTCTCTTGTTGCAACAACAAAATTTAAATCGCTGTCTACTAAGTTATCAGTACCGCCAATTTGCGCATCTACAGCGCTAAGCAAAATGAGGGAATCGCTTCTAGTCGATAGAAATGTTTGCAATCGATCGAGCATCGCCTGAAGCTCACGGGTTTCAACGTAGAGCCTTATGGAGGCTCTACGTTCTAAAACGTCATTTACGCTTGCAGATAAAACTCGAACTTTTGAATCCTCTGCGAGTGATAGAACCGTGTCGAGGTTTCCAGAGTCACAGCTTATTTCGATTATTTTTCCTGGCATAGTGAACCTCCATTTAGGGCCTCCAAATTGTGTCGCTAACCCACATGGTTGCACAAGAATTTACTGTATTTGAGTTACAAAAACAGCCCCATAGAATTCTCACGATTTACAGCACCGATCCGTCACAACCCGTAGGGCTTTCCTTCGAAGCCATGTGCCATTCCCATATACGTTCGGCCACCGTCTTCTAGAAGAAGCAAGGGGATAGGCATCCTCAACACAAAGAGCACAACCCAAAAGAATAATTTTTTAACTAACGTTAACCAATTACTAGCGTTTGTTCTTGCCGCTTTTTACCTTTTAAATGTTGCGACATAGTATCTCAAGTCTTGCCGATACTCGAACCCTTACCCTTGACCTGATTGGGCCGTTGCATCCTTCAATTAACGCGAAGACATACGCAGTCTTTGATATTACTCTCCGCGATGAACCGTAAGCTGTGGAAACGGAATTCCCCAACCTTTGTCGTTGCACGCCGCCACGCAGGCTTTTTGTATTATTCGATCTACTCGGTAGTAGTGTTTTGCGGCCTTGGCGCCTATTACGGCTATTATGATGTAGTCGAGCGATGATTCGCCGGCTTTACTGAACTCGACTCTTACCTCGATTTGTTCTGTACCCAATCCGTATTCTTCGAGGTGGGTCTGGCAATACGTTTGGAATGTGTCAGGCACATCGGTAAGCGCTATGTTCTGCAATTCGTAGCCAATGCCGAAATAACTGGTAATTCGAATCTGCTTAGATTTTGTTAGATTTTCCATGCCGGCTGCAAAGTATTGTGCGGTTGGAATTAGTTTGGTTCTGCGCTGAGCGCTTTGTAATTCAACGGTAACGGGCGTTTGCTTGACGACTTCATATAACTTGCCGTCATCGTTAAGCACCCAGTCACCAATCGAGCTTGGAAACCACTTTTCTTCACTAACTTCTCGCGAGGTCAACTCCTTAAGAGTGCTAAGAGGTAAGCGCAAAGCGCCTTGTATTTCTGGATTCACAAACTTTGAGTAAACGTTGATCGCCGCTACACGCCAAGGAACACCGTCGATAATTACTTGTTCGTGCTCTCTTACCGCGCCAATATTTAAGAGTAGACGGCTCTCAGCAATAAACAGTGGCAGCAGGCTTCTAAGCCCAAGCGCACTGGCGAATAGAAACGCTAGGGTAATTACCAATAACAGAATGTCACCACGAATAAAAAACACAGTGATAATTGCGATGACAATTAGAATTATTGTGAGTAATTTCTGGGTATACGCTATGACCCGATACGTTGTTCTATTGGCTTGTTTACGCGAAGACTTTCCGCGGTGTTCAATGATTTTGCGAATGCCCGCAAATAGGAACCATATGGCCATCGATGCCATTAACGCGATTAAGAGTGTTAATCCGCGCTCCTGAACAAAGTGAGAGAAAGCAGACTTTAGTTTTTCAAACCACTGGGAGCTTCCACCATTAAGACTGTTAAGTTGATATTCAGCAAGCTGTGCTTGACGTTCGGCATCGTCTTTTGAGCGAGTCCACTTTTCGCGCACTTGCTTTAATTGCGTTAATTTTTTTTTTAGAGGGTTCTAGCTCAATGAGTTCGTCGATTGACGCTATGGCGTTATCGGCTTGTGCTGCGGTTTCTCGTTGCAGGTCAATAACGCGTTTAAGATCTTCTTGCTTTCTCGGCCGTTCAGTTAAGCTTCGCAGGTTTTCTAACAAAGGCTTTACGACAAGGGTCAGTTCCTCTTGCCATGTTTTGGGTTCTTCTTCGATACCCAAAATATCGAGATTGGTGCTACCAATCGCAATCTGTTCGAAACTCTTAGTCAGCGTTTCTAGTTCTTCAGTGGTGGCCTTAACATTGGCTTGTAATTCGGGGTTTTCTTTGTCTCGTTGCAGCGACTTTTCAAGCGCTTTGAGTTGTTTGCTTTTTTCATCAATTGCGAGACTAAGTTCTTCGAGTGAAACAGCCTTAGCAACGTTCTGGTCTAACTCTTCTGTTTCCTCTGGGGAGGTCTCTGGTTCAGAGAGTTCTTGGGTATCTGTTTGTGCTTGTTGCGCGGGCACGACCAAAGAGAAGGAGAACAAAAGCGTAAAGAACGCTAAAAGAACCACCGGCTTTAGCGGAGATGTTGTTCGAAATAGGTTTTGCATTTTTACTTTTCGCAAATTGCGTTGTGAGTTAGCGCTGGTTTTGGAAAACGAATTTCCGAATTTTCGTTTTGCTTCTAATGAGCATACCGAGAACACGCAACGATAGAAAGCGTTAGGGACGTTAGAGTCTTGGTCAAACTTCATTATGCATATTGAAGTTGAGGGTTTTGAAAGAACAACCATGAGGCTAACATTAACGCAGGCGTTCGAAAAAATCACTACAGCGACACCCTGATGTGATTAAATTAGAGAAACATCCTAAGCCTGAGATAACCATTTATGACTAAGCAAGCGATCCGCCCAATTCCTAAAGAAGCATTTGACTGGTACGACGAATATGCCCACGGCATGATCGACCGCCGAGAATTTATGAGTCGCTTAGCAACATTAGGTTTGAGCATGGCTGTGTTGACCTCGGCACTATTACCCGACTACGCGCTTGCCGAACAAGTCTCGTTCAATGACCCCAGTATTAAAGCGACGTTCCAGAAGTTCGATTCTCCAAAAGGACATGGAGAATGCCAAGGCTATTTAGTTATGCCGCGAGAGCTAAGCGACAAAGCACCAGTGGTATTAGTCGTGCATGAAAATCGTGGTCTCAATCCCTATGTTAAGGACGTTGCTCGACGTTTAGCCATCAAAGGCTTTATCGCGTTTGCACCCGATGCACTTTATCCGTTGGGCGGTTATCCGGGCAATGACGACGATGGTCGCGCGATGCAAGGGAGTATGGATCGCACTAAATTAGAGGAAGACTTCATCGCGGCTGCTCAATTCATAAAGAACCACGAGATGAGTTCTGGAAAACTAGGTGCGGTAGGTTTTTGTTTTGGCGGTTACATAGTGAATATGTTAGCCGCAAGCATCCCTAATGAGCTCGACGCAGGAGTACCGTTTTATGGCTCGCCAGCGACGCTAGAGTTGCGCGACCAAGTTCGCGGCCCACTGTTATTGCAATTTGGTAGTTTGGATGAACGCGTTAATGCTACGTGGCCAGACTACGAAAAAACACTTAACGCTAATAAAGCTCGTTATACCGCACACTTCTATGAAGGCGCTATGCATGGTTTTCATAATGACTCGACAGGGCGTTATTCCCAAGACGATGCAGAACTTGCCTGGGATCGGACGGTTAGTTTTTTCGAACGCGAATTGGGTTGAAGTCACTTAGATATACAAAATGTATCACGCGGTATTCCCACGTTTTTGAATCTTGTAAACCACGTGTGCGACTAATGAAAAGATGACAAAAACCGGAGATTCACTGTTTTTGAGTATCTCAGTTATTTGAGCGCGATTCACAGCCCCTAAGGTCTCTTAGAAAATTAAATTAGGCTAGGTGTGCTTATTATTTGCACCAAAGCTCTCAAATTAATGTGTACAACTAAACCAACCTAGGACAGTATTTCCGTCTGCTTAATTTCACATAGTCTAGAGTTGGGTGTAAACTCTCGGAACTTTCACACAATGAGTCAGAGAGCCAAACCGCTCAAATTCGGACATAGTCACTCTTAGGTGATTTCAAAATTTTGTGCTGATTCAGCGTTGGTCAACCTTGGTCTTTATTGTTTAACGCATTCGCGATATAAACAAGCGTTGAGCGAACCAAGCCCCCCCCAGATTAAACAATTGAATTTCTTATGACCTCGTGATGTTGGGAGTGATGCGATAACAGCTTTTTGTCTAGAATCAGCTTGCGCCCAGATAGAGTATTAATTTCTTTGGTGCTCCTAATTTAGAGCGAATAGGAGTGGGCATCTTTGATCAGATAGGAGCGTGGATCCAATTTTTGTTTGAGAATGCAGGAATAAGTCGATAGTTCTATGTGCTCGACGTATAATATTTTAGGACTATGGAAGGAGCCTTAAATGAGTGATAAAAAAGTAGCATTAATTACCGGAGTCACAGGCCAAGACGGCTCCTATTTAGCTGAACTATTGTTAGAGAAAGGATACGAAGTTCATGGAATTAAACGCCGCTCCTCTTCCTTTAATACTCAGCGAATAGATCATATTTATGAAGATCCTCATATCGAAAATAGGAACTTTTCTCTGCATTACGGAGACTTATCAGATGCGTCAAATTTAACTCGAATTGTCGCGCAAGTTCAACCAGATGAGATTTACAACCTAGGTGCTCAATCTCATGTTGCTGTCTCGTTCGAAGCGCCAGAATATACGGCCGATGTTGATGCTCTTGGCACTTTACGTTTGCTAGAGGCTATTCGATTTTTGGGGCTCGAGAACAAAACTCGCTTTTATCAAGCTTCAACTTCTGAGCTGTATGGTGACGCTCAAGAAATCCCTCAGACAGAAACCACTCCGTTTTACCCAAGAAGCCCTTACGGTGTTGCTAAAATGTACGCCTATTGGATTGCGGTAAATTATCGAGAGAGTTATGGGATATATGCCTGTAACGGCATACTGTTTAATCACGAATCACCGCGCCGAGGTGAAACTTTTGTAACACGTAAAATTACGCGCGCCATTGCAAATATTGCGTTGGGCTTAGAGTCTTGTTTGTACTTGGGTAACATGGATGCGCTTCGCGACTGGGGCCATGCCAAAGACTATGTGCGTATGCAGTGGATGATGTTGCAACAAGAGCAGCCAGAAGATTTTGTTATCGCAACAGGCAAACAAATTTCTGTGCGCGATTTTGTTCGATTGAGTGCAAAGTATGCGGGCGTTGAACTCGAATTTAGTGGCGAAGATTTGGCTGAAATTGCAACGGCCACTTCCGTCGATAAAGATCGAGCTCCAGGTATATCCGTTGGTGATGTGATCGTTGGTGTGGACCCACGCTATTTTCGACCAGCCGAGGTTGAAACATTGTTGGGCGATCCGACTAAAGCAAAAGAAAAATTGGGCTGGGTGCCAGAAATCACAGTCGAGGAAATGTGTGCCGAGATGGTTGCTGCTGATCTAGATCAAGCAAGGCGTCATGCCCTATTAAAAGAAAGTGGTTACGACGTTTCGGTCTCAAAGGAGTAAATGATGAGCGCTAATATTTTTGTGGCCGGCCATCGCGGTATGGTTGGGTCCGCAATTGTTCGCCAACTTGAAAAAACAGAAGGGTGTTTTGTAAACACTCGTACACGCGCTGAGTTGGATTTGACTGACCGAGATGCTGTAAGCCGTTTCTTTTCTGAAAACCGTTTTGATCAAGTCTACTTGGCGGCGGCAAAGGTAGGTGGTATTCATGCTAACAATACTTATCCGGCAGAGTTCATTTACGAAAATCTTATGATAGAAGCAAATGTAATTCACCAAGCGTACCTGGGCGGCGTTCCGAAATTGTTATTTCTTGGGTCATCGTGCATTTACCCTCGTGGTGTTCAGCAGCCTATGTCCGAACAAGCGTTGCTCACTGGCGTTTTAGAGTCCACCAACGAGCCCTATGCGATTGCCAAAATCGCCGGTATAAAGCTCTGCGAATCGTATAATAGGCAGTATGGCGTTGATTATCGGTCTGTTATGCCAACCAATTTATACGGTCCTTTTGATAATTTTCACCCAGAAAACAGTCATGTAGTCCCAGCATTGATTCGCCGTTTTCACGACGCAAAAGCAGAAAGGGCAAAGACCGTAACCGTTTGGGGGTCGGGTACTCCAAAGCGCGAATTTTTGTATGTTGATGATATGGCAGCGGCCAGTATCTATGTGATGAACCTCGGGTTTGATCAGTATGCAAAAATTACTGAGCCTATGATGTCGCATATCAATGTGGGCACAGGCGAGGATTGTACAATTCGTGATTTAGCCGAGATGATTGCAGAAGTTGTTGGCTTTGAGGGGGCACTTGAGTTTGATGCAAGCAAGCCAGATGGTACGCCTCGAAAAGTGATGGATGTCTCAAAATTGAAGAAAATGGGTTGGACAGCCTCTGTAGAACTTAGGGACGGTCTAGCTGAGAGTTATAGTTGGTTTTTGAGTAACCGAGAACACTTGCGGCAAAGTTGATGCTCTAGTTCTATTAATGATTTTGCTGATCGCTGAGTTTTTTTGTTAATCACGTGATCCTATGTTCTTTCGTTCACTAAATTTATTCAGAGGTTAAAAATGGTACCTGTAATTCTTTCCGGCGGATCCGGTACACGTCTTTGGCCCTATTCTCGTTCGGCTTACCCGAAGCAATTTTTACCCTTGGTGAGCGAGCGAACCATGTTGCAAGAGACAGTGCTGAGGTTTAACGAATCTGATACGCCAATCGTTGTCTGCAACGAAGAGCACCGTTTTATGGTAGCGGAGCAATTACGTTCAATAGATGTTCAAGCCAACAGTATTATCCTAGAGCCTGTGGGACGCAATACGGCTCCAGCCATTGCGTTAGCCGCTTTGCGAGTTCTGCAAAAAGAAGACCAGTTGTTAATCGTACTGCCGGCAGATCATATAATCCCTGATTTAGATGCTTTTTTAGCGGCGGTATCTACCGCCGAATCAGCGGCTATGCAAGGCGACTTAGTGACCTTTGGGGTAGTGCCAACGTATGCAGAAACGGGTTACGGTTATCTTAAGGCTGGTGACGCTAGGGTGGGTAGCAGCGAAGTGTTTTCCGTGGACCAATTTTTAGAGAAGCCCAACGTTAAAAACGCGTCAAAATACATTGAGTGTGGTGATTATTTTTGGAATAGCGGTATGTTCCTATTCAAGGCTTCGCGCTACATTGAAGAATTGCAAAAACACGCACCAGAAATGGTCGCCGCCTGTCGCGCAGCATTAGAACTGGCAACAGATGATCTGGACTTTGTTCGAGTAGACAAATCAAGCTTTGAAGCATGCCCTAGCGACTCCATTGATTATGCCGTGATGGAGAAAACAGATCGGGCTGTAATGGTGCCTTTAGATGCTGGTTGGAACGATGTGGGTTCTTGGGCAAGTTTATGGTCAGCAAGCGAGAAGGACGAGAATGGAAATTCAATAAAAGGCGATGTGATTGCTGAAGATACTACTGACTGTTACATCCAAGGTGAGAGTAAGTTAATTGCTACGGTGGGATTAGAGAGTGTTGTGGTTGTACAAACTGATGATACGATATTGGTTGCCACCAAAGATAAAGTACACAACGTTAAACAAATAGTTGAACGGCTTAAGCAAATGGATCGACCAGAAACAATGTTTCACCGTAAGGTTTTTCGGCCTTGGGGTTATTACGATTCGATTGACTACGGCGAACGATTTCAGGTCAAACGCCTTATGGTCAAACCGGGCGCTAAACTTTCTGTTCAAATGCACCATCATCGAGCTGAGCACTGGGTAGTTGTGTCAGGTACAGCCGAGGTCCGCAACGGTGATAATATTATGATGCTCAACGAAAATGAGTCTACCTATATCCCTATTGGTGTAACACACTCGCTGGCAAACCCAGGAACTCTTCCCTTGGAGATAATCGAGGTTCAATCGGGCAGTTATCTTGGCGAAGATGACATTGTGCGATTCGAAGACGTCTATGGTCGAATGCCTGGTTAAAGGGTATTTTTTTTGTTTTAACATCTATTGATGTACTCATTAGAGACGCTATTGAATAATTACAAAAACTATTTTGAGGCGGGCAATCTGCGTGAATTATCATCGTTATAAACCTTTGAGGTTCGCGAAAACAAGGCCTGTGGTATTGATGGGAGTAGCAGCAGCTATGGGAAGATTTTTTAAAAACACTACGAACAGGTCACTAAGGACCGAGATAGCGAAAATAAGTCAGGAAGATACATTTAGCGCTAATAGAAGGGATTCTAATCACAGGAAGTAAAGATAATGGCGATCTCAGACTGTTACTCAGTAGATCCGCCTTTAAGTTAGTCATTGTGAGAGCAGTCAGCCCGTACAAGATTGTTGCATTCGACAACCAGTTAATAGATGAAACTATCTCGGGTTTCAAACGCTAGAGAATGTGTTCAACGCTTACTGTGAGGTGTTTACGAATACCTATGAGGCCTCAACTTAGCGAGACTCACCCTCTTTGTTGAAGTTTGCTCGCATCTTTCCGGCATGGCTGCGCTCAGACTAAACCATCCGTTTT
>Ga0206129_10002312_pt1 | contig 23835 bp, 20 predicted proteins | sample Helgoland_Spring_8_FD_148616 | JGI IMG/M metagenome (GOLD analysis project Ga0206129, IMG submission 148616) | Pelagic subsurface seawater microbial communities from Kabeltonne, Helgoland, North Sea - Helgoland_Spring_Bloom_20160502_2 | ecosystem: Environmental > Aquatic > Marine > Epipelagic ...
CATCACCAAGGAACGCGGCCTCACCCTGCTGTTTACCGAGCACGATATGGGCGTTGTCTTCGGCATTTCGGACCGGATCAGCGTGCTGCACCATGGCGAGATCATCGCCTCCGGCCGTCCGGAAGAAGTGCGCAACGACCCCGAAGTCCGCCGCGTCTATTTGGGAGAATCCCTCGATGCCCCAGCTTGAAGTCGACGGCATCCAAACGTCCTACGGCCTCAGCCAGGTGCTGTTCGGCGTTTCGTTCAGCGTCGATCCCGGCCAGATCGTCTCGCTGATCGGCCGCAACGGTGTCGGCAAAACCACGACCATGCGCTCGATCATCGGCCTGACGCCGCCGCACCAGGGCAAGGTCCGGTTCGAAGGCCAGGACATCGCCGGCCTGCCCGCGCACAAAGTCTCGAAGCTGGGTATCGGCTTCGTGCCCGAAGACCGGCGGATCTTTCCCGAACTCTCGGTCTGGGAAAATCTCGACATCGCCCGCCGCCCGCCGCCCGCCGGCACGGAAGGCTGGGACGAGAACCGGGTGTTCGAACTCTTCCCCGACCTGCGGGAAATTCAGCAGCGCGCCGGCGGCGTGCTCTCCGGCGGCCAGCAGCAGATGCTGACCATCGCCCGCTGCCTGATGGGCAATCCCCGCCTGATCCTGCTGGACGAACCGTCGGAGGGCCTGGCGCCGCGCGTCGTCGAGAATCTGCGCGAGCAGGTGATGATGCTGAAGGAAACCGGCATCTCCATCGTGCTGGCAGAGCAGAATCTGGGCTTCGTGCTCTATCTCTCCGACTATTGCCACATCATGGAAAAGGGCGAGATAAAGTACTCTGGTAGCCCCGCAGATTTGCGCGCCAACCAGGACGTGCTGGACCAGTATCTGACGTTGTGAGCGGACCAACGGCGCTCCGCCGCAAGACGCCTCGACCATGATTCCGCTGGAGTGGATCGAACATCCATACTCGGTGGTCCGATACCGTCCGGCATCACCGCTAACTACTATGTTCTGTTGAAAATGCTGTTCTGTTCTATCTTGAATTGCCTGACCCTAAAAAAAGCCTATCGGGGTGGATGGAAAGGTGGATCAGAATGGCAGGCAAGCACAAGCTTTCGGCGGCCTTGTACCGGTCCGCTCGCTCAGCCACGGGCCAACGTTTTCCGCGACGGTCGTGGTTGTGCGTGACTTGCCCCCCACTCCGATTAGTTCCAGTGGACGCGCGGCCCCTCGACGAGATCAGCGCCCTGCGCAATATTCACCGGCACACCCGTGAACATCAACGCAGGGCGGCCGCCCCCATTAAGAGTTCCCGCAATAGCGACCCTCCAAAACTTTGTTGTTATTCGCGCCTTTCAGGGTGGCGCGGGGCCGGACTATAACCAGCCGGACTACAATCAGATGATGAATGCAGCCGCAAGAGGCGCTTGCCGATGCGGCGGTCCGGCTGTCGCATGGGAATGGGCACTGTACTCTGGTTTCGACGCGTCAGTTTTCGGCACCTTTATATTCTTTGGCAAGCGCCAAAATCTTGTCCAACAGCCGCTGGCCGTCATAGCCGTAGTCATTCGTCATCCGAGCCACCCATTCCGCCCAAATAGGTTCGCCGCCGATCTTGACGAAGTCGGCGCGTTCTTCGGGTGCGATGTCGATTTCCTGCAAGCCGCGCTCCTTGAATGCGTTGGGCAGGCGCTCGCTTTCTTCGTTGAGCGTGGTAATCTGGGCCGGATAGCCCTGCGGGTCATTCGGAAACTCTTGCAAAAGCGCCTGGTATTGCGGCGGCAGGGCGGCATAGGCCTCGCTATTCCAGAATGTGACACACGAGAGCGTACCCAGAGCCAGATCCCGCGTGAACCAATCGCCCAGTTCCCAGGTGCGATAGCTGTCGTGCGCATAGTAGGGAAAGGCCACCGCTTCGATCAGTCCGCGATCCATGGAGACATAGACATCCGGCGCCGGGACGCTGGTCGGAACCACCCCCAGTCGCTGCATCGCCTTGCCGTGCTCTCCGGCCGCGCGGATCCGCATGCCTTTCCAATCGGCGAGCGATTTCGGCGCCGTGCCTTTACCGACCGCCTCGTACATGGGTAGCAGCGCCGCCATATAGTATTGGGCATTCCATTTCGCGCTCTCCTTCTTCAGCGTTTCGTCGGCGAAATAGTCGTCGGATACCGCGCGCAATTGGGCCAATTTGGTGATCGGCAGAAAAGGCAGGTCCAAACCCGTGTGCGCCGGAACCTTGCCTGGATAGTAAGCGAAACAGGACAAAGCGCCCTGGAACGCCCCCAGCTTCAGCCCATCCAGATTGGACCGCGGCTGGGAAAGCGTGCCCCAATGCAACTGTAAGGTGAAACTGCCCCCCGTCCGCTCGCTCAGCCACGGTCCGAGATTCTCCATGAAGGTCGTATTCGCGCGCGGCTTGCCCCAGAGCGAATAGTTCCAGTGAACACGCGGCCCCTCGACGATGTCGGCGGCCTGGGACGGGGCGTAGCCAGCAGAGAAACAGGTGCCGGCAAGGGCAAGCGCAGCGGCGCTCCGCCAGATGTTTCGCAGGCTATTTCGCGCGATATTTCGCATGGGCATTTCCTTTATTCACATGGCGTTGGGGCGCCGGTCTCGCTGTTGGCTGCCTGTTGGACGGACCTTGTTGCGACCGTGCGGCGTGAACTTTACCTAGATATTCTGCAGCAAGGCAAGCGTGTCCGCGCGGAACGGGCCCGTCGTCTTTCCCGCACCGCTCACAGGCAGAGCTGGTCCCGAGAAATTGGACAGGGGCTAAAGGCGAACCGCCCCAGGTTTCCCGGAGAGCGGATCGCTCCGAGGATGCCTGTTATGAGCAAGAGACGTTACACCCCATCTTACCCGGCCGAGCTACGCGAACGCGGCGTACGGCTTTTCAGGGAACACCGCGCCGACTATGCGAGCGACAACGCTGCGTATCGGGCGATTGCGCCGAAGCTTGGCTGCTCTCCGGATAGCCTTCGCGTCTGGTGCCAGCGGGCCGAACGCGATGCCGGTGAGCGCCCTGGCTTGACCAGCGCCGAGCAAGACCGGATCAAGGCATTGGAATGCGAGGTCCGGGAACTGCGCCGGGCCAATGAGATACTGAAGAAGGCCAGCGCCTATTTTGCCCAGGCGGAGCTCGACCGCCCGTTCAAGAAATGACCGCGTTCATTGACCAGCACTGGGCCGTCTTCGGTGTCGGGCCGATCTGCCGTGAGTTGCCGATCGCACCGTCGACATACTATGCCCGGGCCGCCATCGCGCGCGACCCGGATCTGGCCTCCGATCGCGCCCGCCAGGACCGGGACGGCAGCGCCCGGATCCGGCGCGTCTTCGATGCCAGCGGCGGCCCCGGCGGCCCGGGACTGCGGCGCGGCGGGTGCGGCGGGTGCGGCATGGTCTCAGCCTGCCGATGCCGGCAGACCGACGCCCGGCCGCACCGCCAGATGCGGCAGACCTGAGCCAGACCGCACCGCCACGATGCGGCAGACCCGAGCCAGACCGTAGGGCCGCGTTGCGGAGGGCCAGTGCGTCTGGCTCATCGCTTCGTCCTCCGCAGACCAAAAGGCACGCCCGCCTTGGTGTTCCGTTCGTCCGTCATGGCTCCTCCTCTCAGGGAGCCACTATCGCGCAATTCTCTGTCCTGGGAAACTGCACACCGGGGGAAGGCCGTGCTGGATTTCCAGCGCACCTACAACGACCACTGGCTGATTGAGCGGCCCGCCCGCACACATCGGACCAGACCAAAATTTGAACACCCAACTGGCCGCTTAAACCCAGTTCGATGTCTCATAACTGTGGACCGGTATACAAGGCCGCTCTTGCGGCATGGCGTGGGGTGTGTGCCCGGCTTGGGGCGACTGGTGATCGTTGGCGATCGGAGGCGGTGCAAATCCGGATGAATCGCCTATGCTTGCGGCATTGTCCCGGCTAGTTGACGAAGGCGCTATGGCCAAAGCCAAGACCCGTGCTGTCTATGTTTGCCAATCCTGCGGTGCCACCCATGGCCGGTGGGCCGGCCTGTGTTCGGCCTGCGGTGAATGGAATTCCATTGCCGAGGAGCCGGTGGTGCGGGCAGCCTCGGCAACCGGGCCGCGGCGGATCGGCGGGCGGCTGGATGTGGTCTCGCTGGCGGGCGAAGACAAACCGCTGCCGCGGCTCAAGACCGGCATCAAGGAGTTCGATCATGTCTGCGGCGGCGGCCTCGTGCCCGGCGGTTGCCTGCTGATCGGCGGCGATCCCGGCATCGGCAAGTCCACCCTGCTGCTGCAGGTTGCGGCCAGGGCGGCGGCGGCGAGCGGCAAGCGGGTGCTTTATGTTTCCGGCGAGGAGGGGATCGGCCAAGTGCGGCTGCGCGCGGCGCGGCTGGGGCTGGGCGAGGCGGAGGTCGATCTGGCCTCCTCGACGGAGGTCGGCGCCATTGCCGGCGCCATTTCCGATGACCATGCGCTGGTGGTGATCGACTCGATCCAGACCATGGCGGTGGAGGCCGTCGAATCCGCGCCCGGCACGGTCAGCCAGGTGCGCGCCGCCGGCCACGAGTTGAACCAGGCGGCGAAGAAGCAGAACGTGCCGGTGGTCCTGGTCGGCCATGTCACCAAGGACGGCTCTATCGCCGGGCCGCGCGTGCTGGAGCATATGGTCGACACCGTGCTTTATTTCGAGGGCGACCGCAGCCATCAATACCGCATCCTGCGCGCGGTCAAGAACCGGTTCGGCCCCACCGACGAGATCGGCGTGTTCGAGATGACAGGCCTGGGCCTGGCCGAGGTGCCGAACCCGTCTGCCCTGTTCCTCGGCGCGCGCGATGCCGATGGGCCGCCGCTCAGCGGTGCGGCGGTGTTCGCGGGCATCGAAGGCACGCGGCCGATTCTGGTGGAAATCCAGGCGCTCGTCGGCCATCCCGGCTATGCCACACCCCGGCGCACGGCAGTGGGCTGGGATTCGGCGCGGCTTTCCATGGTGCTGGCCGTGCTGGAGACGCGCTGCCTCTATGACTTCCAGGGGCGCGACGTGTTCCTGAATGTGGCTGGTGGCCTCCGCCTCGGCGAGCCGGCGGCGGATTTGGCGGCGGCAGCGGCCCTGGTCTCGGCCCTGCTGGACAAGCCGGTGCCGCGCGACGTGGTGTTGTTCGGCGAGGTCGGCCTCTCCGGCGAACTGCGGCCCGTCGGGCAGGAAGCGGCCCGCCTGCGCGAGGCCGAGCGGCTGGGGTTCGGCCGCGCCTTGGCAGCGCTGGCACCGGCCAGCGCGCCGGAGCGCAAACGGCGCAAGGGCGATGCGGCCCATGGCGCTCTTGTGCCGGTCAGCATCGCTCGGCTATCCGACCTGACCGAATGGCTGCGCGAAGGTGCCTGACGACCGATGCCCGACCTGAACGATTTCTACCTGCTGGACGGCGTCGCCGCGGCGGTGGTCTTGCTGTCGGCCTGGATGGCCTATATGCGCGGTTTCGTGCGCGAGGCGTTTTCGCTCGGCACGTGGATTGGCGCGGTGGTCGCAACCGCTTATTTCTATCCGCAGGCGAGCCAGTTCGTCCGCCAGCATATCGAAACGCAACTGGCCGCCGATTTGACCGCTGGCATCGGTGTGTTCTTCGTCTCGTTTATCCTGCTGCGCCTCGTCACCGGGGCGATTGCCGAGGCGATTGCCAGTTCCGAGCACAATCATATCGACCGTGCCGCCGGCTTTCTCTTCGGCATTCTGCGCGGCGTGCTGCTGCTGGTGGTCGCCTATATGGCGTTTGCCTGGTTCGTGCCCGAGGCAGAACAGCCCGATTGGTTGGGCCGGGCCAAGGTAACCCCCATGTTGCGGGAAGGCGCGCGTGAGTTGGAAACGGTCTTGCCGGACGGCTGGAAAACCAACGAGCAGGAGGCGGAACGCCTGCGCGAACTCGACCGCCAGGCCGCCGAGTTGGAGCGCCTGCGCAAGGGCTTCAGCGCGCCGACGCCGGCAGTGCCGGAAAACCGTGCAGCCGGCGGGCCGTCCGGCTACAGTGACGAAGAACGCCGCGCCCTGGAATCCCAGCTGCGCGCGTTGCAGGAGGCTGTGAATGGCCAATCCCGATAGAAGGCAAGTCGCATCTGTGACCCCGGAAGACGAAGGCCCGCACGAAGAGTGTGCGGTTTTTGGCATTTTTGGTGCCGACGATGCGTCCGCCCACGCAACCCTCGGCCTCCATGCCATGCAGCACCGCGGGCAGGAGGCTGCCGGCGTCGTCTGCTTCGATGGCGAGCGCTTCCACGCCCAGCGCGGCCTGGGCGAGGTCGGCGTGGTGCTGAACCGCGAAGATGTGATGGCCCGCCTCAAAGGCTATGCTGCCATCGGCCACAACCGCTATGCCACCACTGGCGAGGGCGCGGTCCACAATATCCAGCCGCTGTTTGCGGAGTTCGCGTTCGGTGGCTTCGCCATCGCCCACAACGGCAACCTGACCAACGCGCGGACCCTGCGCCAGCGGCTGGTGGAAGGTGGCTCGCTGTTCCAGTCGACCACCGATACGGAGGTGATTGTCCACCTGATCGCCCGCAGCGTGCGGCATTCGCTGGTCGACCGGCTGGTGGACGCCCTGCATCAGATTGAAGGCGCATACAGCCTGGTGGCGCTCAGCCAGAAAAAGCTGATCGGCGTGCGCGATCCCCTCGGCATTCGCCCGCTGGTGCTGGGCAAGCTGGGGGAAGCCCATATCCTGGCCTCGGAAACATGCGCGTTCGACATCATCGGTGCCGAGTTCGTGCGCGATGTGGCGCCCGGCGAGTTGATCGTGATCGACGAAGACGGGGTCCATTCCGACTTCCCCTTCCCGAAACAGCCCAGCCGCTTTTGCGTGTTCGAGTACATCTATTTCGCCCGCCCCGACAGCCGGCTGGAAGGCCTCAGCGTCTACGAGGCGCGCAAGCGCATCGGCGCGGAACTGGCGGCCGAATCCCACCCGCACGGCGCGGATGTGGTGGTGCCCGTGCCCGATTCGGGCGTGCCCGCAGCGGTGGGCTATGCCCAGGCATCGGGCGTGCCGTTCGAATACGGCATCATCCGCAACCACTATGTGGGCCGCACCTTCATCGAGCCGACCGCGCAAATCCGCCATTTGGGCGTGAAGCTGAAGCACAACCCCAATCGCTCCATGGTGGAGGGCAAGCGCATCGTCCTGGTCGACGACAGCATCGTGCGCGGCACCACCAGCCGCAAGATTGTCGAGATGATGCGCCAGGCGGGCGCTGCCGAAATCCACATGCGCATCTCCTCGCCGCCGACGGCTTGGCCCTGCTATTACGGCATCGACACGCCGGAGCGGGACGAACTGATCGCTGCCCGCCTGGATGTGGAGGGCATGGCCAAGGAAATCGGCGTCGACAGCCTGGCCTATATCTCGCTCGACGGGCTGTACCGGGCTATGGGGCGGGGGAGACGAGATAGCGCATCTCCCGCCTATTGCGATGCCTGTTTTACTGGGGATTATCCCGTCCGCCTGGTCGACCGCGACCGCGGCGCCGCCGGCAAGCGCGGCAAAGAACCGATGCTGCGACAGGGTTGATGGCTGACACGAACCAAGGCCGGCTGTCCGGCCGCATAGCCTTGATCACCGGCGCCTCCCGCGGCTTGGGAGCAGCCGTGGCGGAACGCTTTGCGCGCGAAGGCGCCCACCTCATCCTGGTGGCCCGCACCCAGGGCGGGCTGGAGGAGACCGACGACCGCGTCCGGGCCGCGGGCGGATCGGCATCGCTGGTGCCGCTCGACCTCACCCAATTCGCCGAGATCGACCGCATGGCCGCCGCCGTGGCGCAGCGCTTCGGCCGGCTCGACATTCTTGTCGGCAATGCCGGCATGCTGCCGCCGCTGACGCCGGTTGGCGATCTCAGCCCGAAAGACTGGCAGGCGGCGTTCGACCTGAACGTGACCGCCAACTGGCGCCTGATCCGGGCCTTCCACGAAGGCCTGCGCCGGTCGGAAGCCGGGCGGGTGATCATGGTGACCAGCGGCGCGGCGATGGAGGCCTTTGCCTATTGGGGCGCCTATGCCGCCAGCAAGGCTGCCCTGGAAGCCCTGATTTCCAGCTATGCCAAGGAAAACGAGCGCACCACGATCCGCGCCAACCTGCTGGACCCCGGCGCGCTGCGCACCGCCATGCGCGAACAGGCCTTCCCGGGCGAAAACCCGGAGACAGTGCGCCCGCCCGAGGCCGTGACCCATACCTTCGTCTCGCTGGCGGAGGCCGCCTGCACCATGACCGGGCAAGTCGCCCGCGCCTACGGCTGACCGGCAAGGCCGGCAGCGAGCATGGCCAGAGGCATAGACGCCAACACCCCGCTCAAGCGCGCCTTCGTGCTTGGCATCGTTACCATGGCGACCACGCTCTATGGCACGACCGTGCTGGTGGTCTCGGTGATCCTGCCGCAGATGCAGGGCTCGCTGTCGGCAACCCAGGACCAAGTCGCCTGGGTGATGACCTTCAACATCCTGGCCACCGCCATCGCGACGCCCCTGACCGGCTGGCTCACCGCCCGGTTCGGGCGGCGCAATGTCATGCTGTATTGCCAGGCCGGCTTCACGGTCGCGACGATGCTGTGCGGGTTGGCGGACAGTCTGGAAACCTTGGTGCTCTATCGGATCGCCCAGGGCGCGCTGGGCGCGCCGCTGATCCCGCTGGCGCAGGCGACCGTGCTCGACACCTATCCGAAGGAGCAGCATGGCACCGCCACCGCGATCTTCGGCATGGGCGTGGTGATCGGGCCGGTGCTGGGGCCGGTGGTCGGCGGCTATCTGGCGGATATTTATAACTGGCGTTGGGCGTTCTACATGATCGTGCCGGTTGGCGTCGCGGCGGTGGTCGGCCTGTATTTCCTGCTGGCGGACAAGGGCCGGCAGTCCGACGTGAAGCTGGACTGGACCGGCTTCCTGGCGCTGGCAATCGCCATTTGCTGCGTCCAGTTGATGATGGACCGCGGCCAGCGGCAGGACTGGTTCGACAGCATTGAAATCGTGCTGGAGGCATGCATTGCCGCGCTGGCCTTCTATATCTTCGTCGCCCACTCGCTGACGGCGAAAAGGCCGTTCCTGACACCCGGCCTGCTGCTGGATCGCAACTACGCGCTCGGCTGCATGACGGTGTTGATCTATGGCATGCTGAATTTCACGCCCATGGTGCTGTTCCCGCCCATGCTGCAGGGGCTGATGGGCTATCCCAACTCGATCATCGGCGAGCTGCTGGCCGCCCGCGGCTTCGGCGCGCTGCTGGGCTTTTTCTCGGCCATGTTCGTCTCCAAGATCGACCCGCGCATCGGCATGTGCATCGGCATGGGGATCCAGGCCTTCAGCGGCTTGCTGATGATGAGCTTCGACCAAAACGTGCCGTTTGAGATGGTGGCCTTTGTCGGTGCGCTGCAAGGGCTGTCGGTGGGGCTGTTCTGGGTGCCGCTGACCGTGGCGGCGTTCTCGACGCTGAGCCCGGCCTATCTGGCGGAATCGTCGGCGATCTTCCATCTGCTGCGCAATCTGGGCTCCAGCATCTTCATTTCGCTGTCGGTGGCGACCGTGATCAGCAGCCGCGGCGCCAACTATGCGCGCATGACGGAATTCGCTTCGCCGTTTAACGAGAATCTGGACGCCGCCGGCATGTCGCTGGATACGGTTGGCGGACTCGCGGGAATTTCCGGGGAGATCTTGCGCCAGGCCGGCATGTTGGGCTATTTAAACGCATTCGCACTCTATACGGGTGCTTGCTTGGCGAGCATTCCGTTGATCCTGATGTTCAGGGTTGCGAAACGCACACCGTCGGCCTAAGGCCGGGCGCCCGCGGCGCTTGGGGTGTTACAGCAGATACAGGCTCGCGTTGCGAGTGATCCAGCCCACCGAAACGCTCGTAAAATGTGGGACCGGTAAGTGATGGCGGTCTCGCAACGCGGAGGTTAGAGATGGAAAGAATAGACACGTCGGTTGTGTCCGGCGCGTATGCAGAGGAGCCGCACATGGCCGAGGATACCGCTTCCCCCGCCGTCCACCGCCCGTCGGAAGAACAGGCGCGGGCCGCCGTCCGCACGCTGATCGCCTATGTGGGCGAGGATCCGGATCGGGAAGGCCTGATCGATACGCCAAAGCGCGTGGTCGGCGCCTGGCAGGATTTCTTCTCCGGGTATAACGACGATCCGGCCGATATCCTGGGGCGCACCTTCGAGGAAGTGGATGGCTATGACGAAATCGTCATCGTCCGCGATATCCGCGTCGAATCCCATTGCGAGCATCACATCGTGCCGATCATCGGCAAGGCGCACGTGGCCTACCTGCCGGACCGCCGCGTTGTCGGCATTTCCAAACTGGCCCGCGTCGTCGATGCGTTCGCCAAGCGGATGCAGGTGCAGGAAACCCTGACCGCCCAAATCGCCGATACGATCGACACCGTGCTGAAGCCGAAGGGCGTGGCCGTGCTGGTCGAGGCCGCGCACATGTGCATGACCACCCGTGGCGTGCACAAGCCGGGCACCGACACCCTGACCACCTGCACCCGCGGCGTGTTCAAGACCGACCCGGCCATGCGTCGGGAGTTCCTGGACCTGGTGAGCCGCTAGCGGTTCGATGCCGACAGACGGCACCCATCCGTTGGGTGAATCGAACCACCGGATTGTTGCAATAGTGGGCCGATTCACGAAACGCTTGCCGTAGCAAGCGTTTCGATCGGATCGCTAGAGCGCCGCTGAGGCTGAAATGCGGGGCCCGCCACTGCGCTGGGCAGCGGCGCGGTTCTTGCGTTCGGGTGCGCTCCGATACCGACGCGCCGTGACGTCTGCGCCGAAAGCCGGTGGGTCGAGCGCCAGAGCCGCCCGCCGCTTCGCCGCTCGATACCGGCTCAAAACAGGCTGTCGGTCACCACGAACGGCCGCACCAGCACCAGCAGCGCACCGTCATCGCCACGAAACACATGGCCAATCAACTCCCCCGGAGGGCCGGAGGGCAAAGCCTGGGCCGGGGCCGGCGCCGGGGGCATTTTCAGGCGATAGGCCGAGTCCTGGTTCAGAAACTCGATGCGCGGATAGCGCCGACCTGCCGGATCGTCCGACAGGTCGAGCCAGATGGTGCCATCGGCGAAATAGGCGTCGCCGATGCTGTTCTCCGGCGCAAAATCCGCCTCGTTGTGGCGATCCTCTGCCAACTGTCCGACCAGGGGAATGCGGCTCCAATCGAGCCGATTCTGGTCCTGCCGCTCAACCCCGGAATCAGGGCTGGCGGTCTGGACCTTGCCGCCGACATTGAGGAACACCCGCCGGACCGTCGCCGGTGTCCCACCCGCCAGTTGCAGCGGCACAACGGTGCCATAATCGTCCACATAGCTGGAACGCGGGCCGTCGCCTTCGCCGGCCATGGCGGGCATAGCGCCGAACGCCATGCAGACCGCAGCCGCCATACTGGCCAATATGCTGCGCATTGGCAGCCTCCTTCGGTGCAATGGTGCTGCCCTTACAAATAGGGAGGCGCCGCCTCCAGGCCAGCATCAAAAGTCTGCGATGTCCAGCACCAGCCGGCCCGTCGCCTGCCGGTCCATGATGCGGCGCAGCGCGGCCGGCGCCTGTTCCAGCGGAAACCGCTCTGTCACCTGCGGTCGGATTTTGCCTTCGGCATGCCAGGTCATCAGGTCGGCAGCGGAGCGGCCCAGCAGGTCCGGCCGGCGCTTGCGGTAGTAGAACAGGGCAAAACCCAGCGCCGCCCGGTTCTTCACCAGCAACTGGTTCGCCGGGATTTTCGGGATGCCGCCGCCGGCATAACCGATGGTCAGATAGCGCCCGCCCCAGTCCAGCGAACGGAAGGCGGGCTCGTACAGGTCGCCCGCAACCGGGTCGTAGACCACGTCAACGCCATTGCCGCCGGCAAGCGCCAGCGCCTCCGCCCGCAGGTCGGACCGGGTGTAGTCGATGCCGTGGTCGGCGCCATGGGCCGCGGCCACGGCCAGCTTCTCGGGCGAGGATGCGGCGGCGATCACGGTCGCCCCCAGCGCCTTTGCCACCTCCACCGCGGCAAGGCCGACCCCGCCGGCGGCGCCGAGCACCAGGACGGTGTCGCCCGGTTGGGTGTGCCCCTGCCAGACCAGCGCGCCATGGCTGGTCAGGTAGGCCGCGCACATGGCAGCCGCGGTGGCATAGTCCATATCGTCCGGCAGGCGGAAGGTTTCCAGCGCGGGCGCCACCGCGTGCTCAGCATAGCCGCCGTCATAGACCAGGGCCATCACCCGGTCGCCTATGGCAAAGCCCTCGACGCCCTCGCCTAGTGCGGCGACCCGCCCGGCCACTTCCATACCGGCGGCGAAGGGCAGGGCGTGCTTGTTCTGGTGCAGGTCGCGGATCATCAGCGTGTCGGCAAACGAAACGCCCGCCGCCGCCACGTCGATCAGCACTTCGCCCGCAGCGGGGGCGGGAATCGGCAATTCGCCCAAGACCAGGTCTTCCGGCGGTCCGAACGCATGGCAAACCAGGGCGCGCATGGTGTTTCCTGACAGGGTTGGAGCAAAGGGGCAGGGCGGGTCGACCTTAGCGAAGACTTGTGCTATGTCACCCGCATTCTGCGGATAATTAAGGCGAACGGCGCACCATGGTTGCATGTGCCGGGCGTTTTGGTATTGCTGCGCGGGCCATGACAACAACCGAAAGGGTCAACAGGTGAAGCTGATCACCGAAGCGGAAGAAATTTCGAATATCGCATTTGGATTCATGGCCTCCAAGGCATTATTTGTTGCCTTGCATTTGGATGTTTTCACAAGATTGTCCGGCGAGCCGAAAAGCGCCAAGGCCATTGCCGAGGAAGCCGGCGTGCCGGAAAATCGGGTCGTCACCATCATGACCGTGCTCAACGCCATGGGCCTGGTGACGCGCGAAGGCGACCTGTTCTCGAACTCGCCCGGTGCCGAGTCCTTTCTGGTGAAGGGGGCGCGCTACGACTTTGGCGATTACCTGCGCCTGCAGATCGACCGGCAGATGTATCCGTTCATGCAGCAGTTGGAAGGCGTCGTCACCGACAACCTGTCTGCCGACGATGTCGACTCCTACGCCAAATGGATGGAGAACGAGGAAGAAGCCCGGCTCTACAGCGAATCTCAGCATGCGGGCTCGCTGGGTCCGGGCCGCTCGCTGGCGCGGATGGTGGATTTCTCCGGCGTCGATCACCTGCTGGACGTTGCGGGCGGCACCGGCGGTTTCGCCATCCGCCTCTGCCAGGCGAACCCCAAGATGCGGGTCACCATTCTCGACTTCCCCAACGTGGTTGCCCTCGGCCGCGAGAAGGTGGCGGAAGCGGGTCTTTCCGACCGGATCGACTTCATCGGCGGCAATGCGCTGGAGGCCGAATGGCCCAGCGATGTCGGCGCGGTGCTGATGAGCTACCTTTTCAGCGGCGTTCCTGGCGACGCGGTCTCGGAACTGGCCCGCCACGCCTACGACGTGACGAAGCCCGGCGGCCTCTTCCTGGTGCACGACTTCATGGTGGAGGATGACCGCTCCGGCCCGACGCTGGCGGCGCTCTGGCAATTGCAGCACCTGGCCTTCACCCCCGACGCACGCTCCGCAACGCCGACCTGGGTGGCCGGCATCATGGAAGGCGCTGGCTTCAGCGACATCAATGTCGATACGCTGATCCCCGGCATGACCAAGCTGGTCTGGGGGCGGAAGCCGGAATAGACTTCCGGCACCGCCTGTTGTCTGCCGGAGTGCCTGCCGTCCTGATCCTTCCCCCGTTCAGAGAGACTCCCCCATGGCCCGCAGTGACTTCAAATTCTCCTGGCCCACGCGTGTGCGCTATTCCGAAATGGACAATCAGGGCATCGTCTTCAATGCCCATTACCTGACCTATTTCGACACCGCGATTACCGAGTACATCGTCGCCATCGGCCTCGATTACGAAGGCGATGTGGGGCGCACTGGCCACGACTACCACGCCGTGCGGGCCGTGGTGGAATGGAAACAGCCCATCGGCAAGCGTGAGGATATCGAGGTGTTCGTGCGGCCCGGCCGCATCGGCCGCTCCAGCCTGACCTTCACCATAGAAATCCATCCGGCGGGCGAGGAAGATTTGCGCACGACGGGCGAGGTGGTCTGGGTCTATACCAACCAGGAAACCCACCAGAGCGCGCCCCTGCCCCAGAACCTGCTGGACCTGCTGGACGCCTACGAGAACGGCTGACCCATATGAGCCCCACCGCCCAAAGCATAGACCTTTCCCCCTATATCAAGCCCGGCGACTTGGTGTTCTGCGCCCAGCTGGGCGCCGCACCGCAAAGCCTGGTCAAGGCCTTGATCGAGCAGGCAGAGAGGCTGGGCGGCGTGCGCTTCCTGAACAGCTTCCCCCTCGACCCCGGCGATGGCCGGCTGACCAGCCGGGGCGTCCGCTACGTCTCGATGGACGGTTTCGGCGTCAACGCGAAGCTGTTCCAGGCCGGCAAGCTGGACATCGTTCCGGCACATTTCAGCGACTATGCCAGCCTGTTCCATGACGGCCTGCTGGTCCCGGACGTGGTGTTCTGCACGGTGACGCCGGCGGATGACGCCCGCCGCCGCTCGCTCGGCCTCTCGCTCGACCACCTCCGCGACGCCATGGAGTGCGCGCGGGTGGTGCTGGCGGAGGAAAACGCCGACATGCCGTGGACCCACGGCGACAGCGAGATTTCCGGCGATCTCCTGACGGAAGTCTTCCCGGCGACGCAGCCGCCGGACCTCTGGCAGTCGCGCCCGCCCGGCCCGGTGGATCACGCAATTGCCGAACAGGTCGCCCGCCTCGTGCCGGACGGGGCGACGGTGCAATACGGCGTCGGCGCAACCCCGGACGCCATCGCCCGGGCGCTGGCGGGACACAAGGATCTGGGCTGCCATTCCGGCAGCGTCGCCGACAGCTTTGTCGATCTGGTCGAGGCCGGCGCAATCTCCAACCGGTTCAAGGAGATCGACCGGGGGTTCAGCGTGACAACGGCGCTTTACGGCACGCGCAAGCTCTACGACTTTGCCCACCGCAACCCGGCCATGCTGCTGCGCCGCGCCCGCTACACCCATTCGGACGCAACCCTGCGCAACTTCCGCAGACTCTACGCCATCAACTCGGCACTGGAGGTGGACCTGACCGGCCAGGTGGGGTCCGAGGCGGTGAACGGCCGCTATATCGGCGCGGTCGGCGGCCAGGTGAACTTCCAGCGCGCCGGCCTTGCCTCGCCGGAAGGGCGGGCGATCATTACGCTGGGCTCGACGGCTGGCCGCGCGAATGCCCCCCGCATCGTTTCCAAGCTCTCCGGTCCAGTGACGACGGTGCGTGCCGACGCCGACGCCGTCATCACCGAATACGGAATGGCGGAACTGCGAGGCAAAAGCCTTGGGGAGCGTGCCGAAGCCATGATCGCCATCGCCCACCCGGACCACCGGGCAGACCTGCGCAAGGCCATCGACGGGCTGGCGTAGGCGCCTGGAGCGGATTCCGTTCAGGACGAACGGGCAAAAGTCCGCTCTAGACCGGCAGCTCCCAGTCCGGCGTCGGCGGCAGGGTGGAGGCTGCACGGGCGATGGAAAAGCTGGCGGCGTCGTCTGCCGGCACCCGCTCCCACAGGCTGCGGACCGCCGTCGGGTCCCAGGCCAGCACGTCGCCCGCCTGCCATTCGTGACGGTAGATGAATTCCGGCTCCTCCGCCGTGCGGGCCAGAGCCAGCAGCAACGGGTCCTTGCCGGTGGCGCGGCGGGGCGGCGGGTAGAGCACGGTCGCACCGCTCAGCGGATGCCGGTAAAGCACCGGGCGCATGGGGGCGTCGAGCGAATGGGCGGAATACCGGTCTTCGGCCTCGGCCAGGGTTTCGGCGGCGGTCAGGCGCAACGCATCCGCCGCGGCTTCCATCCCCGCCAGTTGCAGCGGCGGCAGCCTGCCCTCCTCGGTGCCCACCACACAGGCTAGCGGCAGCATATCCTCCGCACTGTCCGCCCCGACCATGCACCAATCGTTGCCGCCGGGCACCGCCGCAGAGACCTTGATCAACGTCTTGCCGGCGATGGCGCGGGCCAGCGTGGCCGCACTGCGGGCCGGGTCGGCGCAGCCGCGGAACAGCAGCGCGCCGCTGACCTGCCACAGGTCGCGGACCATCGCCGCCACCTCGTCCGACGGCTCATCGTCCAGAGACGCACCGCGCACCTCCAGCCCGACGGCGGGAGAGAGCGGCTCGACCAGGATGGCGTCGTCGGCCCCTGTCGGATGCGAGCCGGCGGCGGTCATGGCCTCAGGTGTCGAGGAAGGAGCGGAGCTTGCGGCTGCGGCTCGGGTGCTTGAGCTTGCGCAGCGCCTTCGCCTCGATCTGGCGAATGCGCTCGCGCGTCACCGAGAACTGCTGGCCAACCTCCTCCAGCGTGTGGTCGGTGTTCATGCCGATGCCGAAGCGCATGCGCAACACCCGCTCCTCCCGCGGCGTCAGCGAGGCCAGCACGCGGGTGGTGCTTTCGCGCAGATTGCCCTGGATGGCGGCATCCAGCGGCTGCACCGCGTTTTTGTCCTCGATGAAATCGCCCAGGTGCGAGTCCTCCTCGTCGCCGATCGGCGTCTCCAGGCTGATCGGTTCCTTGGCGATCTTCAGCACCTTGCGCACTTTCTCCAGCGGCATATGCAGCTTGAGCGCCAATTCTTCCGGCGTCGGCTCGCGGCCGATTTCGTGCAGCATCTGGCGCGACGTGCGGACCAGTTTGTTGATGGTCTCGATCATGTGCACCGGAATGCGGATGGTGCGCGCCTGGTCGGCAATCGAGCGGGTGATGGCCTGCCTGATCCACCAGGTGGCGTAGGTGGAGAATTTGTAACCGCGGCGGTATTCGAACTTATCGACCGCCTTCATCAGGCCGATATTGCCTTCCTGGATCAGGTCCAGGAATTGCAGGCCGCGGTTGGTGTATTTCTTGGCAATGGAGATCACCAGCCGCAGGTTGGCCTCGACCATTTCCTTTTTGGCGCGGCTCGCCTCGCGCTCGCCCTGCTGGACGGCGGTGACCATCTCGCGGAATTCGTCGAAGGGCAGGCCGACATTGTGGCAGATGTCGACGATGTCGCTGCGGAGCTCCTTCACCTCTTCGGCATGGACCTTGCAGAACTGCTTCCACTCTTTTTTCTGGCTGATGGAGCGCAGCCATTTGGGATCGGTCTCGCGCCCGCGCCAATCCTTCAGGAAGGCCTCGCGCGGTACGCCGGAATCCAGTGCCAGACGCAGGATGCGGCCTTCAACGGCCACGATTTGCTTGTTGCGGGCGTAGAGATCTTCCATCAACTGGTCGATCTTGGTGTTGTTCAGGCGGATTTGCGCCATACGCTCCGCCATCGCCAATTGCAGCTCGGCATAGCGGCTGCGGGCTTCCCCGCTCAGTTCTTCGCCGCCTTCCATTTCGGCCAGGCGCGCCTGCTGCAAGGCGATCAGGCCCGGCTGCAAATCCGCGACCGCCGCAAGAGCGGAGGTCACGCCCGGCAGAACCGCCTGTTCCATCGCAGCCAGCGACAGATTATTGTCGGCCTCATCGTCGTCGGAGGAGTCGTCGCTCCCCTCCGCGTCGTCGCTGTCGTCGTCATCGGCCATTTTGGCGCGGCCATTGGCGCCGTTCGCCGCGGCCGCGCCGCTAGCGCCGTTCGCCGCGGCTGCGCCGTTGGCACCGTTCGCCGCGGCTGCGCCGTTTTGGTAGCCGTTGGCGGAACCCGCCTTGCGCTCCGTCCCGCCATCGCCACCCGCGTCGGCCGCACCGTTGCCATTGGCCGCTGCCGGCTTTGCCGGCGCCGCGGCGGCCTGGTCGGCGCCAAGGGTGGCTTCCAGGTCGATGAACTCGCGCAGCATGATCTCGCCGGCCTGCAGGCGGCGGCCCCATTCCACCACCGACATGATGGTGAGCGGGCTGCGATGCAGCGCATTGATCATCTTGATGCGGCCAGCCTCGATCCGCTTGGCGATGGCGATTTCGCCCTCGCGGCTCAGCAGTTCGACCGACCCCATCTCGCGCAGATACATGCGGACCGGATCGTCGGTGCGGCCGCTTTCGTCATCGACATTGCCGCTGGCCGCCTTCGGCTCTTCCTCGCGCTCGGTTGCGGCGGGGGCGGTGTCCTCGCTTTCCTCGGTTTCTACCACGTTGATGCCAAGCTCGGACAGCATGGCCATGGTGTCTTCGATCTGCTCGGACGAGACCTGGTCCGACGGCAGGGCCGCGTTCAGGTCGTCATACGTGACGAATCCCCGTTCCTTGCCGCGCTTGACGAGTGCCTTGATCTGCGCGCTGTCGTCCCTCACCAGGGTGTCCGGGCTTTCCTCGCGCGTTTCGGTTGCTTCGCCTTGGTCTGCAGTTTTGGTCGCCATATGATTCCTGTCCCGCTTACCCAAACATTTCCGGAGGCCTAGCCTCGCCCTTCGCCCAGTCGCTGCCGCTCTGCGGCAACCAGCCGGGTGAGCCGGTCATAGGCTCCGGTTTCATCCTCAACGATTGCAGCCTGCCGCCGCAAATCGGCAGAGACGCTGTCGCTTTCCAGAGATTGAAGCAGATCAGCCACCGCCGAACGGGCTTCATCCAATGCGATGGTGTCACCTGACCGTGCTGCCGGTATGGCCGTTTCGGCCGACAAGATCGTGGATTGGATCATTGCTGTCATGTCCGGCGCCGGGGCGACTCCCTGCAATACCTGTGTCATGAAACGGTCAGCGTCAAGGTCAGTATGGGTCGCAAGCAGGCTTAAAATTCGGTTGCGCAAACTGTCAAGCGCCTTGTCGCCGACCGAAATCTGGGCGATTCGCTCCGCCTGATCCTCTGCCAAAACCGGATGCAGCAACAGCAATCCCAACAGCGTGCGCTCGCGTTGCAGCCGCAGGCTGCCGGGATTTGGGCGGCGATTCGGGTTGGGCATCGGCGCGCGGGCGCCGGCAAAGCCGCGCCGGTCGCGGCGAAAGCCCCGCCCCGTTTGCACCGGCGGCCCCGGGGCGGGCGCAAAGGCGGCACGCAAGCGTTCACGCATCTCCTGCTCGTAATAGCCGCGGACGGTCTCGTCCTCGATCCGGCGCACCTGGGCCAGCATGGCCTTGTGAAAGGCGGCGCGGCGCTCCGGCGAGGTCGGCGGATTGCGCTCCCATTCCGCCTGCCAGATCACATCGGAAAGCGGCGTCGCCGCGGCAACGATGGTCTCAATTGCCTCGGTGCCCTGGGACCGCACCAGCGTATCCGGGTCCTCGCCCTGGGGCAGTCGCGCGAAGCGGAGCGACTTGCCGGGCTTCAGGCCGGGCAGGGCGCGTTCGGCGGCGCGGATGGCCGCAGCCCGTCCGGCCCGGTCGCCGTCGAGGCACAGCACGGGCTCGGGAGCCAGCGTCCAGAGCAGCCGAATCTGATCCTCGCCGATGGCGGTGCCGAGCGGCGCCACCGCCTCGGCAATGCCGGCCTGGGCCAGCGCGATGGCATCCATATAGCCTTCGACCACCAGCACCCGGCCCGCCCGGTGCGCCGCCTGCCGCGCCGAGGCGAGGCCGTAGAGCACGCTGCCCTTATGGAACAGCGCGTTTTCCGGCGAGTTCAGGTATTTCGGCTGCGCATCGCCCAGCGCCCGGCCGCCGAAGGCGATGACATGGCCCTGGCGGTCGGTGATCGGGAACATGACCCGGTCGCGGAAATAATCGCCGGTGCGCCCGTCCTCCCATTGTTTGACCAGGCCTGCAGCCACCAGTTGCGCCGGCATCACGCCATCGCGCGCCAGGCCGGCGGCCAGGCTGCCGCTCTGCGGCGGGGCATAGCCCAGGCGGAAGCGGCGGACGGTGGCGTCATCCAGGCCCCGGCCTTTCAGATAGGCCAACGCCTCGCGGCCGGCGGGCAGGCGCAATTGCTGCTCGAAGAAATCGGCGGCGAGGCCCACGACGCCGCGCAGGTCCTGCACCTGCCGCCGCCGGGCCTCGGCTTCCGGCCCGTCGCTCGGAACCTCCATGCCGGCAAGGCCTGCAACGGTCTCGACCGCTTCGCGGAAGGTCAGGCCCTCCATCTCCATCAGGAACGAGAACACGTCGCCATGCTTGCCGGAGGAGAAGCAATGGTAGAAGCGCTTGTCGTCGTTGACGAAGAAGGAAGGGGTTTTTTCCTTGTTGAACGGGCTGAGGCCCGCCCATTCCCGCCCCTGTTTGCGCAATGGCACCCGGCGGCGGACCACGTCCGAAACCGGCACGCAGGTTCGCAACTCGTCTAGGAAGTCGGGAGAGATGCTCATGTCATGGGCGCACCATCGGTTTCGCGCGCCAGCCTAGCCCATGAGTCGCGCCTTGGCGACCGCGCTGGCCTTGCCGAAATCCATAACGCCGGCATAACGCTCGCGCAGTGCCGCCATCAGCGGGCCCATATCCTTCATGCCGGTGGAGCCGAGGTCGGCAATCGTGGCATCGACGGCAGCCGTCACCTCGGCCTCGCTCAACTGCTTGGGCAGGAAGCGCTCGATAATGTCGATTTCCTCGCCCTCCTGCTGGGCCAGTTCCAGGCGGCCGCCTTCCTCGTAGAGTTTGATGGATTCCTGCCGCTGTTTGATCATTTTCTGCAGCAATTGCATAATATCGTCATCGCTGACGCCGTCGGTGATGCCGTCGCTGCGCGCAGCAATATCCCGGTCTTTGATCGCAGCCGAGATCAGGCGCAGCGTCGACACCGCGCGCTCGTCCTTGGCACGCATGGCGTCTTTGAGTTGTTCGGATACCTGAGACCGCAGCATGGCGCTCTTCTCCTCGACCATTGGGCGGCCGCCGGCTGATACTGTGCCGGCCCGCTCTATTGAAGGCGTGTCTCGGACAATTCGTCCAGCTTTCTAACCTGTTGATTTATATGTGTTTACAGCCAGCGGGTTGTCTTGACCTTTCGCGGGCAATCGCCTATCTAAGCCGTCTAGCTGACGGGCTCAGCGTGGCCTCTCAATAGGTGGCTTCCTGTCCGTCCGTCAAGCAAGGCGAAACTGTGGCAGGTTTTGCCGCCCGATGGCAACCGATCGCCTGCTCTGGCTAGACGAAGGTCCGATGTCTGACATAACGAATTCCGCAGCGCCGCTGGCCGGCGCCACAAAGCCGCGCGGCGCGACGGCAGCCCTCGTGCTGGCCGACGGCTCCGTGTTCTGGGGCAAGGGGATCGGCGCGGCCGGTCAGACGGTGGGGGAGGTGTGCTTCAACACCGCCATGACCGGCTATCAGGAAATCATGACCGACCCGTCGTTTGCCGGGCAGATCATCACCTTCACCTTCCCGCACGTCGGCAATGTCGGTGCGAATGCCGAGGATATCGAGACCGGAACGCCGGCAGCGCGCGGTTGCGTGCTGCGCATGGACATCACCGATCCCTCCAACTTCCGCGCGGCAGAGCATCTGAACGTCTGGCTCGCCCGCCACGGCCTGATCGGCATCACCGGCATCGACACCCGCCGCCTGACCCGCCGCATCCGCGACGGCGGCGCGCCGAACGGCGTGATCGCGCACGCCACCGACGGTGCGCCGGATCTGGAGGCCGCGCTGGCCGCCGCCCGCGCCTGGCCGGGCCTGGAAGGCATGGACCTGGCGCGCGAGGTTTCCTGCACCCAGACCTATAGCTGGACAGAGACCCCCTGGCTTCTGGGTTCCGGGTACGGCCGGCAGGACAATCCCAGCCGCCATGTGGTCGCCGTCGATTTCGGCGCCAAACGCAACATCCTGCGCCGGCTGGCCGGCGCCGGCTGCCGCGTCACCGTGGTGCCGGCCACCGCGACGGCGGAGGAAATCCTGGCGCACAAGCCGGACGGCCTGTTCCTCGCCAACGGCCCCGGCGACCCGGCCGCGACGGCGGAATACGCGGTGCCGACGCTGCAAAAGCTGCTGAAAGCGAACCTGCCGACCTTCGGCATCTGCCTCGGCCACCAGTTGCTGGGCCTCGCCCTCGGCGCCCGGACCCGCAAAATGGCCATCGGCCACCGCGGCGCCAATCACCCGGTCAAGGATCTGGCCACCGGCAAGGTGGAGATCACCAGCCAGAACCACGGGTTCGTGATCGACGGCGACAGCCTGCCGGACGGCGTGGTCGCCACGCACGTCTCGCTGTTCGACGGCTCGCTGGAAGGTCTGGCGGTCGAGGGGCGGCCGGTGTTCGGCGTGCAATACCACCCGGAAGCCTCGCCCGGCCCGCACGACAGCCATTATCTGTTCCAACGCTTCGTCGAAGCCATCGATCAGGCGCGCTAGGTTCGCATCATGCCCAAACGCACAGACATCAAGTCCATCCTGATCATCGGCGCCGGCCCGATCGTCATCGGCCAGGCTTGCGAGTTCGACTATTCCGGCGCCCAGGCGTGCAAGGCGCTGCGCGAGGAAGGCTACCGCATCGTCCTGGTGAACTCGAACCCGGCGACGATCATGACCGATCCGAACCTGGCCGACGCCACCTATGTGGAGCCGATCACCCCGGACATGGTCGCCAAGATCATCGAGAAAGAGCGCCCGGATGCGCTGCTGCCGACCATGGGCGGCCAGACCGCGTTGAATACCGCGCTGGCGCTCGCCGACAACGGCACGCTGGCCAGGTTCAAGGTGGAGCTGATCGGTGCCCGGCGCGATGCCATCGCCAAGGCGGAGGACCGCGAACTGTTCCGCGATGCCATGACCCGCATCGGGCTGGAATCGCCCAAAAGCCAGATCGCCGGCACCTGGGACGAGGCAAAGGCCGCGCTCGACGGCATCGGCCTGCCGGCCATCATCCGCCCTTCGTTCACGCTCGGCGGCCAGGGCGGCGGCATCGCCTACAACCGCGACGAGTTCGAGCAGATCGTCCGCAACGGCCTGGAAGTCTCGCCGGTCAACCAGGTGCTGGTCGAGGAAAGCGTGCTGGGGTGGAAAGAGTTCGAGATGGAGGTGGTCCGCGATCATGCGGACAACTGCATCATCGTCTGCGCCATCGAAAACATCGACCCGATGGGCGTGCACACCGGCGACAGCGTCACCGTGGCGCCGGCGCTGACGCTGACGGACAAAGAATACCAGATCATGCGCGACGCCTCGATCGCCTGCCTGCGCGAGATCGGCGTCGATACCGGCGGCTCCAACGTCCAGTTCGCCGTCGATCCCGAGACCGGCCGCCTGGTCGTGATCGAAATGAACCCCCGCGTCTCCCGCTCCTCGGCGCTGGCCTCGAAGGCCACCGGCTTTCCGATCGCCAAGATCGCGGCCAAGCTCGCGGTCGGCTACACGCTGGACGAGTTGTCGAACGACATCACCAAGGTCACGCCGGCCTCGTTCGAGCCGACCATCGACTACATCGTCACCAAAATGCCCCGCTTCACCTTCGAGAAGTTTCCGGGCTCGGACCCGCTGCTCACCACCTCGATGAAATCGGTGGGCGAGGCCATGTCGGTCGGCCGCTGCTTTGCCGAATCCCTGCAAAAAGCCTTCCGGTCGATGGAAACCGGCCTGACGGGGCTGAACGAAATCCCGATTCCCGGCGGCGACGACCCGGAGGTCATTATCGCGGCACTCGCCCAGCCGAAGCCGGACCGCCTGCTCACCATTGCCCAGGCCTACCGCGCCGGCCTCTCGACCGAAACGATCCAGAAGGCCTGCAAATACGACCCCTGGTTCCTGGAACAGGTCCGGGCCATCGTCGAGACCGAAAACACGGTCCGCGCCGGCGGCCTGCCCGACGATGCGCAGGAACTCTGGCGCCTGAAACGCATGGGCTTCAGCGACGCCCGCCTCGCCGAACTGGCCAACACCGACGAGCCCGCGGCGACGGCGCTGCGCCAGCGCCTGGACGTACACCCGGTCTACAAGCGCATCGACACCTGTGCGGCGGAATTCGCCAGCGAAACCCCCTATCTCTATTCCTGCTATGAGGGCGACGGCTCGATCCCGCCG
>Ga0206129_10002313_pt1 | contig 23834 bp, 21 predicted proteins | sample Helgoland_Spring_8_FD_148616 | JGI IMG/M metagenome (GOLD analysis project Ga0206129, IMG submission 148616) | Pelagic subsurface seawater microbial communities from Kabeltonne, Helgoland, North Sea - Helgoland_Spring_Bloom_20160502_2 | ecosystem: Environmental > Aquatic > Marine > Epipelagic ...
AGAATTAATAACAAACTTTACTAAATTTATAGGTATTTTAATTGTAAAAAATTTTTTTCGGCCTAAATATTTTTTATAAAGATTTTTTTGTTTAACATCATCAGAAATAATATAAATTTTATTTCTAGAAATTTTTAGTTGAGATATAGATAAAAATACCGCTTGAGCTACATCTTTTACACTCACAAAATTAAACATTACATCATCAAAACTTTTTATCCATAATTTTAAATTTACTAAAAAAAAAATAAGTCTAAATAAGTTAGACTTTTTTTTTCCACCAAAAACGTTTGATATTCTTAGTATGGTAAATGTTAAATTTTTATTATATTTTTTATGAATCATATTTTTAATAAATAAATCTGCCTGGAATTTATATTTGGAATAAATACTGTCTGTTAAAATATTGCTATTTTCATTTATTATTTTTTTTTCTCCTAAAAAGGAACTATGCCTACCATAAACTGAAATGCTACTTAAATGTATTATTCTCAGTTTCCCTTTGTGGGACTTCAAGTGATCTAAAAATTTCTTAATAAAAATAAAATTAATAAATCTTAAATTTTTTTTACCTTCATCTATTTTTCCTACACAATTGATAACAATATCTGCTTTTTTCAAAAATGACAAATTTGATTTTTTAAATGAGGTAAAGTTCCATTTATAATATTTGGTTCTTGAATTGATGTATGGTTTATATTTAATATTTCTAGCCACACAAATTACACTGAATGATTTAATTTTATTCAAATGATCTAATATACTATTTCCAATTAATCCATTATAACCAAGAATAACAATTTTCATCACCAATCAATTACCACAATAGGACTATAATCTTAAACTAGAAAGATTTTTTGATAACAAATATTTTAAATCATATATGACATGTGTTTTTTTACATAACTTAACAATTTTTTTTTCACCCATATTCTTAAATATTTTATGAGCAACAGAAATAATAATCCCATCATAGTTATTTTCATCTAAAGTTGTTTTTGGATAAATATTATAAATCGATTTTATCTCTTTCTTATCAGTCCAAGGATCATAAAGCTCTATATTTTGTGTATGTTTTTTTAATCCATCAATAATTTTTTTAACACCAGAATTTCTTATATCTGAACAATCTTCCTTAAAAGTTAAACCCATAATCAAAATTTTAGAATTTTTTATTTTAATTTTTTTTTTTTTCATTAATTTTATCATTTCTAAAACTACATAATTACCCATGTTGTCATTAATTTTTCTTCCTGATAAAATAACTTGTGGCTTATAACCAATTTTCATAGCCTTATAAGTGAGATAATAAGGATCCACACCTATGCAATGCCCTCCAACTAAGCCTGGTTTGAAAGGTAAAAAATTCCATTTTGTTTCAGCAGCATCTAAAACTTCTTTTGTATCGATATTTAATTTATTAAAAATAATCGATAATTCATTCACTAAAGCAATATTTAAATCACGCTGAGTATTTTCTATTACCTTAGCCGCCTCTGCAACTTTAATACTAGATGCCTTATAAGTACCAGCAACTATAATCTCACCATATAAATCATTGATTAAATCAGAAATTACAGGAGTTGATCCCGATGTAATCTTTTTTATTTTTGAAATTGTATGCTTCTTATCACCAGGATTTATTCTTTCTGGACTATATCCACAGAAAAAATCTTTATTAAATTTTAATTTTGCAAATTTCTCTAATTTTGGAACACAAACTTCCTCTATACATCCTGGATAAACTGTTGATTCATATACTATAACATCACCTTTTTTTAAAATTTTTCCTATTATTTCAGTGGCTTTTAGCAATGGATATAAATCAGGTTTTTTAAGATCATCTATTGGAGTTGGAACAGTGATAATAAAAAAATTAGCTTTTTTTAAGTTATTTTTATTATCAGTGAATTTAATAAGGTTTGATTTTTTTAATTCTTCTTTAGTATTTTCTTTATTTCTGTCTATGCCAGATCGTAGTTCACGTACCCTTTTTTTATTAATATCAAAAGCTATTACTTTTCTTCTTTTCGAAAATTCTAATGCTAATGGCAGGCCTACATATCCTAATCCTACAATGGCAAGTTTAATATCTTTAATTATCATATATTATAATAATTCTTATACCATTTAATAAAATTTGAAACCCCATCCAAAATAGATGTTGAGGGCTTGTAATCAAATTTTTTTTGTAAATTTTTTACATCTGCATAAGTATCAGCCACATCTCCTGGCTGGAGTGGTAAAAAATTTATTTTAGCCTTTTTGCCTAAAACATTTTCTAAAGCTTTTATATAATCCATAAGTTGAACAGGATTATTATTTCCAATATTGTAAATTTTCCAGCAAGCTAAACTGGTAGCAGGATCTGGTCTTTTACTGTCCCATTTTGAATTGTTAGTTGCTATCTTATCTAATGTCTTGATAATTCCATCTACAATATCATCAATATAGGTAAAATCTCTTGTATGATTTCCATTATTAAACACATCAATATATTTTTCCTCCAATATTGCTTTGGTAAATTTAAATAATGCCATGTCAGGCCTCCCCCATGGTCCGTAAACTGTAAAAAACCGCAAACCAGTAGTTGGTAAATTATAAAGATAACTATAAGTGTGGGCCATAAGCTCATTTGATTTTTTTGAAGCTGCATATAACGATAAGGGGTGATTTGCACTATCATGTTCTGAAAATGGCATCTTAGTATTTGCGCCATATACACTTGAGGTACTTGCATAAACTAAATGTTGAATTTTAAATTTACGGCAATTTTCTAAAATATATGCAAAACCTAGTATGTTGCTGTTTATATAGGCAATAGGGTTTTCCATCGAGTAACGCACACCTGCTTGTGCTGCTAGATTTACAACTTTTAATGGTTTGTGTTCTTTGAATACAAGCTCTAAATTTTTTTTATCAGTAAGATCAATTTTAAGATGTTGATAATTGGAAAATTTTTTTAACCTTTGAACTCTTGCATCTTTTAATTTAGGATCATAGTAATTATTATGATTGTCAATTCCTATTATATTTTCTCCACGCTCTAATAATTTTAAACTTAAAGAGGATCCAATAAATCCTGCCGAACCTGTGATGATAATTTTACTCATATAATTTTTATTATATATCAACAAATTTCATAATGCTTCTAACTTTATAATTAAATTTTTTTAACATCAGTCCAAACTTTATTATAAGAATTTATCATTTTACCTATACTAAATTTTTCCTTAATTCTTAATCTTGCTCTATTGCATCTTTTTATCCATTTTTTTGTATTAATCTCTTTTAAAGCTATTTCTATTGATTTTGCTAAGAAAATAGGATTCTTAGGTGGAACTATCCAACCAGTATCTCCAACAATATATGAGGAGTCACCAACGTTAGTGGCTACACATGGAGTTTTATGCGCCATAGCTTCAGCAATAACATTCGGAAATCCTTCAGATCTACTACTTTGAATATGAATATCCAATGAATTCATTACTTCTGATATATTTTTTGTAGGTCCTAATAATTTGATACAATCTTCAAGATTTAATCTTTTAATTTCTTTTATTAAGATCTTGTTGTTATTAATGTTATTTCCAATCAACACACAAAAAAAAACTATATTTTTTAATCTTATTAATGAAATTGATTTAAGCAGATTTAGATGATCTTTGAGAGGATCATAACGAGCAACATAACCAATTAATGGAACTTTATTTTTAATTTTTATTTTCTTTTGGAATTTATTTTTATTTTTTTTAATCAATTTAAAACTGTGCAAATCGTATCCATTAGGAATAAATTTTAATTTTTTTTTAGCATATCCTTTTATTTCATAAAATCTCTTTGCATTTTTTGAAACAATTATAATTGATTGAGGTATAAAATGACTCATCTTGGCTAAGATTTCTATTATAAAAATAGTTGTCAATTTTGCTTTACCAATTTCAATATGTGAATAACGTACATTCCAAACAATATTTTTTATTCCGGCCAGTCGTGCTGCAATACCACCGATAAAATCTGCATGTACAAGCCATGTTTGAACAATATCAGGTTTTAAGGAGCGTAATAAACATATAAGAGAAAAAAATTTAAAGATGAAAAAAAAATTTATGTTTAAACAATATAATTTTACATTTAATTTTCTCAATAAAGGTAAGTATTTACCAGAACTTTTAAATGAGATGACTATATGCTCGTTTGATTTGTCGTATTTACATACTTTGTATAGTGTATTTTCTGCGCCTCCATCTCCTAATCCAGTGATAATATGAATAATCTTCATCTATTTTTTATTTTTAATAATCTTCTCTTTAAATAGAACAAGTCTTGGAATTAAAGGCGCAGCTAACAATATCATCCAAAAAACGAATTTAACTCTATGTCTTATTGCTGTTCCAAAATTTCCAACACCAAGTCCGAAAACAAAAAAGTAAGCTAATAATACAATTAAAATAACTTTTAATGCTATATCATTATTTATATTTTTAAAGTTTCTAAATATCAAAAAAGTTAGATAAAAATACAGTAAACTATCAAGTAAACCTATTAAGTGTGATGGTTTTTTAACATTCCATGGAAATGGAGACAATACAAAATATATCATTCTTAAGGGGGCTTTATAAAAAAATTCAGTTTTAGAATTAACTTTTAAATACTCTGGGTAAGATGCATCACCTTTTACTTTAGTGTTGACTATAATTCTGGATATTCGATCAAAATCAAAATTTCTATTAATTTTTTTGTGACTGACAAAAAGTTGAAGACAATATAAAAAAATAATCAAAATAAGAAGAATATTTAAATTAATTTTTCCAGACAACAATAATTCAAACAATTTTTTAATGTAGATTAATAACAAAATACATATAAAAGCTAACAATCCAATGATAGATCCATAATGAAAAAAAGTTGCACCTAGAAAGCCAAAAAATAACAAAAAGAAAGATTTTAGATTTTTTTGCTTTATAAAATAAATTATACCCAAAAGAGCAAGTAATAAAAAAAAAGCAATATATGTTTCTCGCATAACTAAAACTGAATATGAAGCTACAGAAGGAAATAGGGCTGCTAGCCATCCAGCTTTAATTGCAATTTGGTTGTTCCATAACTTTCTTGCAATCAGACAAACTAACAAAATATTTACAATACCTAATAGTATTGAAAAAGATTGCGCCATCATCATGCTTCTACCCAGTAAAGAGTATGGAATAGCAATTAAAAAACTCAAAAAATAGGTATCAGGCCCTTTGAAATGAGAAAAAACTTCATAAAATCCATTTTGAGACCATTGCCAAGCTAAAGCCTCAAAGTTTAATGCATCCATATCGCCATCAGGCAAATAAAAAATATTATTGTTAATTAACAACAGTAAAATACGAAATATTAATGCTGCAAAAATAATTTTAGCAAAACTTTTAAAACATAATGATAAAATTAATACTATTAAACAAATTGTGACTAAAGAGGTAATTCCAACTAAATCAAACATTATTTAAGTTACTAAAATTATTAGGCATAAATTATCTTGGCTCAATAAATTAATCTATTTTTAAATATTAAAATTTTTCATAATTATATTTGCTCTATTTTTCCAAGTAAAATTTTTAAAATCAATTAAAGCTTGAGTGCTAAATTTATATCTTTTTTTTGCATTTTTAAGTTTTTTAATTGCACGAATCCATAACTTAATATTGTCACAATCAACCAGTAATGAATTATTTTTATTAAGTACTTCCTTGATGACTGGTATATCTGATGCAATAATTGGTTTTTTATGGGACATATATTCAAAAATTTTTATTGGTGACATATATTTACTTGTATCACCTAGACCTTCGATCGACACTTTTTTTGAATACGGTGCTAGAACAATATCAAAAGAATTTCTATATCTAAGTGTTTTTGACGGTGATACAAAACCATAAAAGAAAATATTTTTTAAATTAAAATTCTTTATGTAACTTTTCCAAAACTTAATGTCTTCATCCAGTCCTCCAACTATATGAAATGACAGATCATCCATATATTTTGCACATTCGATAATTAATTCTATACCCCTTCCCTTGTAAAGATGACCAACGTAACCAATTTTTAAATTTTTTTTTGAACCTAAAAGCTTAATTTTACTATTAAAATTTTTAACCTCATCTGCTCCATCGTGCGCTACTTGTATTAATTTATCACTCAAATAACCTTTTTTTATATAAATTTTTTTAAGAGCTTTTGAAATTACTACCAATTTTTTAAAAAATTTATTCTCTACAAGTTTATCAAAAATAATCAATTTATGTTTCTCTTTTTTAAAAAGAATCTCGTGTGTTTCAAAAATTACATCTTTTTTCATTAAAGCTGCAAGATAACATCCATGTAAAAACCTTCCATATACTAGATTAAACTTACTATTTAAAATTAAGAAAAAAAAAATATGAATTAAATAAAATATAGCACCCCCCTTTATATCTGGATGCCAAAGTTTTTTTATATGAAAATTTTTTTTAATTCCATAAAATTTAAAAACATTACTAACTTCTTTTTCGTACAGATTTTTTATACTTGGAGCTAATAAAACTACTTCATGTCCATTATCCGAGAATGCTTGGCACATTTTCATGACATGGATGCTATTTGCGGATCTAGAAGGTATAATTGATTTTGATATATATAATATTTTCATTATTTAAACATATTTTTTAATAAAGTTTTTATGTATAAATATTTTAATGTTATTTTAATATCAGAGTTCTGTGGCATAAATCTATTAATCTGAGTTGAAAAATTTTTACTATCAAGACTATTATTACTTTTTAATAAAAATTTATAATTTAAATCTCTTAAAATTATAATTGTATCTTCATTAAAACTATTTTCACCTCCAAAAGGAGCACCAAATATTTTTGTCTTATTAACATTTAATTTATCTATAAAATTTTTACAGTCATTTATTTCATTATACTGCTCTTGTTTGCTTAGAGATGAAAGCATGTAATGATTTGCTGTATGATTTCCATAAAATATTAGATTATCTTTAACTAGATATTTCCGGTCATCAAAACAAAGTTTCAATTCATTGATTAAGTTAATATTATTTTTATTAAGAAATTGATCTATTTCTTTTTCCACCTGAATACTATTAAATCTAGGGTTTTTAGTGATATGATAAAAATCTTCAATTTTTTCTTTATTAAATAACTTTGAGTTGTTTAGGAACTCGAAAACTAAATTCTTTTTAATCAAATATCTGACCTTATCTCTCCAAAAAATTTTATTTTTGAATGTTGAGGAATTTATAAATAGAGTTATCGGAATACTTAAACTCTTAAATACTTTTAAAGATTCATCAATTATATTTTTATATCCATCATCTATTGTTACGCTAGCAATGCCATCTTTTTTTTTTGAATTGACATATTCATCAATTGAAACAAATTTCCAATATTTTTGAATATATTCAAGTTGATCATATAAGACATCTAATTTTACATGGTCTATATTTTTATTAAATTGTTCTTTAGATCCAAGTGAATGATATAATAATATTGGATTAAAACTTTTTCTAATTAATTTGCTTGGTACCATAGAAGAGATTATTTTTTGAGTTATTATATTCATAGAATGATTAGATTATTATCATTGCTTAATATTTCCAATGTAACAAGTTCAATTTTAATAATTTTTCTAATTTTTCAACATCTTTATTAAAAAACGTTTTAAATAGTTTTTTCTTATCTTTAATTGGTAATTTAATATTTGTGGCTAATCTATTTTGAATCATGTCACTAATCTTACTTTTTTTTAAAATTTTTTTTTCAAATATTTTTGAAAAATTTAAAAATAATGTTATAATTTTGTTTTTAGTTAATAATCTAACATTAATTCTATCATTTAAATTTTGAAAATGTATTTTTCGAATACCTAAAAATTTATACAAACAATTAATCGTCATCTTAGGTTTTTTGTCTAATTTTTCATATATTATAATATGAACATTGTTAAAATTTTCTTTAAAAGCTTTGACTTGTTCAAAATATTTACTAACTTCAGTATATTGATATATCCATCTCCATTTTTTTTTATTTCTTATACTTTGTGCATTTATTGAGTCCCAAAAATTAAGAGGTTCTTGAAATTTACTAACGCAATGTTTGTAGTGTGAAAATGTTCTTTCTACAGGATTACGCAATATAATTACTATCTTTACATCTTTACCAATATTCTTTTTTATACTTTTAATACTGTTTTTGTAGGAATAGAGATATTCAGTAGCTATCTCACCTATAATCTTTTTATTTTTACCTACCTCAAAGTTTTTAAGATATTCTTTAAAACTTCTTTTTTGCTTGAGTTTAATATTTTTATCAAATGGGCCTGAAAAATTCTTAAGTTTTGAATGAAAATATAATTCGTTTGAATTTGGAATTAATAAATCAGGGTGTTGTCTTAAATATTTTAATAAAAATGAAGTTCCAGCTTTTGCAGTTCCAACAACTATAAAATTTGGAAGATTTTTATTTAATTTCATGATAACCCAACTTATTTCTAGTTAAGGCTGTTAATTCATTAAATTCTTTTTTTTCTTGCTCAACCCATTCATTTACGTCTCGAATTTTTTTACTTTTTTCTGGTCTATTATTAACTATTTTTTCAAAATCATTTTGACTAAGTTGAATTGGGGTGCCTATAAATTTACAAATATTTTTATACTCTTCAAAATCAAATTCTTCTATCTTAATTATCTTTTTATGAGTTGATGGTAAATTTTCAAATAATTCAAATATAAATTTATGATATGAATTCCAAAACCATGCGTTTTTTCCAATACTTGAATAATTTTTCCATAAACTTAATTCATCTGCAGTTTTAGGGGATATTCTTCCAAAAGAGTGATTTAACCTTGGAAAATTATAATCTGGAAAAGGGTTTATTGCATCATAATTTTTAACATTTTTATACCAACCTTTATTATCTAATGAATTTACAACTTTTTTAGGATCCCTAGTAGTTAATATTAATTTTGCATTAAAATTTTCATAAAATTCTTGGACCATAAAAGATAGATAGGCATTAGCCTCTATGTACATTTTATTTTTCTCATTAGATTTTTCTATATAGAAACCTCTATAGTCAATTACATTTTTTGTACTTATGGGTAATTCAAACCATTTAATAAATCTTGAGAAGCTATCTAAATCATGTTTGTCATGTTTATCGGTGTGATAAGAAGCTATATCATCGTGCCTACCAAATAAATCTGCAAAAAAATGTGTTCCACTTCTACCAGTTCCAATGAAAAAAACAGGATCTCTAATAAAATCACGGTTTTGCTTATTATGATAATTCATCATTTCATTTTTACTTTTTTTGTTTAACAGATGTTTGATTATATCAATAGTTTTTTTCATTTTTTATTCAAAATATTTTCCATTGTTTTAAATCAATTCCTAAAAAAGTTTCTGTCTTCTCAATATCACTTTTGAAGTATTTTTCATAAATTTCTTTTTTATCTTTTAATGATAGTATTTCTTCTTTTTTTAATTTTTTTGGAAAAAAATCAATTAATTCATTAATCAAAAAAATTAATCTTGCAAATACTCTCAAGATAACTCTTAAGCAAAACTCAGTTATTTTAATTTTATTACCATAATTAACTCCACCAACATATCTTTGATTGTGTATTAGCGTTCTATTTATGTATGACCAAATTTTATTTGGAGCTCTTAAATTAACATTAGAAATATTAATTTTTTTATCAATAGAATTTGGCACAAAATTTTCTTTCACATTTAAAAAAGAATATAAATTTTTTAATATTTTTTTGGGATTAACTTTAATTTCATCTGCAATAATTATGTGAATATTTTTCTTAGGGAATAAATCAAAAACATTAACAAGTTGTTTATGGTATAGAGATTTTTCTAAATAATCTTCTTTGTAAAAAGCGTTTAGAGCTAATTTAAAATTATCTGAAGGTTCTTTTTTTTTATTATATTTAAAAAAATTGTATTGTGACCAGGCTCTATCAACAGGATCTCTTAAAGAAATAATAATTTTTACCCCAGGATACAAATTTTTAATCCTAAGTAGGGACTCTTTATAAAGAATATATCTTGGTGTAAATTCTCCCTGTATCAATTCATTTTTTCGATCAACAAAATAATTATTATAATAATTAATTCCCTTACTAAATTGCTTATCACAATCAAAAAAATGGAGTTCTTTTTTTGTAGGCATAAATATATCTGGATGTTTTCTTAAACAATTATATAGCCAAGTCGTACCACTACGAGCTGTTCCTATACCTATAAAATCAAGTTGCATCAAAATTATTTTTTAAAATAAATAGTTTTTATTGATATTATTTATCTTTGATATTAATTTGTTATTCATAAGTTTTCCTTCTTTTTGAGGATTTCCGTACACTATAGTGAATGGTTTTGTTGATCTTGTAATTACAGTTCCGGCTCTAACAAATGTATTTTTTCTTATAATTACACCTGGCATTATTACTGACTTGGGACCAATAAAAACGTTTTCTTCTATTACAACTTTTTTTTTATATTTTTTAATAGGGTGGTTTTTAATACTTCTTGTAGGATCAAAATGACAAATAATTGTAACTTCTGAACTAATACAAACATTGTCACTTATGCTAATCAAACCAGGAAAATTTGTATCTAAATATGATCTATTTCCAATCCATACTTTATTTAGTTTGAGTCTAACTCCTGAGAGTTTGTAAAATAAACAATTTAATTTAGGTGGTAGATAGTTGCCTATTAAACAAAAAATTTTTTTTAATAAATTCATTTTCACAATAATATTAGAGATTATTTAGAATTTATCATAATAAATAATATATGAAATGATTAATATTAGCTTTAAATTTTCAATAAATAATAATTGCTATAAACAAAGTGAATTATTATGATTTAAACATTCTTTTTCCAAATTGCAGAAAAAAAAAGTTTTGGCATAAAAGGTAATTTAGAAAAAACTCTTTCCAAAAAGAAAGATATTGGTGCAAGATATTTTTTATAATGTTGGGGAATTCTTAGCGCCAAAGATTGGCCAATTAAAATATAAGCAATATTTCCTCCAAAATTTAATGATTTTTCCTCAAATCCTATAGATAAAAAAGGTTTTAAAGTGTTTTGATAGCTAATTGCCTCTTCATCTTCTGTAAATTTGTTGTCCATTTTGTACCAAATTTCACGTAATTTGTTGACCCATGTGTCTTTATTAGGTTCTAAAAAATAAAAATTTCCTCCTGGTTTTAATATACGATAAATTTCAGAAACTGTTTCTCTTAACAATGGAAGCACATGATGTAATCCACCACATACATAAACGGCATCAAATGTATTATCTAAAAAACTTGTTTTATGAATACTACTTAAATGACAAGGTTTTGCCCATCTCTTATTATACTCCTCCACGTTTTTTTTAGATATATCTAACCCCACAACTTCAGCACCCATTTCAATAAGGTAACCAGTTTCGATACCAGAAGCACACATGGCATCTAATATATATATATTTTTTAATTTGTCTTTGAACAACGGTGTTCTCATAAATTCATTTCTATACATCTGTGTATATTCATCATTATAATGCTTGCTATGTACACTAGCTTCAGCATCATATCTTTTAATTTGATCAATTAATGATTTTTTCATAAGATACTTAGTGGAAATTATATCAAATAGTAATTTTAAATCAAAACATAATTAGAATTTTAAATTTTATTATAATTTAAAATTTCAAAATAAAGGAATTTAAATATAAAGCTGATTGAAATTGTAATTAACCAGGAGATATTCTTTTCTAGGAATATTATATAAAAATAGTTAAAAACAAAATATTCAAATATCCTAGAAATTAAAATTAGCAGAAAAAAGAAGATAAAGAATTTATGTGTATTTTTAACTGCATATATTTTTTTTAGTCTAAAAAAGTTGAATACAAACAACAAAATTAAAACTAATTTTAAGGAAATATCTATTGTAAGAAATTGCGTAAAAATGTTTAATAAAAGAAAAGACAGCAAAAATGAGACGATTGATAAATTAAAATAGTTTTTAAAATTATTTAATAAATTCATAAATACTTTCTTATAAAATTTTTTAGTATTTTATACTCTCTATTTTAATTAGAAATACAACTATTAAAATTTTTTTCAACGTTATTGAATTTTATATGTGATTTTATGAAAAAAGAATGTGACTATGTTGATAATGAGAGGAACAAACTTTTATATGATTGTGATCATTATACTAATTTTGGTGCAAAATTTTTTTGTAAAAAGTTTATGATACTAACTGATTACAAGTAAATTAATTAAAAAAAAGATTTATTAATAATTATTTATTATTTCAGCCACCCTTTCAATATAGTTTTGACTAATTCCAGAATATGTTGGAAGTGTAATTAATTTAGAAACTGATTTTTGAATATTAATTGTTGGTTCTGAATAATTACTTAAAAAAGATAATTCATTCACTGATCTATAAAATTGAGGACCCAGATCAATTCCATTATCCAACATGTAATTAATAAATTTATTTTTATCTTCAACTAAAATTGGAAAATTTAAGTAAGCATTTTCATTATATAAATCTTCTTTTTTATGAAAAAAAATAATTTTTTCATTGTTAATATTGCTAGAATAGATTTTGTAATTAATCTCTCTCAATTTTCTTTGATTTTCTAGGTTTTTAAACTGAAAAATAATTTCATTTATTTGATTTTGAGACAGTCTGAATTTATACTCTTGAGGAAACCTTTCTTTTCTGTGTGGTTTAGGATCGTTAATTAATATTTTTGTAATTATTTTTATATTATTTTTATATGCAAATCTGATAATTGGAAAAATGGCATTAAATACTATTTTAAAACATAATATCCTGATTATAAAAGATTTTATAATTAATTTATAAAGATTGTATATTTTTATTTCTTTCCAATTTTTTTCTTGTTCAACTACAAAATCGTAAAAACTTTTATTTTTTGAAAAAACCATTCCACCTGATAAAACATTAACAAATTTATAAAATCCAAAACTAAATATTGAATAATCTCCAAATTTTCCAACATAATCATTGTTAAACTTACTCGCAATAGATATTGCGCAATCCTCAATAAGAACTATTTTTTTTTGTTTACAGATATTTGCTATTTCGAGTAAGTCAGAGTTATTAACATTGTAGTGGGTTAATAATACTGCACCTATTTCATCATTCAATTCATCTATTTTTTTTTTAAAATGATGAATATTTATCTGTGAGCTATTTTTATAGTGGTCGATGAAAATTGGTTCAAAACCTGATATCAGAATCATATTAATCATATCAAATACAGTGAAGGATGATAAAATTATCTTATTTTTTTTTCTATTATTTTTAAATAAAAAACTCAAAATATGAAATAGTCCTATTCTTGCTTTAAAAACAAAATTTATATTATATTGCTCACTTAATTTAAAAAACTTTATAATAAAACCTTTTGCATCATATTTACTTTTAATAAAAATACTCTTTAAATGTCTAAAAAAACTATAACCATAAATTTTTTGTCTTGGATAAATCATCATAAATATAAATCTGTATTTCTTAGAGCGTTAGCCATAATAGTAAACGTTGGTGACTCTGAGGGTAAAATTTTCCACAACATACTATCATTAAAAAATATATTTTTTTTATAATGACAGTCACCTTGTTTTAAAATTTCATTTTTAATATAATAACTATCACCAGAATAATGAGAACTTGTTTTAGAATTTATAAAAAAATCTATAGGATAAAAATTTTTATTATTTAAATTTTTTTTAAAAATATTGAAAAATTTTTTTTGTGCTAATTTTATTTTTAAAGAATTAAAATTCATATTTATTGGATTATCTTCATTAAATATTTTTAATTGAGAATACTCATCATTTAAATAGCATCTAGCCCAAAGTAACCTATTAATAGAAATATCTTTTAAAAAATTTAGTTTATCCCAAAAATAATGGTGAAAAAGTGATTTATTTATATGATCGATTGGAGGATAAATCTGAGCATGACCCAAAGTTAAGTTCTGATCTCTAATAGAGAAAATATAATTAGTAAGGTTAAAATCTGGCATATTTTGCTTCATCTTTCCTGTAAAGAAAATTGGAAAAGTAAAAGATGTGCTATCTTTTATTTTTATAGAACTTTTGGTGTTCGTCATACTCGATATCAAAATTTTTTGATCATTATATGGGCCTGCATTTAAATAAATTTTATCAAAACTTTCAGAGCTATTATCGGTAATGACTTTTTTTTTCTCAAAATCAATTTTTTTTACTTCTTCATTTAAAAACAATGTAGAATTATCTTTATCTAAATTGGTTGTCTTAAAAATGTTATGTTTTAAACAACCAATAAAACAATTACAAATTTGATGATTTATATTTTGTGAAGTGGCGATAAGTGTATCTTTTTTTAAAATTTCTTGTGATTCAAAATTTATGACTTCATCTAACTGCTCAACATAGCTATCACATTTGATATTTTCCTGATTTGCATAAAAATTTTTTTTTGAATTCTTATGAGTGACTTGAGATATTGGAATAATATTTGATATTTTTTGATAATATTCATCTAAATTTTCAATATTTAAGCACAATTTAAGAGTTTCTTTATCAAATTTTTGCAAAACTCCGCCCCAGAAATTTAAAAGCCCACCTCCTATAGAGTTATCATAAACTTTTTGATTATTTGAAATTATCGACTCTAGATTATTACCAAAAAATGTTTTAGAATTAACTGTATTAAAACCTAATTTATTTTTTAATAATTCATAGTTTTTTTTCAAATTTACTTGACTCCAATGGTTTACGTCAATTTTTTTTTCTAGTGGTTTTGGTTGATAAATATATATCTTTTTAAAACCCTTTTCCTTTAAGCCCATGTAAGTACCATATCCTGAAGCACCAAAACCAATTATTGCTATTTTATCTTTCATTGAATTAGTTTTTTTAGGATAAAAGGTTTAAATATTGCAAATTTTGACAATCAATTGAATTATAAATAAATTTTAAATTCACTTATTTAATTTTATTTATTCTATCAATTATAAAAAGTAAAATAATCATGATAAAGTTGAAGTTAAATAACAGCACAGTTTTATCTGTTAAGTTATTAGAATTTATATCTTGAATTAAGAATATCAAAAATGCTGACAAAAATGGCAACATTAAAGGTATAATAATTTTGAAAGGTTTATAGTAAAACAATAATGAAAATATTGTGTAAAGAAATCTAAAGAAATCATTAAATTTTAGTTTGGAAACTCCTGTTCTTTCATCATATTTAATATTTGTAAACTTCATATCATAATTTTCATTCAAAAAAGTAATAGTCATTGAAGTGGTTAGTGAAAATCTATCTGACATCATATGTTTGTGTTTTATAAATTTAGATTTATCAAAGACTCTTAGACCTGAATTAAAATCTTTAATTTTTTCATCAAAACAGAAATTTGCAATTGCTATGATAATAGTTTTGCCAATTATTTTTATTCTAGATGTATTTTTAATGTTTATTTCTCTTTGACCACTAATCAAATCAAATTTAAAATTGTGATTGTTTATAAACTCGTTAGCAATACTGTTTAAATCTTCAATTTTGTATGTTCGATCTAAATCAATTATTGCAATAGAGTTGTTACTTGAGGCATCAACACCTTTTTTAATCGAAGATCCGTATCCTCTATTTTTAAAATTTTTAATTAACAAAAAGCTAACATTTGTAAACAACATTTTGAAATCATTATTTTTTTTATCTAGCAGCTTATAAGAATTATCTGTTGAACAATCATCAACAAAAATTATTTCATTTATAATATCAAAATTACATTTCTTTAGTTGTTCAAAAAAATTTTCTATTTCTTCTGACTCGTTATAAACAGGAATGATTAAGGAAATTTTAGATTTCATAATTAATAATTAAATAAAGCAAAATTAAACTTACTATATTTTTAAATAATTTAATATCAAAAATTTTATTTTAATACTTCAGTAGAGGTTGCGTGAGGCTAAACATTTCAATTAAAAACTCCATAAATTTTAAAATAATTAGGATTTTTTTATTTCTTTTTGGCTTAAAAAAATAAAAGTTAAAATAAATAAAAATGTTAATAATATGAGATCTGTATTAAGTAAATACCTGGGTTGAACTCGACCAAATAAATAAACTATTGCATGATTTGCTAGAGAGTGGCAGGATATAAAAATTATTAATAAAGATAATTTTGACTTATGTCTAAAAAAATTAAGAGATGAGCTTATCAACATTAAAAATGGCACAAATATAAATATCCATGTCGAGTCATAAAATTTCTTAAAAATATGTCTAATATATCCTCCAGGGTTTGCTTTTATTAACGTAAAGGTAATATTTTTTTGCAAATCCTTTATTGCTTTTTTCTCTTGCATCGCATGATTCTGCAATAAATTGTCTGATAAAAACCTTATTTTATTAAAGCTTAAACCATAGTGTCCCCTACCATCATAATGTTTTACCAAAGACTCTTGTTTATCCATTTCATAAAGAATTTTTTTTAGCAATTGTTTTAATTTTGGACTAGAAAATAATTTATAATCATTAGTGGATGAAATATAAATTGCATCAATATAAGTAAAATAATATGGACCTCCTTTTCCATGACTAACACTTGAAGTATTTACTTCTACAAAATTTATTTTGATATATTTATCAAAATTTGTTATTGCAATGTTCAAAGATATTATTGACAAAAAACTTGCTATTAACAAAAAAAGCACACTTTTAGTCTTATTCATTAAAAAAATTCCAAAATAAGTCACAAAAACAACTGGAATTAAAAAAAGAAATTGTTTTTTCGATATAAGTAATAATAGAGTAAAAATTGATACTTTAACAAGACTTCTTAATTCAAAATTATATATCAAATTAATCATTGAACTAACCAAAAAAATTGTAATTGCATAAGTCATGGCTTCAGTAAGAATATTTCTATAGAAACTAGGAATTGGCAAAAATAGAATTAAAATAATTATTATCTTAGTTACATTGTTAAAATCAAAACAATCAGAAATTGTCTCTATAAAATAAATAATAGCAAAACCAATTAACAATGCCTGTAAAACTACTACAGCAGTTAAAGATCTAAATAGTAATGTCAAAGAATCTATCATTAATGAGTACAAAATAGATCCTCTAAGACTTGGTTCTAAATAACGACTGCTATCACCATAAATAATTGGTTCAGAAGAGGAAAACAATAAAACAAATATTGCAGTTATGACTGAAATTCTTAACCATACATTTTTAAATTTAAACATTTATAATATCAAAATTACATTTCTTTAGTTGTTCAAAAAAATTTTCTATTTCTTCTGATTCATTATAAACAGGAATGACTAAGGAAATTTTAGATTTCATAATTTATAATTAAATAAAGCAAAATTAAACTTATTATATTTATAAATAATTTAATATCTAATTCTTATTAAAATATTTGTTTAAATAAAACTTATTATAGTGATTATAACTCATTATTAAATTGATGCATGCTTTTTGCTAACAATCAGTTAATCCAGTAAAGAAAATTTTTAGTAAAATAAACTTAATATAAATTGCATATGTTGATAAATCATAAGTGATATCAACCTTTCTTTATAAGAATTGATCTTTCAGATAGAATTTTACAATTAATATTCTCCTTTATTCCAAGAATATCTTTAAGTCTGATAACTCGAGAATTTATATCTACTCCATTTAGTGGTGGATACTTTTGATTGTCTTTAAAAAAATTTATCTTATTCAATGACAATATCTTAAAAATTTTAACAAACTTTTTGGCAAATTTTAAAAAATTTAATAATAGATAAAATTTAACCCAATTGTTCGACTTAGATAAATTTTTATCATTTAGGCTATGCCAAACCTTCACTATTTTTTTTGCTGCTAATTCATTTTCATCCACATATAATTTTTCATTTATCAATTCAGGTATCTGGTCATTTTTTTGTTGATTATTTTTTTTTAAATTAAAAAATTTATTTGCTTTTACTAACAACTCTTCCTTGGTCTTAACTAAACATCCTAGTGTATTAGGTAGTGAATGGGCGCACTTCATTTCAAAAGGTAAATATGTAATTATTGGTTTGCCAGATACTTTAGCTTCAATTGATGTGGTACAACCATTGTGCATAATCGCGAATGCATATTTTACCCAAGCTGTTATGGAGTCCTCTTTAATTACGTATACATTTGCATAACCCTTCAGAAAAGTTTTCCAGGCTTCAATATTTTCTGATGGATGAGGCCTTACAACAATATCGTAATCAGTATTATTTTCAGATAAATATCTTATTGCAACAATAAATTCGTAAAGTTTCTTATAATCTTCGCTAATTTCATGAAATAAAAATTCAAATAAGTTTGGGTTGGTTTTAAAATATCCCCACTCATTATAAAATTTTATAATTTCATAAAAAGGTTTATTATTTGTGCATACTAAATTGGATGAAATTAACAAAAAAGGTTTAGATGGCATCCCTTTAGGTTTTGCCCAATAATTAAAGAAAAATGGTTTCCATAAATCAACTCTTGGTGATCCAGTTTTAAAAATTTTGCTTTTATGTTTTGGATAATTTTTGTTTAACTCTTCTAAATCAGATTTACCCCAAGTAAAAACTGCTGAGGATTGATCAATAGTTTTATCTGAATACCTATCTTTTACAAATTGATCTATCTTTGCAGCAGTTATACCACTTTCTTCATCAATACTGGTTATCTTGAATCCGTTATTAACGATTTCTTCATGTCTTTTAATTTTATTAACACTAGGAGTTAAGGATTTGGTATGATAAATTCCTGGATTTAATGTACCACTCTTAAAACCAATAGCTAATTCATCTCTACTTGATACCAAAACTTGATGCCCTTTTTCTGCTGCCAAAACTGCCAATAGAAGTTTGCTATCCAACTCTCTTGCTGCGACCTCTGTATGGATATAAATATTCATAATAATAATTTTTTACGTATCGCTTAGGGACATAAATACAATGTTAAGTTTTTTATTTAAATACCAAAATTTAGCTAGATCAGATGAAGAAATAGTTTTTTCCATTTTGTTTATATCTTTTTTTACTTGAATAGGGGCTGAATTAATAATGCTAGAAAATTTATTATCTAAGTTGTTTAATGAGCAAAAATTATTTAAAGATTCATTAGATAGCATTGTTTTGTACTTATTTAAAACTTTATTTTGATACATTAATTTATGACCTACTAAAGATAAAAGTTTTTTATATGGTGTCATATTATTGATTTCAAAAAATTTTTTTCCTGATAATAATTCAAAAGCTTTAAACAAATGCCATTTCGGATAATTTGTTAGTACATTATCAAATTTAACCGAATGCAAAATTCTCAACATTTGACTTGATATACCAGGTCTTAATTGATTTAAAAATTTTGATTTAATCAAATCTTTGGATTTATTGTTGGCTCTAACAGCATTTAATATAAATGATATAAATCTAGTTAACTTAGTAGCCACAATTGAATTTGGAGTTGATAATTCTTTTTTAAAATTTTCATCTAATAAAATTTTAGAAATTATTTCATTGCCATTATGTCTAACAGTCTCTATTACATAATTATAATCATCTATACATGAGAGATAAGGAAATCTAGTTTTAGATATAGAGAAAGTATTGTTTGGAGTTTGGGTAAAACAATATCCTAAAAAATGCCAATAATATGGATGAATTTCTGGCCAAGTATTACCTATTTCCCATTGATCTTTTGTTTCGTGAAATTTAAAATCTTTTAATTTATGTTCTGCAGAATTTATAGAGTATTCATACCTCAAATCTGAAAAAATTTCTGGTTGAAATTTAGAATTAAATTGGCCTTTTCTTGGATCTATAAAAGGATAATTGGTATGATGCTTAATGCATAATTGGGTGGGATAACTTGATCCTTCAAAAGAAGTATGAAAACCAAAAAAATGTCCAGCTAACAAACTAATATGATTTAAAATAAATTGTCCACTTGATCTTTTTAACAAATCTTTTGTTTTATTTAAAAAACTAGAAATATCTGTTTTGGAGGTAAATTTTTTTTTATCATTTGTTGTTCCTCTATTAAGAAATTTAATTTTTTTACCAAAATATTTACAAATAGTATTTGCACCATGTTGTTCATCTGTTTTTCCAAATTCCAAAAAGTTAATTGGGATATAATCCATTCTAGATTGTTCTGCGGCAGCAACAAATAATGCTGAGTCTAGACCTGAAGATACTTGTATTGTTTTTAGATTTTTATCATAAACTGAGTTTAAAGAAAATTCATTTACTAGTGTTTCAGCTACTTCAATTGCGATATTTTTATGATCATCTCTAACAACCATTTGGTTTATGGGATAAAACCATGTTTGGGAATATTTTCCACTTTTTCTATCAATTTGCATTTTCATCCCTGGTAAAATAAAATCATCAGAAGTTAAAAAATATCCTCTAGGGACGTAAAAACTATGATGAGAAAATAATCCTAGTGTTAAATTATCATAGTTTTGTCTCTTGTTTTGGATGTGGTTTTCTTCTTCAGAAACTATAATACTCCATTGTTTCTGTTCTATTTTACTCCAGATATAAAGTTGTTGAAAAGAATAACCTACAAAAATTGATAAATTATTATCACTAACAACAACGATATAATAATCCCCATTTAATCTCTGAAAAACACTGTCATCGATTCTATCGTGTATATCAATATTTTCTTTTTCATTAAAAATGATATTTTCACATAATTTTTTATCAAAATACAATTTTCCAATAAAATAAACACTCACACTTTCTTTTTCAAATCTTAATACTTCCACTGATGAATCGCTTTTTAAATTAAAATTTTTATTAGTAACTCTAAATGAAGTCATATGAATTGATTTTATATCTACTTTTTGAATATATATTTTAATATAACTAATTACTAATTAAAAAAATTATCGAACATTAATTTTTTTTTCTTTAAGATAAAATTTACAGTCTTTTGGGGTAATCTCTTTAAAATGAAATAAACTAGCAGCTGCAACCACATCTACATTTTTAAATTGGAATGCCTTGTACATATCTTCTGGAATTCCTGCACCACCACTAATAATCAAGTTAGATTTAATTTTATTTGAATATTTCTCTATAAACTCATAATCATAACCTCTCATTAAACCATCATGATCAATAGAGGTTAAGATAATTTCACTTGTACCAATATCCTCAATTTTTTTTATCCAATCTATAACCTCAATTTTTTCATTTTTTTTTCCATTTTCACTAAAACAAATATATTTGTTATCAATTTTTTTATAATCGATTGATATAACCGCAAATTGTCTTCCAAAGTTTTTATTAATTTTTTTTAGAAAATTTAAATCTTTATATAAAAAGCTATTAATTACTATTTTATCAATTCCAACTTTTAACAAATTGTAAATTTGATCAAGGTCTCTGATGCCACCTCCATAGTAAAATGGTACAAAGCAATTTTCACAAAATTCTTTTATCAAATTATAATTTGGGTCTAAATTTTTTGAAGTTTCATCGATATTTAACAATATCAAGCCATCAACATCTCGCCTGTCATATATTTTTATAGAAGGCATTACAGAACCAACATTTCTAGTGGAATTAAATTTTTCTCCCTTCACAATCCCAACTTGTTTCCAAAGTAATGTCGGTAAAATTCTTTTTTTTAACATTAGAGATCCAAAAAGTTTTTAAGAATTTTCTTTCCTAAAAATGAACTTTTTTCAGGGTGAAATTGAATACCAAAAATATTATTTTTTTGGGCTACAGAAACTAAATTATTTTTACCAAATGGCGTTGAACAAACAATATTATCTAAATTTTCTAAATTTAAACTATAACTATGAGAAAAATAGACATTATTTTCTTCAGATAGATTAATATCCTTAATAATTTTACTTTGATTATTTTTTATTTCAATTTGGTTCCATCCAATATGAGGAAGTTTTTCAAAAGACCTGCAAGGTATTTTTTTTACTTCTCCTTTTAATAAATCTAATCCTTCAGTGTTTTCATCTTCATAGCTACAACTTCCTAACAATTGCATCCCTACACATATTCCTAAAAAAAATTTATCAGTAGGATATTTTTTTAAATATTCAAAAATTTTTTTTTCTTGAAGAAATTTTTTTGCAGCAGGAAATGTACCGTGGCCAGGTAAAATTACTTTACTAAATTTTTGTATATCTTCCAATTTTGAGCTTATTATTGCTTTATAACCCAGATCACATACAACATTTTTAATAGACCCAACGTTACTAGTTGGAATATCAATAATTAAAACTTTATCTTCCACAACATTTAATTATCATATTTTTTTTTAATCAAAGATTTGCTCTCATCTTTAATTAGCTCACCTTTATTGTTACATAAAAAAATATCCTTATTCGTAAATTTATCACAAATAGAATCAAATTCATCAATACTCATATCTATATGTGATAGAATTTGTTTCAAAGATTTTCCCAGATATGAGCTTGGATATTTTCCATCTCTTTCTTTAATAATTTCAAAAGCTTGCACTCTTGATATTTGTTTTCTTCTAATTGCCATGCTTAAAATATCAGTTGCTCTACTCCATCCAAATTTCAAAAATTTAAAATAATCATGAATACCCGTTTGAAAGTTATCTAAATTTTCATAATTTCCATATGAACCTTCAACCCATTTATCATAAGTTGTAAAACCATGCTTCATGACATATTCAAAATTTTCATATCCACTCCATGGAAAAAAATAACCAAGGAATAAACTTTGAATTTTTGCTTTTTTAATTTCTTCCATTGATGGATAGTAATATGGAATTAAGTCTTTTTTTTCCAATCCATACAATCCTTCTATATCGCTTACTCTTAAACCAACAAATCCTGCAAATTGCATTAACCATTCCCATGTTAGCTCTCTTGCTTTTGCCGCATTATCAAGGCCACCATATTCATTTTGAGAGTTTTCGCCCCAAATTATTAAATTTATATCATATTTAAGAGCAATAGTTATGGGTATAGTATTTATTGAAATATGTTCAGGCCATGAGATATCTCCAATCATTTCGAGGCCTATTCTATTTAATTTTTTTCTTACTAATGGGTTAGTTGAAAACTCGATATAATCAAAGCCTAATTGTTTTAAATTTTCTATGTTCTTTCTTCCAAGTTCAGATAAATCGCAAGTTGTGGCTGTCACACATAGGGGATTTAACCCTAATTCTCTTAATTTTAATGCTTGGTAAGTGCTATCTTTTCCTCCACTAACAGGGACTACACAATCCCAATTATTTGATTGATTTTTTTTAATTTCATTAATTATATTTAAAAAAGTATCTTTTCTTTTTTTCCAATCAATATTAGGTCTATTCCAATAATTTAAGCAAGCTGAGCAAACACCATTTTCATCAAATGTAAGTTGTGGTTTTGTAGAAGGTAAAAAGCAGTTAGTACAATATTTCATGAGCGACTTATTTTTTTTCTAACAAAAACCAAGTGACGTCATCTTGGGGAAAGCTTAAATCACCATGATAACAAAAACCATAATCTAGTAATTTTAAAGAATTATATTTCTTCATTATTTCTCCTGCAAAATCTCTTTTAAAGAGTTTGTCTTTATGGCCTCTGTAGTCAATTGAAACGGGTTTTGGATTATAATATTCAACAATTAAAATATATTTTTTACTAAGTTTAAACATTTTTTCATAAATTTTTTCAAGATTTTTTGGATTTATATGAATCAAAACTCCCTTAGTAAA
>Ga0206129_10002317_pt1 | contig 23801 bp, 14 predicted proteins | sample Helgoland_Spring_8_FD_148616 | JGI IMG/M metagenome (GOLD analysis project Ga0206129, IMG submission 148616) | Pelagic subsurface seawater microbial communities from Kabeltonne, Helgoland, North Sea - Helgoland_Spring_Bloom_20160502_2 | ecosystem: Environmental > Aquatic > Marine > Epipelagic ...
CACATCCCCCATTATTGGGGAAAAAATTGTCGCCTCTTGTTCTTCACAAAAAATTGAGCTCCCCAAAATTAAACGGTTTTTACTGGCCGGTGCACCAGCACATCCTTCCCTAGTGAACGATCTTTCCAAAGTAATTCCAAATGGAAAAGTAATTCTTCCGTATGGAGCAACCGAAGCACTTCCTATTTCTGCCGCTTATCATATTGAGGTTAACAAGCTATCCCGAGATATTTCCCTGGGACAGGGTTCATGCCTAGGTCGACCACTTCAAGGAAATACAGTGCGCATCGCACCCATTAGCTTTTCCCCCTTTGAATCAGGATTCAATTGCCCCCAAGAACTACCCCAAGGTGAGGTAGGTGAAATTTGTGTTTCCGGACCTGTAGTAAGTCAGGAGTATTTTAGGATGCCCGGTGCCACAGTGGATTCGAAATTTCATGACGGGCAACTAAATTATCATAGGATGGGCGATCTAGGCTATTTTGACTCGGAGGGATTCCTTCGGTTTCTTGGACGAAAAGTTGAGAGAATTATTACCCAAGATGGCCCATTAGAAACCGAGCGATGCGAACCTTTAATAAATGGAATAAAGGAAATATCCAAATCTGCACTAATCGGAATTGGTGAAAACCCGGTCAAGCAACCATGCTTGGTGGTAGAGCCTTACCCCCATATAAAACAAACAGATTTGGCCGCTTTAAAAAAACAGGTTTTTTCCACATTGAAGATTCACCTGCCTTCGTTTTCTTTTCCTTATATCGTATTTGAAAAATCGCTTCCTGTGGATTCCCGGCACAATGCAAAAATTCACCGGCTATCTCTGGCGAAAAAATGGACCCGCTTGGTGCGAAAGAACCCGTCAAAGTATTCATAATAATGAAAATTATTATTACAGGAGGAACCGGGTTTCTTGGCTCTTCTCTTACTCATAAATTGCGCACAGATGGTCACGAAGTGCATACCATTTCGAGGCACCCTTTACCATCTAGCGACCTTGAGGGTTATTCCTTTCACCATACATTCGATCTTACTCAAGAAGCATTGCCCCAATCTCTTCTCAGTAAAACAGATGTCTTTTTTCATGTTGCAGCCAAGGCTGGGGTTTGGGGAAAGTACTCTGAATTTTATGATGCAAATGTTCGAGCAACTGAAAATATAGTCGCCGCCTGTCAGTTATCTAATATCCCTCGATTGATTTACACGAGCACGCCCAGTGTTGTATTTTCAGGAAACTCAATTAACAATGGCGACGAATCGCTTCAGTATGGAAATTCCAGTCTTTCTGCCTATGCAAAAACTAAATCCATTGCGGAGCAGAAAGTACTTCGTGCAAATGAACCTGGCCGTTTTCAAACTTTGGCACTTCGACCCCATTTAGTATGGGGAAAAAAGGACCCCCATCTATTACCTCGCGTTATCTCTCGCCACAGAGAAGGAAAATTAAGAATTATCGGTTCAGGTCAAAACCAAGTCGATTTAACTCATATCGATAATGTAACTCACGCTCATGTTTGTGCAATGGTCGCGATGCAAAAAAATAGCAACCTGGGTGGAAAGCCATATTTCATAGGCCAGGACGAACCAATACAATTATGGAAATGGCTAAACGAATTATTTCAGTTAATTAACCTGCCGCCACTTACCCAAAAATTGAGCTTTCGAAATGCGTTTCTTTTAGGTGCCACACTGGAAAGTACTTTCAAGTTATTACTGATCAAAAAAGAACCACCAATGACTCGTTTCGTTGCTTGTCAACTTGCGCATGACCATTGGTTTTCTGCACAATCGGCCCAAATTGATTTGGGATATTATCCTATCAAAAATATGAAACAAGCCTTGGAGGATTCGATTCCCTGGCTTAAATCAATTTAACTTAGTACTCTACGGTTACTCTCTGCAAGAATACAGGCCACACTTGCATGAAGATTAAGAGAGTCGGCATTTCCTTTCATTGGAATATTAACCGTACAGTTCAGTTGATCTAACCAAAAATTTCCTAGCCCGTGTTTTTCACTTCCAAATACAAAGGCCGTTTTGGAAGTAATCTCCTGTTCCCAATAAGGATTTTGAGCACCACCACTCGTTCCAACCAGCATAAATTTTTTGTTCTGCAAAAAATCGTGAATTTCTTCTTTGCTTCCCATTCCAATATTAACACCTGACATCAAACCCCTCGACGAACGAATTACGTTAGGGTTAAAACAGTCAATCACGGCATCAGACAATAATATCGACTTTACCCCGAAAGCTTCTGCCGTTCGAATAATCGCCCCTAAATTGCCAGGTTTTTCTATTTCATCCAATACAATACAAATCTGTGTTTTTTCACCAATACTGTTTTCCAGTAGTAAAGGCCAGGAATGGGCAACTGATATAAATCCATCCGAATTTTTTCGATAAGATGCTTTTGTAAATGCCTCCTTACTGAGCTCCGTAAATAAAAGTCCAGTCTTTTCAAATTCTTCGAATTCATTCTCTAATCTAGCTTTTTTAATTAAATCCCAACAGAAAAATATTTCCTCCACCTTTCGTCCGGCTTCAAAAATACATTTCAAATCGGGGTAACCTTCGATCACAAAATGGTTCTGCTCCCTTCTTCGCCTCGCGGATTCCCGTAATTTGATCAATTCCTTAACCTTGGAATTACTTAAACTGAAGATTATGTCTGACATCACTTTAAAAAAAGGGTTTTGCATGAAGAGGGCGAGCCCGTTACGAAACTTCATGACATGAATACACCACCAAAAGGTTTTAACGAACACCCCTACCCTTATCATCATGAGTTAACTCTTGATGTGGAAAATGTAACCAACCTGGGTTTTGGCATTGCAAGAGACAATGGATGGGTAGTTCAAATCGCATTTGTTTTACCCGGTGAACGGGTAAAAGTTCGAATTTTTCGGAATCATAAGAATTATTCAGAAGCAGATTGTATTCAAGTAATTGAAAAGTCTCCCGATCGAGTGGATCCACAATGCACGCTTTTTGGATCCTGTGGTGGTTGCCAATATCAATCGGTTCAATATTCAACCCAACTTGAATGGAAAAGGAATCAGGTAATTGATAATTTTGAACGAATCAGTGGATTACAAATTGAAGTGCTTCCAGTCATCCCTTCCCCTAAGCAATATGGTTATCGCTCAAAGCTTACCCCCCATTATGAAAAAGCAAGATCATCCGATCCTAGAAAGATTGGTTTTCTAAGATATGGTTCGCGAAAAGTAATTATCGATGTCCCCCAATGCCCCATTGCCACCGATAAGATTAACCAGGAACTCCCGCGTGCCCGCGAAGAACTACCCCTTCACACAAAAAAGAATAAAGGGGGAACCCTCTTACTTCGAGACACGCTGGAGGGGGTGGTCACAAACCCGAAAGAAGTAGTGACCGAAAAAGTGGGAGACCTCATTTTTCAATTTAAAGCAGGAGAATTTTTTCAAAATAATCCGTTTATCCTGCCCACACTTGTTGACTATGTTGTCGGACAAGCAAAGGTCGGTAGTTCCAGTCTATTAGTAGATGCATATTGTGGGGGTGGTCTGTTCAGTCTCTCAGCGGCAAAGCATTTTGAAAAAGTAATCGGAATCGAAATAAGCCGTGAAGGTTTTGAATGGGCACGAGCAAACGCTTCAATTAATCGAATTGAAAATGCAGACTTTTTCCTCGGTACTGCATCCACAATTTTTGATGAATTAGAAAGCCATGATGAAGATTTTTCCTTGGTGATTGATCCCCCGAGGAGGGGATGTGACGAAGATTTCTTGCAACAAACACTCGCATTCAAACCAAAGAAAATAATTTATGTTTCTTGCGATCCGGCTACGCAAGCTCGGGATGCTAAAATATTAGTAGAGGGTGGATACAAAATTACCGATGTTCAACCATTTGACCTTTTTCCACAAACCAGGCATGTAGAAAATATTGTTACTTTTATCCGTTAAGGATATTTTCTCTGTTCTCTCCACGAAATAGAGGAGAATTGTTCCACATATGGACTTCGTCCTGTTATAAAACTGTCAGGCCACTCCGTCTCTTTTACACCTTCACAAACAAGGTCTTCCATTTCGTTAATAAACGAAGTTCCAAATTGGTTTAAGTCCAAATTCAGAAATCCTGAAAGATCAATTGTGCCTTGTATCAAAATTCCCTTTTTGGTTCTTTTCATCGCGGCACCGGCAAGTTTTTTGTTTCCGTTTTTTGACATCAGGTCACGTCCGACTGGTTCTAGAAAACAATTCCCCGGTATGCCTGCTTTTTTCTCACCAGTTTGCGGGCAAGGCTTCAAGCTAGTCTCATGTCCTAAATTGAGTAACACCTTGCCAATCGAGCTATGTATCGTTTCATACAGATCAAGTGAGGGAATTGAAAAAGACATGTGACCCTGTGGCAGAATAAACATGTATGTCCAATCATTACCATGGGATACAATTCCCCCGCCGGTCGGTCTTCTGGTAATTTCCCTGGACTTAATTACTTCCTGTTTACTTACCCATGTCCACTTTTGACCATACCCAAAAGTGACTTCATTTTGATGCCACCCATAATGTCTAAAGATTGGATCACTTTGAATAGTTTGCTGAAATAAATAGAAGTCACTTGCCATATTTTCAGGGCCAGATTCTTCTATGTATGGGTAAATAATAAGAGACATAAAAACTAAAATCGGGGAATGTAACAATTAGGACTATCTGCAAATTTTCGATACCATGTATACATATCCTTTGGGATTTGAAGTTCTTTTAATTGTTCCTCAATTGATAAGGGCACGCTTCGAACCTTGGATGCCAGGGGTTCCAAAATAAAGGACAAATGCTGTGGGCGTTGCCCTTGATTTTCGGGATTTTTTATACTTCCCCTAATAATATTTTCGGGATTTATTCCAAATCGTTTTAATATTCGAATCCCCAATTCATAACGAGATATTTCTTCATTTCCTGCCCAATGAAAAAGACCATTCAAGTTTGGTCTCTCGATAAGTTCGACTATTACATCAGAAAGATTTTCTACAGAACATGGTTGTCGGATTTCATCGTCGAAAAGGGTTAATTTTTTACCCGACATCAGGGCGCGAAGAATTTTCTCATGCTGACTTCTTCTGCCTAATGGACTATTTCCATTGAGTAAAGTAATTCGTAATACCGCTAAATTTTCATCGGTTACCGATAAAACCCGTTTTTCTGACTCAAGTTTTTGTCTACCATATTCACTAAGCGGGTTAGGCATATCTGTTGAACGATAGGGTGATGTTGAACCATCAAAAACCATATCGGTTGAAATATGAATGAAACGGGCTCCAATATGGGCAGAGATACTCGCAAGCCGGGAGGCACCCTCTACATTAACTAAATGGGCCAACTCAGGAGATTGATCGACAGTGTCGGGGGAAGAAATCGCCGCACAGTTAACCACCGCATCCGGCCATTGATCAAAAAACTCTCGGGTGAGTTGATTATCATCAGAAAATGGCAGTTGCTTACTGTGGTATTGATCTGAAAAGGAAATAGTTTCACGATTTGAATATGCCAAAAGAGAGTATCCACGATGAATTACAGACCTGCAAACCGCAGATCCCAATAAACCCGATGCCCCTAAAACAGCAATTTTCACAGAACTAGAGTATAAGAAAAATTGGCTTTAAACAACTACAGGTTTATCGTTCCTTTTACTTGAGTCCATCGATTCGTTTGAATAGGATTTAGTCTATGAATTTACCCCAACTTGCGAATCCTCGCATTCTGGAACAACCCGTTTATCAACCCGGCAAGCCTATTGAGGAAGTGGCACGCGAGTATAAGTTAAACCCAAAGGATATTTGCAAACTTGCCTCCAATGAAAATCCCTGGGGAGCATCTCCACACGCGATCGCTGCTGGAAAAGAAGCGCTAAACCACATTCACCTTTACCCAGAAGGTAGTGGTACAGAATTGAGAAGTGCGATTTCGAGGAATCTCGGACTCCAGTCCGAGCAAGTTATTTTGGGGAATGGTTCCAATGAAATTATCGAATTACTAGGTCATGTTTTTCTGGAAGAGGGAGACGAGGTAATTGTCGGAGAACACGCATTTGTGGTATATAAATTAATGGCATTACTAATGGGTGCGAAACCGGTTCCCATAGCCATGCCCAACCTTGTGCACGACCTCAATGAAATGCGCCAAGCTATTACCGACAAGACCAAGCTAATATTTCTTCCCAGCCCAAACAACCCTACAGGTACCGCGAATTCATCCGAAGAAATTTTTGCTTTTATTCAATCTCTTCCCGATCATGTAATCTTTTGCCTGGACGAAGCATACACAGAATATTTAGAGGATCCACCTGACTTAAGGCCATTGATCGAGGAAGGAAGGAAAATTTTGGCGATGCGCACTTTTTCAAAAATTCATGGATTAGCGGGCCTTCGAATTGGCTATGGATACGGAAGTGAAACATTGGTAAAACTTTTGCAAAAAGCAAGGCAGCCATTTAATGTAAACGCAATCGCGCAAGCTTCTGCAATTGCCGCAATTGAAGATAAAGATTGGGTCACTCAGTGCCGAAAACGTAACACAGACGGCCTCGAACAAATGGCATCTGGTTTGGAAAATTTGGATTTAGAATATGTTCCCAGTAAAGCTAACTTTTTATTGGTCAAGGTTGGGGATGGACAGGCCACCTTTGAGTCACTACAAGAAAAAGGCATTATAACAAGACCAATGCCTGAAAGTTTAAATTCATTTGTCCGCATATCCATTGGGACGGAAGAGGAGAACAGAAAAGCCCTAACTGCCTTAAAGCAAATGCTTAATTAGGTTAAGGCTAGATAATGAACGAAGCTCTTTTTCTGTACGATTTTCGCTTTTTTATTCTCTTCGCATGGTTTCTTTTGAGCTTGTGGGGACTTAATGTAAATACCTACCGTGCACTAATTGATCGTGTGCGTGCTGGAATTTCCCCAGTTCCCGACAATAAAAATTCTAATAAACTATTAAGTTCTCTCCTCGCCGCTCCCAATCACGAAAGACCCTTCCACATAGAAGCCGCCCTACTCTCTGCCCTTCAAGTAATTTTAGGTACGATTGCATTTTATTCTTTTTTAAGACACGGCGAGGATACTTTTTCAATCAGGCTCGGTTTTTACTTTTTAATTTCAGTTGGATTGGCATTTATTTGGGAAAGAGCGTGGACCGGCATTGCCTCCCATTCAATTGCAGCAAGTGCGTTCATATCTTTGCATTTAAAGCTGGGAAAGCCTTTTATGATTCTGATCAAACTGCTTTGTTTTCCTCTCAGCTTTTTACTCAAACAAATTGAGAAAGTCATGAAATCATGGTCCGATCCTCAAATTGTCGTGAAGGATGAAAAGAGTGAACTGGCCGATCATATTCGAACCTTAAGCAGAGAAAGTTCCACCCTTGATCCCGAGATTTTTGAAATCGTGGGAAACACTTTAGAAATGGGACATTTGCACGTTCGTGATGTCCTCGTTCCTCGGAATCAAGTGCAGGTATTAGACTGCCAGGACTCGATCGAAGAAAACCTGCAAATTGCACGAGATTGTGGTCACACTAGATTGCCAATCTGTGAAGGTGATTTAGACCAATGCATCGGTATTATCCATGTTAAGTATGCATTTCGAATCTTAAGTGAAGGCAAGCCAATCGATTTACGATCTTTAAGTAAGTCTCCCGCAATACTTTCTACCGAGGATCCACTCCCCGTAGCACTACGAAAAATGATGCGTTGGAAAGTTCACATGGCCCTGGTAAGAGATGAATTTGGCGGAATTGATGGAGTGATAACTCTTGAGGATATCCTCGAGGAAGTGGTGGGGGAAATTCAAGATGAATTTGATGCCGAAGAGAATACAGTTCAGTCATCCGGTAATGGAAAATGGAAAGTTTCTGGATTAAGTCCGGTGCATGAACTACCCAAAGAATTAGCTGTTGTGGAGGAAGAGGAACTATCCAGCTTTGGCGGACTAATTACCAAAGAATTGGGGAGAATTCCGGAGGTGGGGGAAAGCCTAACCCTTTACAATATGCACATTAAAATTCTCGAAGCAGATGAGACTAGGGTTTTACTTACAGAGGTAACTCTCCTCACCGCAGAAAAAGAAAATGCTTCTTAAATTAATCTCGAGGAAATAAAATCGTTTTTTCTCCTAAAGACTGTCCTTCCAGTCTGTAATCCCAGTGTAAATCTGTTTCCCAATTTTCACACTCGGGTAAGCCTAATAATTCATTCACTTTTTTATGCACACCTGGCATAACAGGGGCGAGCATCTGAATCGCTAATCGAAGAGATTCTACCATTTCTCCTAAGCAGGTTTTTAGTTTCTCTTGGTCTTCTTTTAAATCTGACTTCGCCAGCTTCCATGGGGTTCTTTCGTCTGCGTACTTATTAATGGAACGAATAAATACAAAAATCTGCTCCAATCCTTGATTAAATTGGAACCTATCAAAATGTTCCATTGCGTTTTGTTTAGCAGTCTCAAAGTTGAGCCTGAGCTTTTGCTCAAATTCTTCATTAAGAATAACCCGGGGAACCTTGCTGTTTTCGTAAGTGGTGATCATGTGAAATAAACGACTAAGTAAATTCCCCAAGTCATTCCCCAAATCAGTTTTGTAGCGTGATTCGAAGCGTTCCAATGAAAAGTCGGCATCCTGCCCCACAGTCATTTCCCTCATCACAAAATAACGAAAGGCATCCACGCCGCGTTTCTCTACTAAGCTTAATGGATCAACAACTTCTCCAGTACTCTTCGACATTTTTTCGCCTGAACTCATCCACCACCCATGAGCCAGTATTTGCTTTGGCAAAGGTAAGTTTGATGCCTTCAGCATAATTGGCCAGTAAACCGCATGGGGAGGTGCTAAAATATCTTTTCCGATAACATGCAAATCAGCGGGCCATAAATTGGCAAACCCTTCCTCCCCGTACCCTGCGGCAGTTACATAATTCACTAAAGCATCGAACCAAACATAGGTTACATAATTTTCATCAAAAGGGAGAGGAATGCCCCAAGATAACCTTTCTTTCGGCCTTGAAATACATAGATCATTTAAGGGCTCTTTTAAAAACTCCTGCACTTGACTACGCCGAAAATTGGGTACTATGAAGCTCTCATTATTATTCAAATACTCAACCAACCAATCTTGGTATTTACTCAGCTTGAAAAAGTAATTACTTTCAGTAATTTCTGTGACCTCTCCATAAATTTCAGGCCATTTTCCATCCACCTTATCTTTTTCCTGAAGAAATTGTTCTGCACGGGTTGAATAAAAGCCCTGATACTCCGCCTGATAAATTTCTCCCCGATCGAATAAATCCTGTAATAAGCTAGAAACTACTTTTTTGTGACGCGACTCCGTTGTTCGAATATAGTCATTATGTGAGATATCTAACTGAACGAGTAAATTTTTAAATTCCCCCGCAATTCGATCACATCTTTCCTGTGGAGAAATTCCCTCGCTCTCCGCGCCTTGTTGCACTTTTTGCCCATGTTCATCCAGTCCAGTTACAAAATGGGTTCGCACTCCATTTAACTGTTTAGTTCGAATAATTACGTCCGCCAAAATTTTTTCATACGCATGTCCAAGGTGCGGAGAACCGTTCGCGTAATCAATGGCAGTAGTTAGATAAAAGGTTTTATTCATGTAACGATCATTTATTAAACGATAAAAGAAGAAGGACAAACCCATATTGTGATTTCAATTTTTACATGGTTGACTTACAGATTAGGAAATTATGTAATTATTACTTAAATAAAAATTCCTTTGGTTTCTATCCCTACGCAAAGAATTTCTTATTTGGTTTTTTAATCCTTTCCGATTTTTCGGATTTCCTTAAGGCAATCATTGCCTCAAAATTGTATCATTTTAAATGAGTGAAAACGAACAGACTAGTCAAAATTACCTTGAAGTGGAAGGTATTCTTGAACTAAACGAAAATAAAACTGGAGTTCTTCTTGATCCTAAAAGAGGTGGGAAAACAACTCCCACGGATCCCTTTGTTTCAAAAGAATTAATTCGACGTTTCAAATTAAAAAAGGGCTCAATCATAACCGCCGATTCAATCCCGGATAAAAATCGCCCGAACCCTAAAGTACGTTTCATTCATAAGGTGGACGGCATGAGTCTAAATGACCGAAAGCAACAGTTTCGCTTCGATCAACTCACCACGATCCAACCAAAAGAGAAGATCAATTTAGAAACTAAAGATGGAACAATGACCACTCGTGTTATCGATCTGTTTTGCCCGATTGGCAAGGGTCAGCGCAGTCTAATTGTAGCACCACCCCGTGCCGGAAAAACCACCATACTTCACGACATTGCAAAAGGAGTGGTGGAAAATCATCCCGAATGTCACTTAATGGTTTTACTAATAGACGAAAGACCCGAAGAGGTCACCGACTTCTCCCGATCTGTACCAGCGGAGATGTACGCTTCCTCCAATGATGAAGAAGTAAAAAGCCATCTTCGGATCGCAGAACTCGCAATTGAACGTGCCAAAAGATTAGTGGAGAGTAAAAAGGATGTTGTCTTACTCTTGGATTCAATTACCCGACTTTCCCGGGCTTACAACGCCGCATCTGGTAAAAGTGGCAGAACAATGACAGGAGGATTGGATGTTCGTGCACTCGAAAAGCCTCGTCAGATTTTCTCCGCAGCAAGAAATTCTGAAGAAGCCGGTTCCCTTACTATAATTGCAACTGCATTAGTTGAAACGGGTTCCAAAATGGACGAACTTATTTTTCAAGAATTTAAAGGGACCGGAAACTGTGAAATTATACTCGATCGAAAAGTGGCAGAACTTCGATTATGGCCAGCAATTAACCTCGCTTCCTCGGGTACGCGCAAGGAGGAAGAGTTAGTCGATCCTAAGGTTTTGGAAAAAACATCTTTTCTTCGTCGTGCCATGTCACCAATGAAAATTATTGACGCAGCAGAGAGCCTCCTCGATCGAATGACCACCACAAAATCGAACAAAGAATTTTTAGACCTAATTCAAACCCCTTAACTCGTTGACAAAACCCCATTTTTTCGACAATTTCTGACTTTCTTCTTTTTACCTTTCAAGCCCCCTTATGCACAATTTTTCCGATCAATGCTTGGATTTAGCCCGTTCTCTTCTGGGCAACAACCTTCAGCACATCAACGAAGACGGTACTGTCACACCAGCAGCCGGCGAAGAACCTCGGGTAGATGAACCCGGCCACGCCGCTCTTGCCATTGGAGAGTTCTTCCGTGCAACTGGCGAGGTGGAACTTGGTGAGTTCGATCTTCATGACTTAGCGGCACGTTGCGTAACTCAACAGGCCTTCAATGAAGATGCCAATGAAAATGGTATGGCCTACGCTTCACTTGGGCTTCTCTCCTTCGGGGCATCAAAAGAAAGAAATGCGGTGTGGGAACGCTTGCTTGATCCAACAAGAGAACAATTAGACCAATGCTTGTTAGATCGCTCGGATCATGAGAATCATTACCAAGCATTCAATGTGGCTAAATCAGTAGCTCGATTCAGTTTTGGACTTACCAAAAAAGATGATACCGGTAAAGTAATTGACCGATTTGTTGAACGAATTGAAGGCAGTAGTTCCAGTGGTTTTTTTGACGACAATACAAAAGGAACTGGTGGCGTATACGATGTGTACGGCTTGCTCTCTTTTATTTTTATCCGCCAAGCACTTCAACTACATGCTAATGTTCACCTGAAGGACAGAAAACTTCCTAAACTCAGAACTTTTGCCGAGAAGTATCTTAAAATGATTCCCGATATGGTTCGTCAAGACGGATTAGGTTGGAACTATGGACGTTCGGTGGGTGCTTATGGGCAGATTCATTCGATCAGTATGATCCTTCAATCCATGAGAGATCAGTGGATTAGTTCCGAAAAAATGCCTCTCTATTTAGATACATTACGCAGGCTTTTTCAATATTTCTTTGTTACTTACTTAGACCAAGAAAAAGGCGATCTTGTTATACGCGATAGTGAGCGGAACACCGTACCTAATCACACCACAAGGATGGCAAACTTTGATGCCGCACGAAATCTTTGCCAATGGTCACGGTTGGCAAAAGTGATTGGAGGCTCATTGGCAGTGCCACCCTCTAACCGCTCCAAAACGGCTGGACGTTTTGTTATTTTCGATAAGTCCCACAAGAAAGAACACGGAGCCTTCCTTTTCAGAGATGAAAATAACGGCCTTCAATACCAGCTTCCATTGATAGGCCCAGGAGAAAATGTGACCAGTGACAACTTGGCTTTCCCGCATTGCTCTGGCATTTTCGATTGGCCCGTAAATAAATACCTACCTGTCATGATGCCAGAACTCACTTTTGGTGACTCTGTCATTATCCCCTCCTATTACGGTAAGAATTGCGTGACTGGAATTGGACTCAAGAAATCATTTTATCTTCGATTTGATCAACCCGACCTCATTAAAACAGACGGAACCTTTGCCTATGGCATCGGAAGTTGTCAGGTACAATGGTCTTTTAGTGAAGGCCGAGTACAGTCCGAATTTTCATTCAAGGTTAAAAATCAAGTCACCATGGATAAAATGAGGCTTGCACTCGTTATAGGTTCTCCTCACTCAACTTACCGTCTCGGAACTACTCTTCGGCAAGGTGCAGAAGGGCTTCGTGCGAATGTGGAAGTGGATGATTTTCATGCAACATGGGGTTCCTTTGAAACACTTACTGATGATCCAGATTACAGAGGGTATGCTGGAAATATCCATTATGTACAATACCTAGTACGCGATCATCCTCTAGTTATGCGTCCGGGCCAGCAATATAAGTTGGTACTTTCTTACCAGCCTGACATTGCATTCGCAGACGAATAATTTCAATTTACTTTGAATCGCAATCCATGACGATTCACGTAATAAGATTATCTTAATTTATGCTATCCGCCCGAGTCATCCCCTGTCTTGATGTCGACAACGGTCGTGTGGTAAAAGGAATAAAGTTCAAAGAATTACGGGATGCTGGAGACCCCGTCCTAGTTGCTCAAGCCTACGAAGAACAGGGGGCAGATGAACTTGTTTTCCTTGATATTACTGCTTCCAGTGATGAACGAAATACTATGCGAGATGTGGTCGAAAAAACCGCAGCTACCTGCTTTATGCCTTTAACTGTGGGGGGAGGCATTCGAAATGTAACTAATATTCGAGACATGCTTCTTTCTGGCGCAGATAAAGTAAGCCTGAATACGGCAGCGATACTCAACCCCTCTCTTATTAACGAAGCTTCCAAAACTTTTGGCAATCAATGTATTGTGGTGGCAATCGATGCCAAAAGAAATACTGATTCTAAAACTTGGAGTGTCTATACACATGGAGGAAGAAAAATTACGCCCCTTGATGCAGTAGAATGGGCAAAAGAAGTAGTTCAGCGAGGAGCAGGAGAAATTCTCCTTACCAGTATGGACCAGGATGGAACTAAAGCAGGATATGATTTGGAATTAACCAGAACAATTAGTGATGCCGTTCCAGTCCCAGTAATCGCATCTGGTGGAGTGGGAAATCCCAGTCATATGGCAGACGGAATCATAAAGGGTAAGGCTAGTGCCGTTTTAGTGGCGAGTATTTTTCACTTTGGGGAATGTACAATACCCCAAACTAAGAAAGTGATGGAAGCAGCGGGAATTCCCGTTCGTCTGTAAAAATTTGTTATTTCTTCTTTACCCAAGAGGAAAACGCCTCTGAACCAAGTCGAGAAATATCTTGCTTCCCACTCGTAGTAACAACATTTCCATCTGGATCCAGTACGATCAGGTAAGGAATATACTCCACATCGAGAGAAAGACTAAGTTCCCGAGCTTCCTCTGATTGATTTTTTAATGCAAGCCAAGGCATCTTATACTTCTTCATGTAATTTGCCTGTGCTTTCGCACTCCCATCTGAACCTACTAAAACCACCTCAAAATTTTCTTCGTTCTGGTCTCGAAATTGAACTAATTTTGGAGTGAATGTACGGCATGGACCACACCAGCTCGCTGAAAAATAGAGTCCAATATACTTTCCTTTTAATTCATCTAATAATACTTCATTTCCATCGGTATCCAATAACTCGCTTGGTAAGGTTACTTTCTTTCCAGATACCGTTGTTTCTTTTGCCACTTCCTGTGACTGCGAGAACAAGTGGATTCCATAAGTAAGTACTCCAATAAACCCGAGGGTCAGAAGAAGTCGTAAAGGATTTTTCATGATTTTATAATAGAATGAATTGAGTTGGACTCCAAGCATTTATAAATGAATATCAAGAATCTTTTTTTGAAAGTAAATTACTAAAATCTCCAATATACTGGAGTGCTAATCGATCTAATTCGAACTCTTTCGCCTTTATTAAACAACGGGAAGAAAAAACCATATTCTGATTGGTTGCCTGTATAGACTTAAGGAGAGTTAGAGAAAGACTACGAACTAAATCTTTCGATCGATGGTCAAAAATGTACCCATTCTCGTTTTCTTCGACCAGATCCTGGAAACACTCCAATGAGGAGACCAAGGGAACACATCCACAACTCATTGCTTCCAAGACAGCGAGTCCAAAGGTTTCTCCCTTTTCCGCAAGCGAAGGATATACAAAAAGCCTCGCTTTTTCTAATTCTTTTTTTAATTCCACTGATGAAAAAGTAGGTTCCAGGATTTCAATTTGAGGACCACAGTCTTGAATCGCATTGGTTACTTTAGATAAATAGTTTTCCCCTCCACCCCCTTGCTCCGTTCGCCATGGTCCACGAATCAATAATTTCCAGCCCTTACGATCAGCTAAGGAAAGATTCTTGAAAGCATTAACGAGTTCAAGAACGCCTTTCTCCTCATGGATTCTACCAAGATATAGAATATTTCGAGGACGCTCGGAAAAATCATCCATTGTGTCCACTTTCCAATCGAGCGGATAAGGAAGAACAGAAACACTTCTCTCACGGTGGGGAATTTCATTTTTTAACGCTTTTTCAATTGCCTTGGTGGGAACCTGGAAGCGACCCGCTTTGGTATAAAACTTAAATTGGCCCTTGGGATAACGGCCGACATGCACATACATCTTTCCATACTTTTTCTGATTGATCAGAATTGGAGCCCAGAATGCATGAGTCACTAAGATATCAGCAGATGGAAGTACTTTTTTTACCCTCCAAACATAGAAGAACTCCTTAAGTTTTAATAGAATTGGATTCTGGACAGAATCGTAACCATCCACCCGTAAGTGCCGAACTCCACTAATCCATTCCTCCTCTGCCAGTCCATCGCACCTTCTCGAAATTTGAGTGACTTCATTCCCGGCTCGGGCAAACTGCTGACTCAGTGCATCCCACGCCTTCACGATCGCCCCCCCCCTGATTGCGGGTACTGGTAAAAAAGCTCCATGAAGAATGGTTATTTTCATTTCACGGCTATCCCGTTTTATTCTTTTGGAAAAAGAGAAATAATATTATCCACTGTTTGTGAAATGTGTAGCTTTTCTCGAAAACATGAAATCGTATTTTTAATACAACAAACATGAGCACCAATTCGCCATTGTTGAACGAGCTGATCAATCCCAGCCTGATCATCATTGGCAACTATCCCGGCATTTGAATCCACAACCTCCCTCCAAAGATTTACTTTGTCAGTCAGAAGAACTGGAGTGCCTACCGAAAGTGCCTCCGCAATCACCATCCCAAAATTTTCTTGATGAGAAGGCAGTATTAATGAGTCCGCCACACGTAAAGCTCCCCATTTTAAATCGCCCTCCAGCATACCAGACCAAATAATTTGATTCTCCCTCCCCACAGCCTGTTTCATCAAGCTCTTCAAAAAAGAATCTGGTTTTTCCGTTGGTCCAGCCAACAGAAGAATATCTTCCCTCCCGCGATCCTTCAGAAAGGATTTGATTAACATATCCACTCCTTTCTTCGGGTGAAATCGGCCAAGGTAAAGAAGAACTTTTTTATTCTTTACCTGGGGCAACCGTTCATGAAAGAGTGCAATCTGTCTTGCAGGATCTCCTGGGGGCGTAGCTACCCCAAGACCAGTGACAACTTCATTACATTGATAAGGAAAAAAAGTTTTTTGTGCGAGTAATCGTTCCTCTTCGGTTGTAAAACAAACCGCATGAGCATCCTTCAAGACTTTTCCCTGTCTCCACCACCAATAGAACTGTTTTTTTAGGTGCTTTAGAGGATAATTTCTTTTAAACCACGGATCCAGCATCCCATGAGGAAAGACCACATATGGAACACCCGTTTTCTTGAAATTTTTCCATGCTTTGTAACCGGGCCATTGCCAAAGACCATGAGCAATTACTAAAGAGACATCATTACTATTAAAATGGCGATCATCCGATATTATGGAAACCGTATTCTTCTTTTCCATGCTGGCATTCAATCGAAAAACTGCCTCAACAACACCACCTGTTTTAGGGTCTGTTGAATGGATCAAATGATAGATCAAACTACAAATCAGAAAATTGAACCCATTTTCCGGGGGTCAAATCGTCCGCCGGCGGGATGTAAGCAGGGATTTGTCCAGTAACATCCTCTAAATTTAAAAATACCCACTTTTGCAATTTTGGTAAATAAAGCCAAGGAAAGTCCTGATTATTTGTCCACATCCAACCTTCAATTGATGGCGAGTAGAGCCACATTGAAGCGGTGGAGTTACTTCCGTGATACAACCAACCTAACTTTAAATGATAAATCCACGGGAAATTCTTATCTGTGAAATAACCAAACCAATCCACTTTTTTCCAGTATGGATGATCTTTCACATCAGCAGCGAATTTCCATATCAAATAATACCTTGATTGATAACGAGAATCTTGAACAATGTATTTAAAAATATCTTTTTTTGAATAGCCAGATAATTTATTAATTTCCCCTTGATTGAAATCCCAATTACCTTGAAGTAGCAGAGCAAGTGCAGTTGCTGCAGTGTACCTAGAATCCCTTAGGTTTGTGGTGTTAAAAATCCACGGAAGGCCACCAAGGCCATTTTTTTCAGATGCTAACTGCCAAACCAATTCCACAGCTAATTCTCCTGCTTCATATAGATTTGGTAGAAATGTATCTCTCCTTGGTGGAGTGTCACGAATGTCATCGTCGCGTCCTAAACCCTCCCAATAATTGGGTTGAAACCTAAGCCAAAAACTTAATAATTTTTTGGATCCCTGTAATTTTTGAGAATAGGTCGGAGCAACGCCCCACTTGTTTGTCATAAATTGCTCAATGAGCTTTAACCGATTGTCAGAATAAGGAAAGAGGTTTCTCTTAGTAAAGTCGCCTATTAAGTACGGCACATCGCCAAAACTGTTTTGGTAAAAAACATCCTTAAAACTTTCGTTAATAAATCCTTTATACCAGTCAATCGATCCGACAGGCATCATGTTATTATTCCATGAGATTATATAATTTTGAATATTTTTATTAAAGAGGGAATGATTATCGAAAAACTTCCCATTTATAATGTGGTAAGCAGCCATCAAATCCAGCCTATTTATGAAGGCAGATTTGTTAGATAAATCAGCGACCCAATCAAAAAAAGCACCGTTATTCACCGCAGAAAGCCCTTGTTGCAACTCTTCACTACTGATCGGGTTATTAGTTCCGAGGAGATCATTTCTAATTGTTAACAAAGAACTCTCATAATCTACCCAAGGTGTAGGCGGTTTTATATTTATAACCAGATCGTTGGTAAGAACGGAATTTGTAACAACAGGCGGCGGGGATTGATATTCCAAAGCACCGGTTAATGTTAAGCTTCCATCGGCTTTCGCTTGATTTATAAAAGAGGGACTGTATGGGATACGATAATTCAATTGAAGAACATTATTTCCAGAATCTAAAATGGGCACTAAATCCTCTGTTAAGCTTTCACCTGCAAAAATTCCATTTGCATAAAGTTTTACTCGAAATGGGTTGGGAATTGGTACTCCATTAGGAGGTGCAGTTTCTGTACGCCAATAAATTAAATTCAGAGTGGTTGCTTGTCCCTGAATAACCACATCGACTGTGCAGGGTGATCCGTCTATTACCTGTCTATTATTTTTCTGCCCGGCAATACTTATATTCATATTCGCACCTGTAGGGAGAGAAATGAGCGGAAAACCATCCAGATTTCCGCGAATGAACTCGGTGATAATATTTCCATCACTGTCAATTCCCACTGCAGTTAACTCCCATGGATAAGGTGGATTAGCAATATTAACCAATTGAGTAGTATCCGGCTTAAATCTGACGAAAAACGGTGGTTGATTTTGAGAAGCGAGCAGAGTTCCATTTAGATAAAACTCAACAGTCTCTACAGTCTTTCCATTCCCATCCTGATCAACAAAATTTGCTCGGGCTAATAATTCAGAACCTTTTGAAAAGAGTATGTTTTGACTTGGAATACTTGGAAATATTTGACCCTCCGGAATATCTCCAATGGCCGCTTTAGCATCAAACTCCATATCCAAAACTTGGCTTTCTACATCTGCATAGCTCACAACTGATTGTATTTTATTGACACCTATTTTATCAACCAACAAAAGGTAACTCCAAGGAGCGGAGGTTATAATATTTTTTGCCTCTCCGTTAATAAAAAACTGAACGCTGGAAATTTGTCTTTGATTGTCTATTGGTACGGTAAAATTAATAGAGGAGCCTATGTAAACTTGCCGCGTTACTATTAGCATTAAGTTTTTGGCTTCGTTTATGATTTCCAAGTCCACGCGAGAAAAATTTTCTGTTGTTTCTACCGAATCCACTCTTATTTTTGATACGGTGTAGAGAGAAGTTTCATTGATACCATCAGAAAATTTTATTATACTTTTTTCTCTTAAGAACATAGAATATTTAGATAACCAATCTTTACTAAGTGGAACACTATCGCCAGGTGAAACATCTTCATCTATAGGTAGTGGAATTTCTTTAGAATCCAACGGGGATGCTATTTTTGCGGCCGCTGAGTCGGTAGGTTTAATAGAATACGAAAGAATTGGTAATGCGCCACTTGGTGCCGGCATATTCATCCAAGGCGGTGGCCAAGGCCAATAATCTAAATTCCCCCAAAACCAGGGAGGGCAAATATAGCTCGGCGGCAAACAATGTTGCTGTATCCAACTTCGCCTCCAACCCCAAAATCCTTCTCCGCACCAAAGGTCTTCTTCGCAGCTTGTTCCACAATAAATAGGCGGGCAAGCAGGTCCGTTGTCTCGTGACTCCCCGTCCACAAATTCTGAGTCTCCATAAAGTGCCCTTGCCGAAATAAAATGGATATTTTCATCCTCTAATGTGAACTCCCCTTGCCATATTTTCTCGGTAATTCTGTTAACTGAGCCATTTAGATTACTCATATTCACATCGTTGCTTACAATATTAATTCCATTGGCAAAAAATGCCACACTGGATAGCTCTCCCCGTGGATCATTAACCTTGGCCATTAAAGAAATTGTTTCACCCACCCGATACTGTTTGGGCGACGAAACCAAAATCATGTCGCTCTTCAGATAATTACTTCCTCCTGAGCCTGAAGGAATAATGATGTCTCTAATTTCACCTTTAGATCCAAGAACAACCTGTAAGTCTGCACCGGAACCATTTTCACTCAAGATAGTTAAAGTCGATGTTTCATTGGAGTATCCGCTCCCGCAGTCTACTACCTTAACTTTGGTTATTGCACCATTCGTAACTTCAACAATTCTTAATATTGCCAACCTTCCCAATGGTTCTAGTAGTTCAACTGACAGTCTATTTGGATCAGTAACTGAGAACACATAAGGATCTGAATATCCGGCATGTCCTGTGCTGTTAAAAGCACAAACTCTGACTTCGATAACAGGGCGGCATAAATCAAAACACTCGCCTAATTTTAAACCCAACAACCCTGATTCCCCCGGACCTGAACTCGACAAAGGAAGACAATCCTCAATTACCAGGCTCGTGTCACCCTGAAGATTTATCAAGACGGGTTTTTTGATCGGATAGCTCCCATCGTGACAAAGAATAATGGTCTTTCCGTCCAAGGACTGGATAGGGTCAGAGCCTTGGTAGAGCCCCATTCCTGCATTCGAATTATCAGCTTTTATTGCTAAATTCCCTTCGTTTCGAACACGGTTAATAGTACGAATTAAGTTATGTTTAGTTTCATTGGTCCGTTCTAAAAATGTACCGAAGCGATGAATCTGTACAATTTGATTTTTCGGATAAGCCTTGATCTGCCAACGATCTCCCAATTTTCCATCCGTGGATGAGGAAAAAGTTACTGTTACTCCACTGCTTAAAGTAATTGGTTGATTTGCAATGATAGGTACCAAGGAATTATTAAAATTTGCCCCTCCATTGGTTGACCATCGAAATGTGTTGGAACTTCCGGTCGTATCAATTTCTAATAAATATTCCCTTTCTTCTATTCCAAGATAAGTACCAGATGATGTCAAAATTGTGGAACCAGAAACATCCATTGGTACGCTCGGACCGACAGTTGTATTTCCGTCACTTGCCAAGCCGTCACTATCAAATTCAAAAATTACCGGCATTCGACCCGTTCCATCATCAATAGAAATAGTTGAGTTGTCTGTGGGTAATCTGGTGCCAGCGAAAGCGATGTGATTTTTCCAACGAATAGCACCATCAACTTCCAAATACGCGGTCACATTTTGGCCCTCGGTGGAATAACTGAATTTGGTCTCAACTCCCTTTTGTAAAATTGTACCCTGTGCCGGGCTATCTAAAGTAATAACTGGATCGGTTTCGCCAACAAGAGCAATGCTTCTTTCGGCTCGTGATTGTAATCCATTGCTATCCTCCGCCACCACTTCCATTCTATATTCGCCACTTGGTAAAGTGGCTGGAAGTGTAAACTCATAATAACCATTTATGTTCAGAGTGGACCGGGTTGAATTTAGATCTCCGTTTAAAAATAAATCCAACTCGCGAACAGAGCCATTATCATCCATCGTTCCAGACAAGCGATCGTTGCCAAGTGTAACTGCTTCGACTAAAATGGAATGATCTAGCCCAGTAACATATCGTCTGCCATTTTCCACCCCAACGAAATCAACTTCAGGCAAGGATAATCCATACCTAGCCGTATATTCTGGAAGCTCCATGATCATTTTCGCACGTTCCGAAAGACAACGCACTTCATAGTTTGGGGTAAGCGTTAATTTAGCCACGTCAAGCTCAGTCGGTGCGTGCCCAATCAACGAACAATACACAAGGGCGGTTTCTCCAAAGGCCGCAAAATCCAAGGGCACATTTGGAATAGAGAGTTCGGAGGTATAATTGTAGGGGCCAACCGTAATCACGGAATTATCAAGAGCAAAATCTTCTAGAAAACCAATTTGATTGGACCCTTCACTCTGTACAAGGTCAGCACCGCGAGCAATTTGAATCGGACTTGGTGTTTGCTCATATTTATTTACAAAAATTCGCCTAAAAAACTCCTCGGGGTTATGCCTCCCAATTTCTCCATATTGATTCTTGTAGCTGAAAAGCATTACCTGATTATTCAAATAAGAGGATATAAGAAAATCCATCACAGGAGAATCTAAGTTTCCGGGAACAAGTACCATTCCTCCTCCCCCACCAACAGTAGGATTGGAAAGTCGTAAGGTATAATAACCAGTTCGGACAGAATTTCCCCTGACAGAAAAGTAATAACGGTCCATTACATTGCTAAACGAAAGATCCACAACTGACTGAAACTGTTCACCACTTAAGCCAGTCCAAAATGCTGTTCCTGCCTGTATTTGAGATTCGACAATATTATAACCTTGTAACAAACTCATTTCACTGTCCGGAGTTGGGACTGATAAAAACCTTGCATTGAATCCCATAGGATTGGTGGTGTAACCATTCCTGGAAACCGTCACTCCAGGATTGCCTTGGTCAATACTGATCGTCAATTCTCCGTCTGAACTCGGATTAAGAGATTCAATGTAAAAATAATCTACATCCTCGGGTAATTCTATTTGACCACGAACAACTTGATTCATGGTAACCAGTTGGGCACTTTGCTCATCATTACCATAGTCGTCCGCTCCTCCTCCGGGAGTTCCGTTCGCATTTTCACCAACTTCCTGCTCAATCATTATCTTGTCCAGGCATAACCAATCTCCCCAAAGTGTTTTGTGAGAGAGCATTATGTTGACCGCCTTGCGGAATTCTTTTCGGCACCGTAACTCATCAAATAATTGTGCCTTCGTCATCGAACCATCTTCGAGTGGATATATCCATTCGTTCAATTCAAAAAGTGCGGGAGGACGCTGAAACATTGTCTCGTAAACCGACTCAATAAATTTAACATTGTCAGTAATCGGGCTGTGCTCAACTTCAAAGGTTGAATTCATACTCCGGGTTTCTGCTCCATTAATCACCACCAGCTCAATCTCTGACAACCCAACCTTTCTCGCAGGGAATTGAAATTCAAAAGAATAACCCGGGTCAATCTGTCCGGGAGCCGGCGGTGTGTATGGTAAAATGGTCGCCGAGCCCGCAAACATACCATTTACATAACCTTCAATTCGAATATTAGGATCGTATGAACCACTGGGAGATTTAAAGTTTCCTTTTATTGTTGAAAATCCACCCAAAAAACTGGATGGCGGAGAAACTAAAATGGTTATCGCATCTTCCTGAGTTTCATTGGCGGAATTAACCACGATTCTTTGAACGGTGGAAGTAATGTCGTTTCCGTCATCATCACTTACTACCGCGTAGACTTCATAATGCCCGCTGGCATTGTAATCCATAGTAGCCTCGTACGGCACAGTGCTATCCCTACTAAGCAGGCGACCATTTCCAAAAAAGCTCACTTCTATTATTTTTCCGTCAGGGTCATAGGCTGTAGCGTCTAAATTTATTATGCTCGCCGTTCCGTTATAAATTATAGGGGAAGTAACTGGAGAAAGTTCAATTTGTGGAAGCCTACCAGTGCCAGATGTAACAGTAATAACCATAGGTTGACTCATTACACGATTGTTGCTTACGGAATCAACCGCCACGCCATAAGCTATATATACCCCAGGCAATCGAGGCGTCCATGTCATTCCGAAGGGGTAAAATGGTAAGCCATATGAATGATCACGACGGACAAAATTATCAGCAATATTATTAGAATCAAAATCGTTGTCGTTAAAAAGAATAGATCCGCCAACTCCTGTGACTGATAAGCTACTGCCAGTAATATTTACCGTTCCCATTAACAACTGATCCATATTATGATAAAGCACGAGTTGATCATTGCTCGCTTCCGTGTTGGTGAAAATAGAAAGCGTTCCACGCTCCTCTTGCTCAATGATGGCTTCTTGAAGGGCATCTCGGGTACGCCACGAGTTCACCTGCGGATGGTCATTATTTTTGATGGGAACCACAATATTTTGAGGAATACCAAGTATATTCCATCGGTCACCTAATGCATGTCCCGTTTTGGATGTAAAATGAGCACTTAAACCATTTTCTATCGTTTGATTGAAATCTTTAATTGCAACTTTTTCATCAGTGTAAGTGATTCCTCCATCTTTGGACCAACGGAAAGTGTTCGGCGAACCAACTCCGTCAATTTCAATAATATATTCGCTTATCGACAAGCCAGTAAAGCTCCCTGATATTGTTAAGTCGTTAAGCTTATTTCCAAATGCACCAGTAACCGAATGGTTTCCGTCTACTGATAAGGAATTATTATCATCAAACTCAAAAGTCACTGCATTTTTTCCCGTTGCATCATCGATGGTAAGGGTTTGGCCATCCATCGGAACACTTCCGTTGAAGTCCAAGATACCACTCCAGGCATACTGTTGCACTCGATTGACATAAAACTGGACCCCTTCCAAGCTCCCGTCAGGGTCACT
>Ga0206129_10002327_pt1 | contig 23732 bp, 15 predicted proteins | sample Helgoland_Spring_8_FD_148616 | JGI IMG/M metagenome (GOLD analysis project Ga0206129, IMG submission 148616) | Pelagic subsurface seawater microbial communities from Kabeltonne, Helgoland, North Sea - Helgoland_Spring_Bloom_20160502_2 | ecosystem: Environmental > Aquatic > Marine > Epipelagic ...
AAACGTATGGAACGGGGAATAAAATAATTTCACGGGAATTTCCCTCTAGCATATTGTTATCAGCATAGCAGTTATCGTTGCGGTTGCAGGTGTGATCTTTCGCGGGGGTGGCAACCAAGCTTTGGTCAGAGGTGATGTTGGCCTCCACGGTTAAACCCTACGAAACTATTGTGGAGTCAAATGATCATACCCAGCGTATTAGGTCTGCATATGGGAACACGTGTCTTCCGTCTGATCTTTCCGGGACTACGTTGTTGGCTGTCAAGGTTATGTAGCGCTGCTGCTTGGCTTGGGTCTAGCTGTTGTGGGTTTGGGGCGCGCTTTTTAATCGTTTTAAACGCTTTTCTGAGCAACCCAAAATCACTTAAGAGGCCCCCCCCACATACTGCTAAGTAGGGCTCGAGTTCCCGGGTTTGCCAAATACTCTGAGGGCAAAGCAGTGGTACCGCTGCAGAGAAAACTAGGTCATGAGATTTGGGTTGAAGAAATCATACTGTTCCGTTTGCAGAAAGCCGTACCCAACTTGAGCGGCGAAGTCATCAATGCCCAGATAGCGATGCAATGCATGATGGACGTGCTTTGGATAAATCAGCGAACCTGAGTTCGTTACCTTTAGAGTCGACGGGTCAATTTTTTCGGCATTTTGTAAGGCATCGGTTTGCCCTACAAGGCGACCGCCCCAGTCAGCATTGCCCTGCATAATGAGGTAGGAGTTAATGGGCCAATGGTCCTTGCCGCCAAAGGAGTTGTAGTAGGGCGTTCTGCCAAAATCAGAAGACACGACAACCACCAATTTCTCACGGATTGCGAGTTCGTCAGCCACGTCCCAAAGGTAGATTAGCGCGTCATTTAAAGCTTGAATGTTTTGAACTTGCGAGGATTCACCACTTGAGTGTGTGTCCCAATTGCCACCGGCGCCGCATTCAACGCTTGCGGTGGTTCCAGTGCTGAACGCCACCAAACCAGTTTGTATTTGCGCTTTTAGGTTACTTTCTCCTTGGTACACGCCTTGGGATTGAGGCATCTCGCTTGGCAGGTTGTGGTACAGCTCGTCTAATAATGTTCTGCCCTGCATACCGGTTTCAAAGGCGCCCATACGGTTAGCCAGCGCGTCGTTATACCGCTCTTGCTCGCTCAGGATATTGAGTCCCCGGGCTTTGTACTTCGCAAGTAGAGCTTCTCCAGTGGGGCGGGGGCGCAACAACTCTTTTAATCCCCCCGGGGAGGTTCGGGCCGTGCGAACAAGCCCCTGATCAGCACCAAAGAGTCCGTTATTTAACAATGCTATTGGCGCATTGGGAGCTTTCGCAGCCGCATACAGGGCTGCCAAGGTGGGACGGCCCTCGCTCGCGGAACCGGTCCACGTGTGACGCTCGCCTGTTTGGTGCGCATTGGTTTGGGTATCGACACCGTTTATCACCAACGAATCCGCGGCGATTTTTCGGAACATTGCGTCATTGTTTGCGATCGGCGCAAATAGGATATTTCCTATCGACTGAGTATCGCCAGCCTCAGACCAGTTGGTAATTGGCAGCTCTCCTGGCACATTGAGCTTTGGGTCACAAAAGAGCGATAAATCCCATCCCCCGGCAGCATGAATCGTCATTAGGTAAGGTCCATCAAAGGGCGAAGCACCTTGCACCAATGAAACTCGACTTGAGGCGATCAGGGCTGCCGTGCTCGCCAAAAACTTTCGCCGCGTCAAGCCCATGGTTTTACTCATTGATGTAATCATAGTGAGCCACCATGTAATCGATTATTAGGCGCCAAGCCCAGGTGTTTGCTTTTTCAACAGGCGTGTTGGACGGTTGCCGAACCCCTCTCGCATCCAGATCGTCCGCTAGCTTTGCATAGGAAAGATCATCCCAAAGGTGGCACGGTGGATTTCCCCCGTGAGTACTCTGTGCTTCTAGCAACAAATCGACCAATAAATCGACGTCATCAGATTCCGCCGCCAAGCTGCGCCCGTGTAGACGCGAATACAAATTTACCAAGACCGCTCGCAGCTCCGCAGAGTCTGTTGGAGTCGATGAAAAGTCGAATGTATTTAAATACTGGCGCTGGCCATCGACGGTTTGAGCCTCTATCTCGGAGACAACACAAGCTACTCCAGCGGAGTGCTGCTCCACGGCCGCGAGAGAAAGGCTTGAAACCTCTCTGGCTCTCGACTTAACTTGGTAAGAATCGATGCCTCCCAGTGCTATATTTGCCCAATCCGACACGTAGGTGCGGGTTTCGGGAAGAATGTTTTCCCACTCTTGCTCCCAAACCTTAAATCCAAAAAGCGAGTTCGTTTTACCGTCAAGTTCTTCCGGTGTGAGTAGTCGCCGAGTGCCTAGCCTAGCCACTGAAAATAACTTAGCGTTTTGGCTTACGACCTCACCGCTGGAAAACCAGGGTGATTGGACCATTTCTCGCAGCAACGCTTTCAACTTAAATTGATTTTGCACGAAGGCGCCCGCCAGCTTATTCACTTCATAGCGTTGCAGGCTAAAGGCCTCAAGCTCTTCATTGTAATTGGGGAGTTGAGGATCCTCTGGAGCTTTCAATAAAGCCTGGCCCATCACGGCAGGCCACCAAAACTCGACGGTGGCTACTGGAAACCGAGGGTCTGCAACAATCTGCTGCGCCAACCATTGCAGGCTGTTGGAGGCGTCCGGGGCAGACTTGCCATTCATCCCCGGCGTTCTCATATCGCGAAACCAGGTATCTCCATTGACGTAGCCCGATTCCGGATCGTCTTTATACGACCAGGGCAGAGTATCCGTAAAATTGCTATCCCTAAAATTGCCCACTTCCCCATAGTTTTGAAAGGCGCCTGCCACCGGATCAAGGGTTTGATGGCATACCGTGCAAGCAGGATTTAACAGGGTTGGATTGTTCTTATCGGCCAGCGCCGCCGCATCGGTGGTTCTGGCTGCTGACGCTTCCACGTCGAGCCCTAAAAAGAATTTATAAGTCCACCGAGCACGCGCACGGTTTCGGTTGGTTTCGGTTGTCGGGTAGCGCGTTAAAAATGCCATCGTGTTTAGAACGCCCGCATGTGGCCACTCAAAAGGCTCCCAAGAGCTAGCATAGCAATCGCCTCCCTGAATGGGATTGCAAATTTCTTCGCCGGGGGGGGAGTTAAATGTGCCAAAGTTTTTGGCTGGTCTAAATTCTTTATGGAACTCGGTGTACTCGCCGTTGTAAACAACGGCTTGTTCCCATGGATTTTCAAGCTGGGCGTTCAACGTGTCCGCCGTTAGCGGTGTCACCATCGTATAGTCTGCGGTTAATATTTCGGTATAAGGTTTATCGTTCTCAACCACGTACGCAATGAGTTCGACGGGGGCACGAGTATGACCATAATTTTTCGCTTGCCACAGCCTCCATTGTTCATTGTTCTTGTAACGCTCTTCGTCCCGCTCTAAGTTTTCAAAAAGAGCGAGATTGGCCGTACCAGTTTTCGGCCACCAATTAGCGTCCAAAGAGATGGGAAACAGTCCGTTGGTGAAAGCATCGGTTAATAACTGATCATTTGCGCCCGTTACAAGAAAGTCATGGAAGCCTTGACCGGCCATGAGCTCGTCAATCGCGGCATCTAACGTAATGTCGCCACGGCTTAGTCGGTCATGCTCTTCTGTCGTGGGTACCCGTCGACTTAGCACAACGGCAGCTTTGCGATAGAGCTGAGGGGTACTCAAGCTGTTTACCCCGCTCCACAAGGTGTCGGGGCTACTGTTGTTAGCTGTTTTCTTCAGTGAAGATGGACTGCAAGTCGTACCCAGCGCCAAGGCCTGTAGAAAGTCAGCGAGTAATTTATAGTCTGACGAGAAAGGCTCAATAACAGCGCCACCACCGTGCGCCGCCCCCTGCGCTTTGTTCAGAATATATTGAGAACTACGCCCTTCGGAGAGGGCGTGGAAATTTGAAAAATTATAATCGAGATAGGTGGGGTCTGATGTTGTACGCAGCGAGAGTGAAGCTCCTGCCTTAGGGGCAAGGCCATCCTCAATGTGACAACCGATGCACTTATCTTGGACGACCGCATCCGCAGCGTCATACAAATTCTGGGCGTGAGCCTCCGCGCCACCTGCTGCACCAATCCTGAGTTGGCAAGCTAGGCTGACCGCTGTTCCAGTTGAACCCGGGTAAGCACTGACGCCAGTAACCGCACCAAAAGTTAGAGCAAAGGCGATTACCTTGCTGATCTTGACGCGGCGCTGCCGGCTTATTTTATGAGATAGGGGCTGCACGCTAGTTTCCCGCCTCGTTTACGCTACTGCATGAGAATACACCACAATAGCCCAAATTATAGCTAAGCTTCAGACTTTCTCCCACCAAAGAGTTACGGCCGACTAAGGATCAATTCCTCGGGGAGGAGCTGGCGGGAGATTGTCGACATCCAATGCGCTACTAGCAGAGGGTCAGTAGCAGAGAGTCGGCTGCGGGCGAACGCCTCAATAAGGGGGTTGAACAAGCGACGCGGCACTTACTGCCGTATTGCCTCAGATCACACTATCTTGCTTAGTAATCGTACTTGACCGATTCGTAAATGCTCATAGCCTTCTCCCACACCGGCCCCACTAGGCCGTCACCCACTGCCTCACCGTCTAGCTCTATTACGGGCCCGATATGTTTGCTGGAGTTTGTAATCCATATCTCATCGGCCTGCCGAACTTCGTTCATGGTTACAACCCGTTCTTCCACCGGTATTGATCCATCAATGCGCAGGGAATCGACGACAATATGTCGAGAAATTCCAGGCAGTATTTGATTGTCCAATATGGGGGTGGCGACAGCCCCATTCTTAACGATAAAAACGTTACTGATGCTTGCCTCCGTCAACTCACCGTTGGCGTTGTACATAATGGTTTCGTCTTTCTGGGCCGAATAACTTTCTTGGAAATGCAGGACATTGCCCAACAGCGCTGTCGATTTGATATTGCATCGACGCCAGCGCAAATCTTCTGCCGACACGGCCCTTAGACCTGATTTAAGTTTGCGGTTAGGCACTTCGGGATGAGGATCAATATTGATCACCATGGCAAAGACGGTTGCTTTGATATCTGTAGGAAAGCCTTGAAAGCGACGTCCCTCATTACCACGGCTAACATGGAAATATATACCAAGATTTTGGCCGCCATTTTTTTCGCTCAGATTTTTTGCAACGTCGCGCCACTGCTGGTCGGTTAGGGGGTTTTCAATGCCGATGCTCTCTAGGCCTCTGTTCATTCGGTCGAGGTGTAGCTGCAAGGCGACTGCCTTACCGTCATAGGAAGGCGTGGCATCGTAGATACCATCACCAAAAAGAAACCCACGGTCGAAGGGGGATATTTTTGCCTCTTCGGCGGGCATGTATTCGCCATTTAAATAGACAATCATGACATTACTCCCTCAAATTTTTTTCCAGTAACTGCGGCCATCTGGGGTTTATGACGGGGATACAGAATTCTGTTGTGACGATTTTATGATTTTGAACACGCCTAGCGTGCAAATAGGAATCACGTAGACCAGGGCGAAACCGACAGCGAGTGCTGAGTATCCCTGCGCGATCAGCGCAACAATACCCAGTGAACTCAGCAGTCCACCGAGGATTAGCGTCACAACCGCTATAGCTGCCCTAATCGGGCGCCCCAACGCATTACCTTCACCGAACGCCACTACGGCCTCAATACGTTCGATAAGGCCCTGCATCAATCCGGCGCCGGTTTCTATGAGGGTGCCCAGTAACGCAACAAGAAAAATGCCCAAGAGCAGTGGGGAGGCATACCGTGCCATCATCCAGTAATTCGGCACAGGTTGATCTAGAACTTCCGGGTAGCCCACCGCGTAGCTGATGTGGAAAAGTACGGCGGGAATCATAACGACAATGCCGGTAAAACTACCGGCAAGAATCGCCTCTCGTCGTGTTTGAATACCACGGGTGGAAAACAGCAAGACGGGTGCGATGGCGAGGTTATACATGGCATATAACACGCCCCCTTGAAGCCAGCCCGGCTCTGCTGTGCCTGCGCTTAGCACCTGCGCAATATCAACTTCGCTATTGCTTAATACTTCAATAAAGTAGCAAGCAAATACGGCGTACATACCGATCGACCACCAAGTGAGAACCTTCTCCACCGCCTCGCGCCCGAGGAACACCAAGGCAACGACCAGCGTCAGTATTCCGGCAATGCCGATATAACGAGAAATACCAAATTCTTGTTCAAGTATGCCGCCGGCAGCAGACCCCACCACGCCGAGCACTAGCAAAAAGAACAACAAGTAGATAATTTCAAAGCACACCCAGAATCGGCCAATGAGCTGGCTAAAAAAAGTTCGGTAGTCATATGCCTGAAAGACGCGCGCGAATTCATAGGTGGCGGCGAGTACCACGGCAAATACGCAGGCTGCAACCACTGTTCCAAGCAGCCCCCCTAAAAGACCGTAGCGTGTGAAAAATTCGATCACCTCTCGCCCGGTACCATACCCACCACCCATGACCACAGAGATAAAAACCGCGGCGGGGACGATATAGACAGGAAATATTCGATTCATAGTCACTCGGCCTTATAAACCTTGCCTTCTTTCATTACGAAGGCAATATTCTCAAGCAAGGTAATATCCTCAATTGGGTTACCCCTTACGGCGATGACATCGGCATATTTGCCAACGCCAATGGTGCCTAACTGATCGCTTTTCCCTAAAAGATCGGCAGCACTTTTGGTGGCAGAGATAATGGCCGCCATCGGTGGCATGCCTGCCTCTACCATCAGTGCGAATTCTTGAGCATTGTCGCCGTGCGCTGATACTCCGGTGTCAGTACCAAAAGCGATTTTGACGCCGGCCTTGTAAGCGCGCCCGAAGGTGGCTTGAATTTTAGGCCCGATTTCTGCTGCTTTGGGCCTCACCAATTCTGGAAAATACCCATCGATCTTGGCTTTTTCCGTGACGAAATTGCCGGCCAGAATGGTCGGCACTAAATAGGTACCGTGCTCTTTCATTAGGCGCATTGTGTCGGCATCCATGAGTGAACCATGCTCAATGCTCGCCACACCGGCGCGAATAGCTAACTGCATTCCCTCAACGCCATGAGCGTGAGCAGCGACCTTAAAGCCATAGGCGTTTGCGGTAGCAACTATCGCGTCTAGTTCATCCTTGAAGAGCTGCGAATTTTGTCCACTTTTGGCTTGACTCACGACACCACCGGTGGCGGATATTTTGATTAAGTCCACGCCGTTTTTGTACCGCTGACGCACTGCCTTTCGGGCATCTGACGGGCTATTGATAATGCCTTCTACAGGGCCGGGGTCGCGGCGCAAGCCTGCTCGGTAACCGTTCGTAGGATCGTCATGCCCGCCAGTACTCGACAAAGGCATTCCCGAAGTAAAAACTCGCGGTCCGATGGCTATTCCTTTGGCAATCGCATCACGTAATGCAACGGTGACGTCGGCGCGGTCACCCAGATCTCTTACCGTAGTAAAGCCGGCCATCAAGGTTAGTTCCGCATGCCATGCGGCCAAGAGTGCCAAATCAGGAGGACCGAACGTAATCTTATCAAGGTCATAAGAGGCGGAATAAGCGACCATGAGGTGTACGTGCATATCGATCAAACCCGGAAGGCAGGTGTGTTCAGAGAGATCAATGACCCGCCCATTGCCTGCATATTGATCGCCGGAGCTGATGCCACTAATGCGTTGGCTTTCGACTGTGATTATCTGGCGCTCTAACACCGCTTGGGCTTCGACATCGATCAATTTGCCACACTTCAGAATTGTCGGTGGCTCTGCTGTTGCGGGGAGCGCCCCAAGAAGTAACAGCGGTAAGATAGAGAATAAAGCCTTCATCATTTCTCCTAAAAACCTATTGTTGTAGTGCGTTAAAAACCTTGGCCAGACCCCTATGTGTCCGTGACTCCTCGGCGTATTTCATGGCTACTAATCCGTGGCAATATCGGGTGCGTTACCGTGTTTTTTAAACCAAGCCAGGATGGCATTCACTTTTGCAATTAATTGGCTGGGGCGATATTCAATCTGATGGCTAGCCCCGGGCACTCTAATGAGCGCCGTATCGACACCCCGAATTTGGAGAGCATTGAAGTATTGCTCAGCCTCCCATATTGGCGTTCGCCAATCGGCTTCTCCAGTCATTAGCATGGTTGGTGTAGTCACGTTGCCCACCAGAGAGAGTGGCGAATAAGACCAATAATCCATGGGGCTATCCCAAGGTCTTTCAGCCAGCCAGTCGCTGGTCATAAGTTTATTGAGGTCGCTTGTTAAGACCAAACTGGTCCAATTGATGACCGGGTTAACGGCCACTGCTGCGCTAAAACGATCTGTTTTACCGACAATCCAAGCCGTGAGCGTGCCACCGCCACTGCCGCCAAACACATAGAGTTGTTTTTCATCGACAAAGCCTTTGGCCAATGTTGCGTCGACGATATCCATGAGATCGTCATAATCCCGACTTGGAAAATCGTGGTCTATGGTGTGGGCAAAATCAGCTCCATAACCGGTAGATCCTCTGGGGTTGCCGTACACCACAACATAGCCTGCTGCCGCGTATAACTGGTTGTTGGCCGCGAATTGAGGCCCATAGGCCGCCCATGGGCCACCGTGTATTTGTAGCATCATTGGGTAGGATAGAGTGGGGTCGAAATTCGGAGGTAGCATGATCCAATACTGTATTTCGCGCTGATCAAAGCTCGATCTAACGCGGTATTCTTGTGCGGCTGAAAAATTTACAGATTCATGCAGTGTGCGATTGAGATCAGTCAGTGTTTTTACTTTGCCCTGATTATCAATAACTGCCAATTCCGTTGGCGTTGTGGAGTCGCCCTGAGTAAAAGCAACCACGCCGGCGCTGGTTGAAAATTGACCCTGTACATAAGGTTGATCCAGCTCCCATCCGCTCAGCTCATCGGTAAGCAACCCGAGCGAGCCATCGTTGGAAAGTAGCGCTAGCGAACTTTTTCCTCGATTCTCATACTGTACGAAGTATCCCTGAGCGTCCGGGTGCCAGGCGAAATCAAGCACGCTTAAGTCATGATGGGTCGTCAATTCGCGGATGTTAGATCCGTCCAGTTCGGCGGTGTAAAGCTGGTACTCATGAAATGGGCTAGGCTTATCATCGTGCCCTATCCATGCGATGCGCTGGCCATTGGGAGAAACTCGGGGCAAGGCATCTGGGCCCAGCTGCGTCGTAAGTGTCTCGAGTTGCTGGGTCTTTAAGTCCAGCTTAACGATGTCAGTATCCCAAGGCTTATTGACGTCATTTTTAATATTGATGCTCAGTAGTAGTCCCGACGAGTCAGGCAACCACTCCAGCGCGCTGTTGTGATCTTGCTGCCCTTGAGTGAGCTGTTGAGTCGCGCCCCCTTCCATGGCCATCAAGAACACCTGATGCCGACTGAAGGGCAAATATCCAATTCCATCAGCTCGGAACTGGCTGCGCGTTTCAACCACGATAGGCTCTGCCCACTGGGCACCTTCTGGCCGAGGCGGGATCTTGCCCATCGTTTCAGGCTCATAGGCAACGGGCATGGTGAATGCCAACCATTGTCCATCGGGTGAAAATGAAAGATTGGTCGGCTCTGAGAAGTTCTTGCCGAGTTCGATTCGTTCGCCGGTATCGAGTTTTTGAAGGTAGATGTGCGATTTCTCATCTTTGACGGCTGAAAATGCCACCGCATCTCCTAAATGTGTAAAAGTGGCCGGGCCCGTGACATCAAATCCGTGGGATACCTGCTGTAAACCGCTACCGTCAGTTCCGATGAGCCACAGATCGTGCCGCCGGGTGTCGGTCATGATATCCATGTAGACGCGATCAAACGCGATGACCTGACCATTGGGCGAGACAACGGAGTTCGCTGCGTAGGCTATTTTGAACACATCTATCGCAGAAAACGGCTGCTTAGCCTGAACACAGACGCTCATGGCTGCTAAGGTGAGTGGCAGGGCTAGCAATGAATAAAGGTTTCTCATCGGATGCTCTTCATCGGTTCTCATCACCCAACATTACGCCATACGTAGCAGAGAGTCCGATTAGACGCCGCGCCAGTTGGTGCTCACTCGCAGTACGAAACTTATTCACCCGTGACTTACCAGCGGTCTGTGGCTCCTGAGTGTCAGGAGCAGCTGATGGTCACAGCCCTTTGCGTCAGCCCAGGTCACCAAGAAAAGCCTGAATGCCTGAGGGTTTCTGATACGTTGGTCTACCGAATTTTTCTAAAGTAAACGCTAAGCAAATTTCTACAGAGCTGTGTGGTGGACCATCCTTGGCCCACCTGAGAAAGGGGTATCCGTGCTGCTTGAACATGGTTTATTGCCCAAACAGTGCTCGAATTTCAACACCAATCGTTCTGGGCCTAATAAAATTGGCGCGACCGTCACCAATCTCTGTTTCAACCCACGTGAGGCCCTCTTCATCGGTTAGGTTGCGTGCAAACAAGTCGAGGGAAATGCGCTCGCTAATGTCAGCGCCGATACGCAAGTTGATGGTTGTGAAGTCTCCGGCGCTGGGTCCCTCCTCCTGCAAATTATTAAAGTACTCACCAGCATGGGCAATATCGGCTCTAGCAAACATAGGACGTCCTGCCACGCTGAAGTCAGCCTGCATGCCTAAAAGAGCCTGGAATTCCGGTGTTCCGGGAAGGCGATCACCGGAGACACCTAGTCCCGGAGCGTCGGATGTCAGTTCGGTTTTTACGTAGGACAGGCCGTAATTCACTCTCCAAATGTCTGAGAGCAACCATTGGCCCTCAACTTCCACGCCGCGATTTTGTGCCTCACCCGCGTTTAAAGTTACGCCAAAACCACAGTCAGCCGTTCGCGCGACAGGAATTCCTTCCCACTCTACTTGATACGCTGCTACGTTAAAGATGGCACGACCGTCAGCCAGCGAAAACTTTGCGCCGACCTCAAAACTGTCCAACTCATCCGAATCTATCTGATCGGGCAGGGCAACACCTAGCCCATCAACCAGCCCATCGCCATTAAGATCGCAGAGATCTGAGGGAACGTCGGCTTGGGGGCCGCCCAGCCGGAAACCCTGTGCGAAGGTGGCATAGTATGTCGCCGAATCACTTGGGATATATGTTAATCCCAATTTATAGGTTTGACCTGAATCTTCGGCCTCGAGGGTATTTGAGGAGCTGCCCCCGTTGAAAAGGCCGTCAGCGCTATCTGATGCCGTCTGGTCGTAGTCGTAATGGCGAACACCGGCAACGGCGGTGAGTTGATCTGTTATGTCGAAGGTTACCTCACCAAAAAAAGCGAGTTGCTCTATGTCTTCATTCAGCTTCGATCCGAACAGCAGTGCTCCGCCAAAAGGGTCTGCTGCAGGATCGCCTTCAAACAAAAAGTCTTGTCGTTGTTTATTCTCAATGTCCTGATAAAAGGCGCCCAATAAAAACTGCCAGGGACCATCAAGACGCGTATTGAGCCGCAGTTCTTGTGTAAAACTCTCTATTTCACCCGAGTCTGTCAGAAACAGAGGGATGTCATCTACACCGAGTAGTGGGCCGAAGTACAAGCCGAGGTCACGGTCTTGAAGACTTGTTGTCTCAGCCATAGACGTGGATGAAGTGATCTGTATCTGGCCTAAATCGAGATTCATCTCGAGGTTGGTCACCTCAAAATCCATCCCAAGGGCCTCATCGCTGCCGTCGAGTTTTTGGAAGGGCGCTCTCTGCGTGCCCCCGAGGTTCATAAAAGATTCTGGAATACCTGATTGCTCGATATCTTGCGTAATGTAGGAGAGAGAGACATCAAAGCTATCGGTGACCTGCCAGAGGGCAGAGATTCTGCCTCCGGTGTATTTATCGCTCCCAACATCATCTTTATCCGTCGCTACGCCACCAAAGGCCCCTGCCCAGATTTGCTTGTCTGCGTTGCTGCCGGAAACGCTTTTGTAGTAGCCGCTGTTGTCGTAATCATAGGCAACAATGCGAATGGCAAATGTGTCTTCCACCACCGGAAGGTTGAGTACCCCTCGCAACATGGTATTGCTGCCACCCTCATCTGCGGTTGATGAGACGTTTCCAGTTATCTCACCTGAAAACGCACTTAGAACGGGTGCGTTGGGTATGACTCTCACTGTGCCGGCGATGGACCCATCTCCATAGAGGGTGCCTTGGGGGCCTCGCAGCACTTCAACTCTTTCCATATCCACGAATTTCAAATCTGGATTACCACCGCTGCCAGGCGATGACGACCCCAGACCGGTCAATGGCGTTTCGTCTATGTAGACACCGACGGTGGCATCTGTCTGCGGTGACGCTGTCACCCCTCGGATGATAATGCCGTTGCGACCTGCTCCACGATCCAAAAAATTCGTTGCAGGTGTTGAACGTAGGAAGTCATCCATCCCTACAAGACCTTGTTTGGCAATCATGTCTCCCGACACGACCGATATACTCATTGGTATCTCTTGCAGGCTTGCCTCCCCTCGCTTGGTCGCGGTGACGACAACCTCCTCTAGGGCCAACGGGTTGTCATCGGCACTCATTGCCTGGGTGCTCATGCCGCACGCACATAAACTTGCTAGCGCTGCCGTTACCTTAAACTTCTTGCTGGAATTCATAGTGTTACTCCAATTTTCACAAGCGCAATGTAACTGGTGAGCTACTACGTCGCGGCTTATTTTTATAGTCGTCTACATTTATTTATATGATTTATAGATCAATTAATACGATATAACCTGAATTAAATGCCATTTATTGTTGTCTTACGAATATTAATTGTGCTTTAAATTGTAGTCAACTACAATTTAAGGCCGCACACCCGCCAAAAATGAAGCAAAATCACGTGAGCCTAAGACAAGCCAATAAACTCGATCGACAGAAGCGTATCGTTGCCAATGCCTCGCGACTTTTCTCTTCCATAGGCTACGAGAAGACCGCAATAGAATTGGTAGCGGAGCGATCAAACGTATCGCCCGCAACGATTTACAACCATTTTGAGAATAAGACTGGGCTGCTGTTGGCTGTTTTGATCGATGAGGGGGAGGGTGTTCAGCAAATTGGGAAAAGGATTATTGATCAACGGCAGCCGCATGATGCCGATGTTATCTATCGCTTGCTCGAGCTGTATGTTGATCACCCGATGGAGTTCATGAACAAGTCCTGTTGGCGCCAGGCCCTCGCGGCATCTATTGCGTCATCAAACGAGAAGTTTGCTCGGGAATATCAGAATGTCGAAAAAAAATTACAGAACCAACTGATCGAGCTGATTCATTGCCTCTACGAGGAACAGGTTTTCGTCGATCTTGTGGATCCCCAATCATTGGGCGAAATTATGTGGAATAACGTGGATCAAATGTTTACCGATTTTATTTCAGACAATGGAATGTCCCTGAAGTCACTCAAAGAATCCATCGAGGTACAAACAAAAGCCCTAATGGCATTAGCTCTGAGACCAACTTGATACTATTTTCTGAGACTCACGTCTAAAAAGGTGAACCATCGATGCTGCATATCATAAAGCGCCCATCTAGGACCGTTTATGATTTCATTATTATAGGATCTGGCTCTGCGGGTAGCGTACTCGCGGCCCGACTTGCTGCGGACACCAGTAACAGTGTGCTTTTAGTAGAGGCTGGTCCCAGCGATAAAAATATCTTTATTCAAATGCCGGCGGGCTTGGGTATTCCGTTAGTAAAGGATCGCTACAACTGGAAGTTCTTTGCTGAGAAGGAAGACTTTGCCCCTTCTGAAGTGGGTACATATACGCCTCGCGGTAGGGTTTTGGGGGGCTCATCCTCGATTAACGGTATGAATTGGGTGCGAGGAAATCGACGCGACTATGATCATTGGTGCGAGTCCGGACTGGAAGACTGGAGTTATGCCCACTGCCTCCCCTATTTTAAGCGCAGTGAAAACTATGACGGCGGTGAACCGCTATATCGGGGACGCAGCGGGCCAACGAAAGTTACCAAGACCGAGGTGACCAATCCGCTCTTTCGGTCTTTCCTCGCTGCGAGCCGTGAGTATGGCCTGCAGCTGAATCCTGACCACAACGGAGCGCAGCAAGCTGGGGCTCATGAAACGCAAAGGAATGTGGCCGGAGGGATCAGACATAGTGCATGCCAAGCCTATCTATATGACCAGCCGGGGAAATCTAACCTGGAAATCTTGCTGGAGACGCGTTGTACCTCAGTAGAGTTTTCAGGGAAGGATGCAGTGCGGGTTCATTTGACTCGTCGAGGCGAAGTATTTCATATAGACGTGGGCGAGGAGGTAATCCTATCTGCTGGCGCTATCCAATCGCCGCAGCTGCTCATGCTCTCCGGTATTGGAGATGCCGACATGCTCATGAAAAATGATATTGCGCTAACGGAGCATGTGCCGGGTGTGGGCGAAAATCTACAAGACCATCCGGCTTGGTGTTTTGACTATGGCGCAACAAATCCGCGAGATTCGCTGGCGTCACAGCTGGGATATGTTGGGCGTCTTAAAGTGGGTCTGGATTGGTTGTTGCGCAAGCAGGGGCTGGGAATTTCTAATCATTTCGAAGTTGGAGCCTTCTTGTGCCTGCTCGAAGACGAAGCCGTACCCGACGTTCAGCTAGAGTGTATTGCCATGCGCGGTGATTTTGCTCCAAAGGGCATTAGCCTTGAACCTGGGTACCAGTGCTTCGCCAGCCTACAGCGGCCTACTAGTCGCGGTAAATTGTGGATCGATGGCGCTGATCCTGCGCTCGCGCCTAAATTCCGATTCAACTATCTGAGCACAGATAGCGATAAACAGGTAGCAATCGATGCGGTAAAAGCGACTCGGGAACTGTTTCAGCAAAGTGCATGGCAGGGGCGGCTATCGCAGGAGTTATCTGGAGTTAATGGTCTTGAGTCTGATAAAGACATCATGAAGTGGGTCTACGCCCATGTTGAATCTAACTATCATCCGTGCGGAACTTGCAGCATGGGTCTGGACGACAAGGCCGTGACTGATGAAGAAGGCAGGGTGCACGGGATCAATAAGTTGCGGGTTGTTGATGCCTCAATCATTCCGTCTATCCCAGCGGGCAATCTCAATGCCGTGACCATCATGCTCGCCGAAAAAATCGCCGATAGTATTTTGGGCTTATCTCCACTTGCACCCGAGTATCCCGCGGTGGCCAGATGTTAGAGCACATGAGTTAGAGGAGGCAAAAGTGGAAACGATGCCGCACGCTAAAGAAGAGAGCGAAAATATCATCGCCCATAGTGTCAATGTATTTGATAGGCCTTCCGCGATCTTTGCTGCAGTTGTGCTTGGGTTTGCAGGCACCGGAGTGGCAATGGGCATGCCCTTGCTTGTTGGTTCAATGGCCAAGTCCCTTGGCTTCAGCGAACAGCAACTGGGTTGGCTGGCTTCTTCGGACATGGCTGGATTATTTTTTGGCTCGATACTCGCAGCCCTGCTTGTAACCCGAATCAATCGGCGGGTTCTTGCTGCAGCTGGATTGCTGTTGGTGATGCTGGGCAACTATGCCTCAACTCAAAATCCAGACCTTCTCGCGTTAATTTGGTGTCGGTTGTCTGCGGGCATCGGTGCCGGGATATGTTACTCAACCTGCACGGCAAGCCTAGCAGGCAGCCACAATACTGCTAGGACATTCAGTATCTTGCTTTTTGTGCTTGTGCTAATGAACGCCTTCATCTTTTATATTTTTCCAATTATAGAAGGTAAATGGGGCGTCAATGGGCTGTTTATGTTTTACCTGCTGGAAGCGGCTCCTATCCTACTGGTGTTGCCATGGCTGCCCCGGCGCTGCATTGACGCTGGCGATGAGGTCGTATTGGATGATGAGACCGAGGGGCCTTCAAGCCATTTGCACGTGCCCAAAGTTCTACCGCGTTTATGTTTGGCTGCGGTTTTTAGTTTTTACTTATTGGTGGGTGCGTATTGGGCGTTTATTGAACGAGCCGGTGCAGCGGCCAACATTGCCCCTACACTTATATCCGGGACGCTAACCTGGGCGCAGCTGTTCAGTATTTCTGGCACCGCGGTAACGATATGGCTTGCAAGGCGCTTTGGACAATCAAAGCCTTTGTTGTTTGCTTTGTTGCTTATGGTGGTGACCATGTTAGTACTGGCAGGGAAGGTAGATAAGGCGACTTTCGTCTTCAGCGTTTTCTCGTTTAGTTTTTTCTGGATATTTATTGATGTGTTCCAGTTGGGAACCCTCTCCAACATCGACCATTCTGGCCGTTACGCAGCTCTGGTTCCCGCTTTTCAAGGGATTGGACAAGCGGTGGCCCCCACGCTCGCTGGCACGTTGCTGTCATACCAGCTTGGCTATAGCTCGGTTATGGTGATGTGCGCATTGGCTTCCGCGGTTGCACTGCTTATTTATGGTTATGTTTATCGGGAGCTATTGCGGGTGTCTCCAGATATAGCGGATAAAGATTAGGTGTAAAAAAAGCCATTGAGCTTTATTTCACAGCCAGAACGATAAGGGCCTTCGTTTGTCTATGAAGCGCGTTTTTCAATGCTTTTAGGGACATTGCCTCATTAGAAATAAAGTCTGTGAACATTTGATTGACATTATTCCAAATTATTTCGCCCAGGGATTGGGGGTCCACCTGTGCGGTAAAGACCTGTTCTTTGTGGAGCGCGTGCATTAGGTCAATGAGCAGGTTCCCTAATTGATTGTCTACGTTTTGATATTCCTGAGTGAACTTTTTGTTTGAAGATGCCGTCGATGCTGCCAGCGCTTGGCGCCAACAGGTCTTGTTCATAAATTCCATTGGATGGGAGACATACATGTCGATTAGGCGATAAATAATGCTCGAGTCATTGGGCTGGCGTTGGGCAATAATCTTCTCGCCAATCTGTTGTGCATCTTCGCCCTCGTCAATTAACACGGCGAGTAAAAGGCCGGTCTTATTTTCAAAATTGTTATAGATCGTTGCGGGTGAAACGTTGGATCGCTCCGCCACCATTTCTATTGCCGTCTTCTCGTAGCCAATTGATGAGAACAATCTGGCGGCGTTTGCGACGATCAGCTTTTGCCGATTGGCTTTGTTGGTTTCTCTAAGATTCATGCGTTCCATTATTCATTGCATTACCGCACAAGTGTAAGACTGCCCGAATGAAGACTGATTTGGTAGGACCCACGCAACTTCCAAGGGGGTGTCATTGCGTTGGGCTCTTTTTATCTTGGTGGTGCTGGGCTTCGCGTTCTTGAGTCAAGGGTGGCTGACGTTGTAATAGCTCAACGGCGAGTTTAGCGGCAATCGACCTTAAACACCCTACCGCAGGGTGGTGTTGAAAGGTTTTTAGAAAGCCCCCTAGCGCCTATGATTTTCATCTACTATAACGGTCGCTTCACCCCTGCCTTATGTGCTGCAAAATCCTATGTCGCTTAGATTCCGCGTAGTGAACTATCTGCTCTTCACCAACGGCGTGTTGGTTTATTACCTGCTGCCCTACTTTTTCGGTGTCTTTAGTGACGAGCACCAGATTGGTGCTAATCAACTTAGCCTCCTGATGTCGGCAGACATGGCAGGCGGCGCGTTGGCGGCATTGGCCGCGAGATACTGGTTGTCAAAGTGGCATTGGCACGGCGTTTTCATACCAGCGACGATCGTCGCCGTTGCCGCCAATGTCGCGTCTATCTATGCAACTACCGCTACGGAGTTCATGGTTTGTCGCGCTTTGGCTGGCCTGGCTTCGGGTTCACTCATGGCGTTTGCTTACGCCTGCCTGGGTGGTGCTGAAAATGCTGATAAAGAGTTCTCCTTAGCACTGGGGGTCCAGACAGCTGTTGGCGCGTTGCTTTTAACGTTTACTCCGAATTTGTTGGAAAGGTGGGGTGGGGATGCATTGTTTGTCATTCTGGCGCTGCTGTCGCTGTTACCTTGGCTGCTTCTAACATCGCTCCCGAAGCAAAACCCAGTGAAGGAGGCGGCAGAAAAACAGGTTGGATTGCCGCTCTCTAACATTGCGGCGCTTTGCTCCATCATGATTTATATGACCGCCCTAACAGCGATTTGGGTGGTGGCCGAGCAGGTGGCGGGGGATTTGGGGTTTTCAACAAAGCTCATTGGCCTTGCGCTCTCGGCCAGTTTGCTCTTTAGCTTTTTGGGGGCGGTGGCTCCCGCTTTGGTGCTTGAAAAAGTAGGCCGCTTTCAATTAATCACGTTTTCCTACAGCGCGCTGGCCCTGGCATTGCTACTCGTAGAGCAAAGCGCCGTACCGTTACTGTTCGCCGTTGGGTTGTGCCTGTACAACTTTTTCTACAGTTTTACGATGCCCATGCAAATGGCTTGGTTCTCGGCCTTTGATGCCAGCGGCAGGACTGTGGTTTTGGTATCACTAGCCCAAGGGGTGGGTGCGTCTCTTGGTCCATCATTAGGGGTTTACCTGTTTAGCCATTACGGAGCAACGGCCGTGTTTGTTTGCTGCTTCATGCTACTTATCCTGAGCTTCGGTTTGATATATACGGCCAATAAAGCCCATCCTGATCAGGCTAAGTAGAAGACGTGTTGGCTGATTTCTCGGTACTTGTTCCATCCCTGCGGTGAGCCTTTGTTACTGCAAAAAAACAAAAACAATGCTCGGCCTGTCAGTAATGTTTTAGGCTTAGTGGGGCATGCGGTTTAGCCAGCGCTCGGTGATTACCGAGCGCTGAAAGCGAGCAAGTTTGCTGGTTGCCAGCCCTAGCTTGGGCACTTCCCAGCGGCCATTTGAACTAAGGTCAATAGCGTTGCTCAAACATAAATGGGAGGCGTTTTTTCTGATGCCCTCAAGAATTCATTAAGTCCAAAAGTCGCTTGTCACGACACATTTGTTTAATAAAACCGTAACGAGGACTTAACATTGAGCCTCAATAGTGCGCGCTCCACTAGACAACTATTGAGGAATGGACATGAACACAAAGCAATTAACGCTTGCTTCCCTGGCTCTAATTTCGACCTTGTTTCTTTCTGCCTGCGATGGTGACGATGGTCAGGACGGTGTTGATGGACTTCCGGGCTCGCCTGGTGCCGATGGGGCAGATGGTTCCAGCGGTTCAGATGGTCAAGACGCCAACGCTGCTCTCTCATTGAAATTGGTGGGCAGTACGCCAGCACTTGCAGAAAACTTTGATGAGTCGGCAGCAGAAATCGTAGCCTATCATTCGGAAAGCAAGACCGCTTTTTTGGTTAATTCGAACTCAAAGGCGGTCGATGTCGTGACTCTAGAGAACGTCACTTCACCCACTATTACAATGACCCTAGATGTTGCAGGTGATGTTGAAGTCGCAATAGCGGATCTAGCGGACGGTGACCTGGGCGCCGTTAATAGTGTCGATGTTTATGGTGACTATATGGCAGTCGCAATAGAGGCCGATACAAAACAGGACACGGGGTATATTGCTTTTTACAACGTCGATGGTACCTATATTTCGGCAATCGCAGCGGGTGCGTTGCCTGACAAGGTGGGCTTCAGCCCCGATGGTAAGTACGCTGTTGTGGCCAACGAGGGTGAACCTAACGGTGACTACAGTAATGACCCAGAGGGTTCAATCACAGTTATCGACGTATCGGGTGGCTTCGATATTTCGGTAGCTGCGACTGCCGATTTCAAAGCATTCAATGCCGGTGGCAGTAAGTCACTGACTGGGCCCGTTAGAGTCTCCGCGAAGGCGGCGAGCGTCGCGCAAGATTTAGAGCCTGAGTTTATTGCGTTTTCTGAGGATGGCTCTACTGCGTTCGCCACACTCCAAGAAAACAATGCGGTAGCGATTATTGATCTTGCCGCAGCAGAGGTAACAACGGTTCTGGGAATTGGTTTTAAAGATTACGGGCTTCCCGGGAATGAGATTGACGCAAGCAATAAAGATGGCGGCGTCAATCTTAAGAGTTGGTCGATTTTTGGAACCTACATGCCGGATGGATTCGATGCGTATGAAGTGAATGGCATTACTTACTTAGTCACCGCAAACGAGGGTGACGGTCGTGAGTATTTGACCGATGCGGCGGACGAGGGCGATTGCGCGACTCAGGGTGGTTTCTTATTTGATGACGGTGACTGCTTCCATTATTTGGATGAGATTCGTGTTAAAGATCTCGATGCGAGCCAGTTCACTGCAGACCTAGTGGCTAAGTTGGGGGCCGATTTTCAGGATCAGGACAAGCTGGGTCGCTTAAAAGTGATTACTGACTTGGGTCTAGAAGACGCATCAGCCTGCGCGACTCTTCCTACCACCGGCCAGCCCATTGCGTTCCCTGATGAGACGCCCGTAGCCGGCTGTGTGTATGAAAACTTGTACTCGTTTGGATCGCGTTCGTTCACTATCTGGGATACATCCACCGGTCGTCCCGTCTTTGACAGTGGCAGCGAGTTTGAGCGCATTACTGGCCAACAATTGGGAGGTTCCTTCAACGCCAGCAATGACAGCAATGATGGTGATGACCGATCGGATGACAAAGGACCGGAACCTGAGGCCGTTGAGATTGCAACGATAAATGGCAATACCTTTGCCTTCGTAGTGCTCGAGCGCGTTGGTGGTGTCATGGTCTACAACATTACCAATCCACAGAATGCCAAGTTTGTGCAGTACATTAACCCCAGAGATTTCACGGTGGATGATGATGCGGTCGAAGCAAACTTGGCTGGCCCGCTTGGCCCAGAGGATGTTAAGTTCATTACTCAGGACGGCGAAATGTATCTTTTGGTGTCGAATGAGGTTTCGGGAACCTTGTCAATTTACAGCGTGACGCTGCTGTAGTTTTCGACTGAGGTAATGGAATAGTGTGATGGGTGTATTTGAACGTTATTTGAGCCTGTGGGTCGCACTTTCCATTGCTTTGGGCGTCGCTCTAGGCAGTTTTTTTCCCAAAGTATTCCAGGTTTTTGCGAGTTTAGAATACGCCAGCGTCAATTTGCCGGTCGCAGTTCTGATCTGGTTGATGATCTACCCGATGATGGTGCAGGTAGACTTTGCGTCGATTAGAGATGTCGGTAAGCGGCCAACGGGATTACTGCTGACGCTCGTAGTCAACTGGTTAATAAAGCCCTTCACCATGGCAGCCTTGGGTTGGCTGTTTTTTCGCGTGCTGTTCGCCGATCTTGTTGATCCCGCAACCGCTACTGAATACATTGCTGGAATGATTCTCTTGGGCGTCGCTCCGTGTACTGCAATGGTATTCGTGTGGAGCCAACTCACCCGGGGCGACGCCAATTACACGCTCGTCCAAGTCTCAGTGAATGACATTATTATGATCTTCGCTTTTGCGCCGATTGCTGCGTTTCTTCTAGGCATGAGCGACGTTTCGGTACCGTGGGAGACCCTATTACTGTCCGTAATTCTGTACGTGGTCTTGCCGCTACTTGCTGGCTATTTCACGCGCCGAAGCCTGGCCTCAGCGACCGACCAGTCTAGGTTAAATCACCTATTAGCCACGTTGAAGCCTGTTTCAATTGCGGGTTTGTTGGCCACCATTGTCCTCTTGTTCGGTTTTCAGGCTGATACGATTCTGGCACAACCTGTGGCTATTGGGCTCATCGCCATTCCTCTGTTGATACAGACTTATGGCATCTTTGCCATCGCCTATGGGGCAGCGAAATATCTTCGTCTTCCGCACAATATTGCGGCACCGGCCTGCATGATCGGTACATCAAACTTCTTTGAACTCGCGGTTGCGGTGGCGATCTCGCTCTTTGGACTGCAATCCGGCGCGGCTTTAGCGACGGTGGTGGGCGTTTTAGTGGAGGTACCGGTCATGCTTTCGCTGGTTGCAATAGCCAATCGCACGCGCCATTGGTTCCCGACTTCAGTTTAGAGCGTTAGTTAAAGGCACCTCTGTCTTTAGGGTTTCATTCACCTACGTTCTATAACTTTTTGAGCACTACCTTTGTAGAGGGGTCCAGGGTTGGTAGCTGCCGGGCGTATTACCCGGCGCGCGGTGCTTGCCGAGCGCAGAAAGAGGGCGGGTCAGTCTACTACCAGCTCTGGCTTGGGCACTTCCCAGCTGCCATCAAAGTACGCTGCCTGTGGTGAGTATATGCGGAAGGTGGCGTTCCACCCTTCATAGATCTCGAGGTAGTTCTCCTGATCGGGAGAGCCACCAAAGTGCACAATGGCCTCACCCTGATCGTTCTCGGTGGCAAACGTGCTATTTAAGCTAAAGTGCTCGCCCTGAGGGTAACCGTCCCGGTCGTACACAGTGATCGACCAAAAAGCGTTGTCGGCCATGGGTACATCTTTCACTGTAAGGGTTTGCGGTGCACTGGGTTTATTATCAATAAACAGGTAGATCGCGCCTTCCTTGGTTTGCCCACCCCAACCCACAGCGGGACCGAAGTTGTGCATGTCGTGGGTTAATTCTCCGCGGGCGCCAGCCATCTCCTCCGACGGTACTTGATCGCGCACTGCGCGGGTTTGGTAGGTCTTGCGCATAGCGAGGATTTCATCCATGTCCCAAGCGTTTGTGGCCGCGTAACTGCCTGGGCTTTGCTGCTCGAGCTGAATCTGATCTTGCAGCGCATGCACCGCTTTTAGGTCTTCGTCATCGCCCATCGTTACCTGAGTGCGGAAGATCACAATAGCGTATTGCCCACCCACGTTTTCCTGAGTGAGCTCGTAGCGGCCGGGCTTTTGAAAAATGAAGGGAATGTAATGCTCCTCATCCAAAACCTCGGCACTTTGATAGCGGCCATTGGCCTCGGGCAGAGTAATCGTGGCCGGTGTGGTGAGGTCTAGAATCAAAAACGAATAAATGGTGTCAAAGTTGATGCGCAAAATGGTGCGATCAGTTGGGTCAGGCGTATTGCGTAGGTGCATGAGCTGACCGACACCGCCGCTGCAAGTGCCCTTTGCAATTTTTCGCACATAGTCGGCAAAGATCACTTGGGTCTCGGCCAGAGAGTAGTTTTGCTGATCTACTGGCGTAATGGGGCTCTCTTTGACGGTGAGTGCCGGGGCCGGGCACTGGTCGTCGGCGATGGCGCTGTGGTTGAAGCCCATTAGTGCGCAGCTCAGGGTCAATAGGGCGACAGGTCGGCCAAACGTAGACATCATCGTGTTGCGGATTGAGTGAGTCATGCAAAATCTCCGAGCTTCGGGCAATAAATAGCTGTTCTATGTGCGCCATGCACGTAGCGAAAGTACTGGAAGAACTGCTGTTTGTTAACCTACTTCAGGGAAATGGCGGCGATTTGTCATCTTTGGAACACTCGCTGTGCCCATTTTTTGGGCCCGGTGTGGTTCGTCCAACAACACCAAACCTAATCGACCCCTCAAAAACCAAGAAACCCACCTGAAGGCGGGTTTTTGATTTTGGTAGGACCAGGCGGATTGTCTCGAGCGCGCTTGCTTCCCGCGCTCTCACCCCTTTGGGGCGCCGCCGCTGCGCTCTGGCGACCAAAATGCTCCTGTAGTCGCATTTTGTCGAACTGCTGTCGTCGGTCTCATCCGGCCAAGCCTCCAAACGAAAAACCCCCGCCGATGGCGAGGGTTTCACGTTTGGTAGGACCAGGCGGATTGTTTCGAGCGCGCTTGCTTCCCGCGCTCTCACCCCTTTGGGGCGCCGCCGCTGCGCTCTGGCGACCAAAATGCGCCTGTAGTCGCATTTTGTCGAACCGCTGTCGTCGGTCTCCTCCGGCCTAGCCTTCAAACGAAAAACCCCCGCCGATGGCGAGGGTTTCACGTTTGGTAGGACCAGGCGGATTCGAACCGCCGACCTCTACCATGTCAAGGCCGATTGGCCGCACCAAGACACGCGTGGACTCGTCAAAATTAGTGGTAAGTGACTTTGGAATCAACCGCTCGCACGGCACAAATTGGATTGGTGGCGCACAG
>Ga0206129_10002328_pt1 | contig 23729 bp, 20 predicted proteins | sample Helgoland_Spring_8_FD_148616 | JGI IMG/M metagenome (GOLD analysis project Ga0206129, IMG submission 148616) | Pelagic subsurface seawater microbial communities from Kabeltonne, Helgoland, North Sea - Helgoland_Spring_Bloom_20160502_2 | ecosystem: Environmental > Aquatic > Marine > Epipelagic ...
ACCAAGGGAACACAAATACTGGTAACTGCAGAAGCTATAATGAAAACGATTAGGTAGTTTATCGAGATTTGGGGCATATTTTTTAATTAAAATTAATTTTGTTTTTTATTTTGAGATTTAACAAAATTATCATTAAATAATTTTGTTTAAAACAATAATTTCGAAACTCTAATTCAAGTTGAATTAAATAGGCCTACCATAACAAGTATTTGATTGATTTATTCTTCGATGTATTTAATTAAATCTTCGGCAATTTTATCTCTATTAAAATCATTTAACATTTTATTGCAATTTTCCTTAAAACTAAAATAATCAATACATTGAATTTTAGAAACAGCATCGATAAAAGATTTTGTATTGTCTGGTTCAAAACAAACACCAACTTTATAGTTTTCAATTAGTTTTTTAGACTCTCCTTCAACTCCCAATAAAATTGGTTTATACATTGCAATGTTTTCAAATATCTTAGAAGGGATTACATTCTTAAACTCATCTGACTTTTTTAAATTCACCAAAGAATAATCTGACAAATCAATATATAACGGAATCTCTCTTTTAGTTATGCTGTCAAGAAAAGTATAGTTTTTTAAGTTTAGGGTTTTTGAGTATTCTATTAAATTTTGTTTTTCAGCACCATCCCCAATAAACAAAAAATGTAGTGTTGGATTTGATATTTTTGATATACTCGCTAAAATAAATTTTAATCCATGAGCTAATCCATGGGTCCCTATATAAGAAACAATAGTTTTGTTTTGTAAACCTAAAGATTTTTTTAAAGCCGTTACCGCATTTGCTTCGGGAGTCTTGAAATTACTTACTAGAACACCGTTTTTAAATACACCTACTTTGTCTTGATTAATTTGATGCTTTTCGATTAAATACTTCTTAAAACTATCTGTGACTACTATTATTTTTGATGCACTTAAATATAAATGATGTTCTATTTTTTTGAGTACCTTAAAAGGTATTGAACTTTTATTCATTGAACCAACAGCGGCAATTGAATCTGGCCATAAATCTCTTACTTCCATTACCCAAGGAATTCTCTTGAAAAAACTTAACATTCTTCCAGATATCGCTGTAAAAAACTGTGGGCTTGTTGCTATAATCAAATCTGTCTTTACAAATAGCCCAAATAAAAAAGAGGTTACGGCATAACTAACATAATCGATTATACGCTTTAAAAAACCATTGTTTTCTGATATATAAGACCAAACTCTAATTACAGTAATTCCATCAATATTCTCTTTTTGATATAACTTGTTAGTATATCCTTCAAATACTTTTCCCTTCGGAAAATTTGGGAAACAAGTAATAATAGTTACTCGATAACCCATATTAATCCACTTTATACAATGCTCATAAGTTCTTGTTGCTGGTGCGTTGGTCTCCGGAGGGAAATTATCTGTTAAAAAAAGAATTCTCATAAAGAGATTTTAGTTTTAAGTGATTGATCAAAAACTACTACAATTTTATGTGCCAAAGTAGTTTTATTAAATCCTTCTGATAATTGATATCCTTCGACATTAATAGTAGATGCTCTCTCAAATTCAATGGACACTCCTAAAGATTCTAGTGTAATATAATTACCTTTTACTATTGGTTTTGTTACTGAAGAATGAAAATGAAAAAATGCCTTAGCTTTATTACCCGTGGTTTTATTTATTTTATCTGTTATAATTAGATTTTCTTTACCCCATAAAAAAGACCTTGTATGAGCGTATCCATCACTAAGATATCCATCATGACTAGCTTCAATAAAGTTAGGTTTTTCTATTAGATGAGTAATTTCGGCTCTTTTAGCTACACGAAACCCTCCCCAAACTTGAGTTTGTTCTTTAGATCCTATTTTTACTGTATTATGTGAAGATGTAGACCTTTCACATTGTCGAGTAGCATTCTTTTCATATGTTGATATCCCTGTATCGACAATAACAGGATTATCTTCTTTAATTAGTTCGAAATTAAATGTATCGCTATGGGCATGACCTGGTTGATAGGAGGATCCTATATTTCCAACATCTATTAAGAATTCATAATCGTCTAATATAAATTTTCTGAAACCAGAATCTGATAATGGAATTTGCTGATGAGTAATTCCTAGTTTTTTTGCATAGTCAAACAATTCAATTGATTTTGGTGCAATAGTATCAGTTGAATCATTTACCATTGGAATCTTTCCATTTTTATAAGTTATATTATGAAGCCATGAAATCATTGAACTAGCCTTAGGTTCCAAAAATGATAATAAATCATCTTTTTTCCATTCGCTATTTAATTTAATCAGCTGAATACCATCTAATAATCTTGATAAAATAATCTGATGATACATTGGTGACAATTCAAAATGAGCACCATCTTTCAGAACTTGTTCGTTTAATTCAGAAATAAGAAGATCTTTAGACTTATTGTATAATTTTTCGTCCTGAAAATAGTAAGCCCCAAATAATAATGAAAATGCATTTTCTAGCAAATGATTTCCTAGCAAATGATATTCTATGTTTTTAAATAAAATACAATAATGAAAATAAAGAGTAGTATTAATTACTTCATCTTTAACTTGATAATTACTCAAAAACTTTACCCAATTTATTCCTCTTAAAGAAATTGGATACGGTTCTTTCCCATCTTTTAATAAAGCGTCATTTTTTATAAAATCTTGAATTAATTGTAGACCAGTTTCTTTGGATATATTCTCTTGATTGAGAAAATCAAAATAATTCAAATTATAAGTCCAAAGCTTTCCAAATTGATTAAAATTCCAGTTAATTTTATCATAAAAAGAATAAGTAATATTTAAAAAAGTAAACGAATTCTCTTTTTCAAAATAACTGTTTTCATAATCAATTCTATTTTTCCATACTATTGGATTAAAATCCTTAATGATTCTCTTTTTTACATTGTATCTAAAAAGTCTATTTCTTAAAAAATAATAAAAACGGTAATATATTTGAATAGCTCTCAGATGTATTACCGTATTTATAAGTAATTTTATTTTATTGAAACCCATTTGCCTTCTTTCAATGATTCAATGGCTGCAAATGAGGCTTTCGTTGTATTTACAATCTCTTCAAATGGAATAATTGGATGTCCTCCGTTTTCTTGTTGAAATAATAATTCTTTAAATTGATTAAAATGACCTTTATTTTGACCTGATTTTGAACTAGATAAACCTTTAAAACCAAAACCTTTGAATGTTCTCCAGTTGTCCATTACAAGTGTTCTTTCCTGAGAATAAACTTCTACTCTTTCTTTAGAATAGCTTTTGCTTCCATTGGCAAAATAATTAATAACAGCATTTGACCCATTTTCATATTTTAATAAAATACTAGCATTATCAGTATTTTCTTCTGGATTTTTTCCCATTGCGTTCATACATACAGAAACTACTTTTGACCCAGTAAGATAAGAACAAAGATCAATATAATGACAAGCTTCACCAACTATCCTTCCTCCTCCAATTTCCATATCGTGAATCCAAACATCTTTTGGAATGAATCCAGCATTCATAGTAGCAACGATATTAATTGGAGTAGTAGAACTTCCCAATGCTTTTTTCATTTTTTTTGCTAATGGAGCAAACCTTCTATTAAATCCAACCGTTATATTAACATCATTGTCATTATAAACTTCAATAATTTGATCTAGTTCCTTTTGATTCATAGCTAATGGTTTTTCAACAAATACACTTTTACCTGCATTAATAGCTTCAATAGCCATTTTAGCATGCATATGATGTTGTGTTGTAACCAGAACCAGATCGACATCATCATCATTTAATATTTGATGATAATCTGATGTTGAATTGGCTATGCTGTATTTTTTTGCCATGATGGTTGAAGACAACCCTCCTGAACTAGCAATGTATTTTATATTAGCATTAAGTTTCTTAAGATTTGGAAGAATTGTAGCACCTGTGAAATTACCAGCTCCTATGATACCAAATACGCCTTTCTTTCCTAGAAAAGATTTTTCAACCAATTTGATGGTACTTTTTTGTTCTTCCGAAGATGAGTATTCTAAGATTGAAGCAATTGATTTTGAATTAGACATATCGCCATATATCTTCTGATAATTATTCAAAGGTATTCTATCTGTAATTAAAGTGCTTACATCTAAATTTTTCTTTGAAATTGCATTTAAAACCGCTTCAAAATTTCGTTTTTCTGTCCAACGCACATAGCCAATTGGATAATCATGTCCTTTGTGCTCATATTCTTCATCATATCTTCCTGCACCGTAAGAACAAGAAACTTGAAATGTAATTTCTTTTTCAAAGAAATCTGCACGACTGATGTCTAGACCTATTACCCCTACAAGAATTATTCTTCCTCTTTTTCTACACATATTTGCAGATTGAGAAATAATTTCATTGCTTTTATTTGAAGCCGTAATAATTACTCCGTCTGCACCAACTCCATTGGTGTAAGATTCTACAAACTTTACCTGATCAGTTCCTTCGGCAGGATTAATTGCAAGAACACCTTTTTCTTTTGCGATTCTAATTTTTTCTGGATCAAAATCAAAACCTATCACATTACATCCATTTGCTAATAGTAATTCTGCTGTAATCAGTCCTATTAAACCAAGACCAACAACTACAATCGTTTCTCCAAATGTAGGTTGTAATAATCTTATCCCTTGTAAACCTATAGCTCCAATAACTGTAAAAGCAGCTTCTTCATCTGTTACATTTTCAGGAATTTTAGCTACTAAATTTTTAGGAACACAAACATACTCCGCATGATTTCCATTTGATGCAACTCTATCTCCAATAGAAAATTCTGTAACTCCTTTACCGACGGCAACAACCTTACCAACATTACAATATCCAAGAGGTAACGGCTGGCCAAGTTTATTGAAAACTGCCTCCATCGTTGGACGTAAGCCATCTGTCTTAACTTTATCCAAAACCATTTTTACCTTATCTGGCTGTTGTTTTGCTTTCTGAATGAAGTTTGCCTTACCAAAATCGACTAACATTCTCTCAGTACCTAATGAAACTAACGTTCTCGTTGTTTGAATTAAGACACATCCAGATTTTACTCTTGGCACAGGAACATCTTCTAATATGGTGTCACCTTTTTTTAGGTCTTGAATGATCTGTTTCATTGTATCTTTTTTTTAGTAGAGAGGTGTTCTCTCTTGTAGGTTTGGGTAACTGATTAATACTGCTCTATACTTTCCTTTGAATACAAATAAGCTACCAGCGGCAGCTCCAATAATTTTAAATTTTGAAATCAATTTTTTGATATCGTCTAATGTTCCTGCACCACCCAATACAGTTATTGGCATACTACATTTTTTTCTAATATTTTCGACTAGAGCTGTATCATATCCTTGCATTGTTCCATCATTATCGATAGAATTAATTACAATCTCTCCTATACCGATTTCTTCTAATTTCGCAACTAGGTCATCTAATTTCCATTTAGATTTTTTTGTTCCATTGTGTGTATAGATATCGTATCCCCCGAAAAGCTTTTTCTTTTTTACATCCAGCACAACAACAACACTTTGATTTCCTGTAATTGCTCCTATTTCTTGACAAAGATTTATATTATTCAATGCAGAATATGAAAGAGCTACCTTTTCTGCACCTAAGTTTATAATTTTTATCGCTTGTTCAACAGTAGTAATTCCTCCACCATAGCAAAATGGCATTCGGCATTCATCTGCTAAATTTTTAATCATTTCTATATTTGGGCCTCTATTTTCTTTAGTTGCATCAATATCTAAAACTATTAATTCATCTACTTCTTTTTCATTAAAGATTTTCACAGCATTTATTGGATCACCTACGTATTTAGGTTCTTTAAAGTTTACTGTTTTTACAAGGCCTTTATTATGGACTAGAAGACATGGGATAATTCTAGATCTTAACATAATTCTAATTCTGCAAAGTTTTTAAGTAATTGTACTCCATTACCATGACTTTTTTCTGGATGAAATTGAGTTCCGAAAATATGATTGTCATAAATCGAAGATGTAAATTCACCTCCATAATTTGAAGTTGTTAAGATATTCTGCTCTTTTTCACATTCAAAATAAAAACTATGCACAAAGTAAAAACCAAATTGATTATCTATACCTTTAAATAAACTATGATTTTGAATATCTTTAATTGTATTCCACCCCATATGCGGTAATTTGGGTTTAGATTCAATTTTATTTATATTGAATTTTTTTACTCTTCCTTGAATCCAACCCAAACCTGGTAAATCACCTTCATCACTCCCAAAACCCATTACTTGTAAACCAACACAAATCCCTAGAATTGGAACTTTTTTGTTAATCACTAAATCACTTAATTCATCTCTTAATCCCGAATCAATTAATTGTTGCATTGTTGCATCAAATGCACCAACTCCAGGTAAAATAAGTTTATCGGCTTTTTTCAAGTCACTTTTATCAGATATTACTTGATAATCGATATTTAAGTTTTTGTAAATAGTCGCAATGGCCTGAACATTACCCGAACCATAATCAATTATTCCTATCATCTTTTCCCACCTTTTTCTAAACCTAGCAAACGCATTACTTTAGCGCCAATATTATAGATATTGTCTTGAGATTTATAATCTTTATAAGTTTTATTTGGAGCGTCCATGTATGATTGTAATTCTTTTACAGATATTCCTAACTTAGTGGCAATATATTCAAAATCTTGTTTTATAGTATTAGGATCATAAGCAGGATGCTTTAATTTCTCCAAGGCATCTTCACGAGTCATTTGATTTGTTAATATCAAACTCGAGTATTGAACCTTTCTTGTATCGAATCCAAATTTTTTAGGTAACCAATAGCTTTCATAAAACCTTGTAAATCTTGATTCAAAATGTTTTTGAGGATATTCTTGATAACCAAACTTGTCAACTAGCGTTTTCATCGCTCCGTCTTTGTTGTATGGAAAAAAATCTAACGGCCTAATTAATTTTATTTTTTTAAAATATGGTAAATAAACTTTGTGCCATAGTATGTTTGTTACTGGATAATCTTTAAGTTTTCCTGAACCATGTTTTTTGTATATGTCTCTTAACTGAACAGAATCAGATTGATAGTACATCCAATCTAGTGGGTTTCTAACACACTCTGTTGAGTAATTTCCACCAGTTAAAATATGTTTAATATTATGCTTTGATGCAAACTTATACATAGTCGCAAAAAATGAATGATCTTGTGGGGTATCAATATGTGAAACTCCGGATTTAAAAAAAGCCAACTGTAAATCTTTAATTTCCTCCCAATTGATTACTTCTGTATATAAATCTATACCAAGACCATCAACAAGTCTTTCAATATTATTAACGGCAATTTGAGAATTCCATCCAGCATCAACATGAAATACCAAAGGGCGCAAACCATATTTCTTAACCATAATATATAATAGATACGAACTGTCAATTCCACCACTCATACCCATTAAGCAATCAAAATCTTTACCCTCTCCTTCTTTCTTTATTTTTTCAACAATCTCTTTTAAATCTTTATCTCCTTTTTCGTCTGTGTGCCAATTTGGTAAAATATCTAAATAATAAGTATTACAATGATCACAGACACCCATATTGTCAAATGTTATTTTTGAATCAGTTGTATCCATTACACAATTAGTACAAATTTGCTTTATTTTTTTACTCATCATTATTTTTTAGGATTATTTATATTTCAAAATATGAATCTAAATTTTTCAGTTTTTGGTTATCGTAACAAAAAAATTTAATCGAATTGTCTACAGAAGCATCATAATCATTAATTGCATCTCCTATCAGACAATATTCTGATGGAACCACATATCCATTTTCAATAATATTACTTACTAATTTTGTCTTTGGAGTAGGTGACCCATTAATAGAAATAAAAAAACGATCTAACTTCAAGGATTTACATAATTCTCTTAATTCATTTCCGTCTGAACCTGATACTATATGCATTTTTTTCCCTTTATTGTATTGCTCTTTTATAAACTCAACAACAGGGCCGATTAATAAATTAGGGTTAACTAAAAGGTCTTTCATTATAACACTGAATTTTTGTGCTAATGCTAACACAATATCATCAGTTATTGATTCTTTTCTTATTTCTTCAAAAAAATAACGAAATTTTACGTATCTGGACAAACCGCCATTAATATTATGATAATCTATTAACTTTTCAACTTGTTCTTTGGGATATTCACTAAGAACATCCCTAAATCCTGCTTCACGAACTGAATTTGAATTAATAATTACTCCGTCAAAATCCCAGAGTATTATTTTAAAATCTTGAGGTTTCATTTTTTATTTTTTTTATAACTTTAATAATATCTTCTTTATGATCTACAGATATCGAGTCATCTGAAAGCTCTATCATCCTTACATCAAACCCTAATTCTAAGAATCTTAATATTTCTATATCCTCTTCCTGTTCTAAGGGTGTTTTAGATTTTGAATTTTTAAAACTCATAAGTAAATTATGAGGAAAAGCATAAATACAAACTTGTCTAAAACCATAATTAAACTTGTCCCTCTTATTTCCAGGTATTGGCTTTCTTGACATATACATTAAACGACCATCTGGTCTAAAAACAACTTTAGGTATTGATAAACTCAAAAAGTTATCAAGTTCTTTAATTTGACAATATCCATTGATTACTTCACCATTAAATTGATCAATTGCAGCAATTGTATCTAATATGTCATCAGGATTAAATACTGGTTCATCTCCTTGAACATTGATATAATAATCAGCAAGTACTATTTGAGATACTTCAGCAACTCTATCTGTACCAGTTTTACAATCTTTAGATGTCATAACAACATTAGCTCCGAATTTCTCTGCAACTTCTTGAATTCTTTGATTGTCTGTAGCTATATATATAAGTTCATTCGGAATAACTTGAAGACACCTTTCATAAACTCTTTGGATCATTGTTTTGCCTAAAATATTTATTAAAGGCTTTCCAGGAAGTCTAAAAGACTCATATCGCGCTGGTATTACTACTATATATTTTTTCATTTTATGAAATTATAAATACTGGACTGAGAAATACTTTCATATTTAGATTGTGTCAACGAAATACATTTTATTTTACTTGAAATAGCTTTAAATAAATTAGTGTTTTCAATAAATAATTCTTGAAATTGCTCAGAGATATTTTCTCCATAATATCCATCAAAGCCTACTAAATAGATTGTTTTAACTCCTAATAATAATGAAGTTTGAATGGCAATAGACAAATGAGAATTAACATTTAGATCTGTAAAATTAATCTCATTTAGTTCAACAGTCTTTGATTTTAAGAGATTCGGAACATAAGTCCCCATTTCTCTTGGTGATGGAGGTAAAATACATTTTCCAGTGAAGTTGTTTAAATTATTAAAAACCATCTCTAAACGAACACCTTCATTTCCTGCTAAACAAAAATATTGTTTATTCGTTACATCTTTAAATAAAGCTGAATTTTTACTAGATGCATGAATAAGTGCTGTATTATCAAAATTAATATTTATAAAATCTATTATTGATTTACTTTTTAGGTCAACACTTGACCCTCCCCCAACTATTAATGCATTTTCAAATGTCTCTTTAGGAATAAATTTAGGGTATACATGATTTTGATTTTTATGATTAAGTGCCCTAGTTATACTATTCATAGAATAGAATCTTTTTGAAACCCATTCCATAACTTGTTTTTGGGGTAGTGATTTAGCTCCAGAGACCATGTAGGGCAAAGATGTTCCCCAATTATATTTTTTCTGAAGATCTACAAATTCTGATGTAATAATAGATAGAGAGTCATAATTTAACTCTAAGTTCATTTTATGATCTAGCGTTGTCAATAAAAGTTCAGTCTTTAAATTACCTGCACCTCGCCCCATCCCTGTGATAGTAGAATCTATGATATCAATTCCCTCATCAATAGCTACTAAAGTATTCGCTAGTGCCATTTCAAGGTTATTATGACCATGAAAACCTAGCTTGACATTTGTTTTACTTTTTATTTTCCTTATGATTTTTATAACATCTTGAGGGAAAACCCCTCCAAAAGAATCAACTAAATACAGGTAATCAACAAGACCATTAAGCTTTACAAAACCTTCAATCATTTTTGGATGATCATCCCAAGTTGACATGTACATTATATTAAATGCAATTTTGAAACCTTTCTTCTTGATTTCAGTAGCTAATTTGAGTGCTCTTTCAAAATTTAAAGGATCGATTGCAATTCTAATCATTTCAATTACACCCATACAAGGGTCAAGTAATTGATCAAGGTCTTTAATTCTTGCATTTTTTTCATCTAGTATAATTACTAACTTTTTAGTCGTATTATTTCTTATGAAATTCAATGTTTCAGTCTTGCAAAAGAAATATTCCCCAAAATAACCGGGAAGAATAGGATTCCTATATCCAATTTCTAAATAATCTACCGGTAGATTTTCAAAGTTTTCCAGGTACGATTTTACTATTTTTCGGTCGAAGTCCCAATTAGTATAATAACCTCCATCTCTGATGGTACAATCTAGTATTTCCATAAATTTTGTTTTATCCTATTTTTAATGCCTTATTGCTTCTTTAAAATTTCTTACCATATTGTCAATAGACAAACTTTCCTTATAGTAGTTAAAACAAGCTACGGACATTCTTTTATTTATATCCCTAATTAAGATTTGTTTTATAGCATTTTCTAATGACTTTTCTTTTACAGACCATAATATGCAGTTTTTTTCATTAACTAAATGATAATACTCAGCACCTTTAAACCCATCTTTAGATGTTATGACTGGAACACCATAAGCAAAACTATGCTGTAGTCCTAGTCCAATTGCATCTGGACTTACATAAGCATAACTTCGTGAAAATATTTTTTTTAATTTCTCGTGATCTGTTATTTTTCCATGAAAAATGACAGATTTATCAATATTCAAATTTTTTGATAATTTCATCAGATTCTCTTTTACGTCTCCATCTCCAACAATTTCAATCTTAATATTTTCTCTAATTGATAAATTTAGTTTATAGAAGGCCTTAAATAATAAATCAATTTTTTTTCTTGCTTGTAGACGTCCTACATAAATTATAGAGGTTTTCGCAGTAACTTGATCATGGGTTGCATTCGGTACATAAATTGTGTTATTTGCAACAAATATTTTATTCAAATCTATTTTATATTTCAGTAATTTTTCTCTTTCTTCATTATTATATTGGATTATGGATCTAGATAATTTCATCATTAAAATTCTAAACATTAAAATCAAATTTTTCTTTTTGGTATCACAACCCCATATAATTCTTTTCCTTTTTGGTATTAAAAAGAATAAGAATATTGTAAGTGGATAATATAAATTTGGTAAGATGATATATTTATCGAATCGAGAAAATATTAATTTTAAAGCCCCTATGTTAAATATAAATTTTCCAATTACTATTCTCTTTCCTTTTATTACCCGAAAGTTATAGTCTTTATTTGCTAATTGATTATTAGATGTCAAAACAACTAGCTCGTGAATTTCTCCTAATTTATTTAAAAGTTCAAGCCTGTAATCATATAAGTTTTCCTGGTGTATTAATATCCTCAAGATAAATAGCTTTTTAAAGTTTTTAAGTCATATATTTTTTTTATTCCATTATCAGCGAAAGCTGGATATTGTTGGTGTGAAAAAATATCGAATTTAGATAATAATAGGGCAACGGGTTTACATCCATTTTTTAAACCTTCTAGTAAGACCGTACTTGGTTTAGATACAATATATTTTGCAGATATCGAATCAGAAAAATTATCCACAAAACTAATTCCATCTAAATCTTTATAATTAGATTTTAAATCATTTGGATGTAATCGTACCATTAAAGTTTCGTTATATGTTAGTAAATTGGACATATTACTTTTATCTCCGGATATATCCCTTGAATTAGTAAAATATACTAAATTATATTTAGGTTGAAACTTAGTAGATTGTATATTATCATTTTTAGAGATGAACTTTTGCTTTGCACCAATGTAAATTTCTGATAACCTGTTTGCCTCTAAATTTGAATAAGCTAAATACTTATTCCCAAATATCCCATTTGGATATTTGTATCCATACGCTAAACCGTGAGGAATACAAATGGTGTCTATCGATAATTTATTACATATTTTTTGCATAATGTAACTATAACGTTCATCTCTAACTCCAGAATATAAAGTTTTAACTGTATTTTCTTCCAATGTTTTTTGTAACATTAATTCAAATAAAGCTGTGTAAAATACTCTTTTTAATAAGTAATCCCTTACAATTAAGTCTGCATACTTATTTTTTGACATTAGCCTCATTAGCTCAATAGATTCTAAATAATTAGAATAAGCAAGTTTTAAAGAAGGCACTATAAGTTTTATTAAATTATATCTAGATTGCAAATTAAAAAAGCTCTCTTCATTTTTAACTTGAATAGGATCCACTAATATTCTTAAATTATTATTTTCCTTAAGAAAATGATTTTTTAATTTTAATAATGACGTATTACAGTTTGCAATAACCAACTTGTCTTCTATAGTAGCTGAGTGTTTAGTTGATGATTTAAAAGCTATAAAAAAACTAATTCCAGAATAAATAAACAATTTAATCCAAGTGTAAACAATATTTAAGTTATACAGTAATTGACATAGATAAAATTTAAATCCATATTTAAGATTCAAATCCATATCGAACAATAAAACTTGTTTAAAATTAATTTTATTAATCTTAAATATTTTCTCGCTAATAGTTCTTAGACTATTTTCAACCGGAAGATACTTTTGGATAAAAAACTGTGCATATAGTGTATTAGCATAGGTGTATTTTTTTTCACTATATAATTTTGAATAATAAGAAGGATGATATATATCTTCAGGATTGAATAAAAAACTCTGTTTCACTCCATTAATTTCTAACCCTGTATCATCATAATTCAAATAAGTGTTACTCATTCAGGATATGTTTAATAGTTTTTTTTATTCCTTTTTCAATTTCTGTATTAAATGAAATGTTATACTTGTTCATGATTTTGCAACATCCAAGTGAACCAAACTGATCTCCAGGTGTCCCCTCAGAAAACAGTATATTTAATTTTGATGGCCAATAGTTTGCTATCAATTTTAATAATTGATCTATTGAGGTTTTCCTACCAGAACAAAAATTAATTATTAGAGGTGTTTCTTTTATAATTAATCCAATTTGTATAAAATTGTGAACTACATCATCTATATAAATAAAATCTCTAAATCTATTCTCACTACCTTTTACTGTAATATTTTTACCTTTTAACGCTTGACCTAAAAAGATACTTATCATACCTTGTTTAAAATCTTCCAAATCTTGACCAGGACCATAAACATTAAATAATCTTACTGATGTTGTATCTATACCAAATTTACTATACAAACGGAGGTAATGCTCGGATGCTAATTTGCCAACTCCGTAAAAAGATAATGGATTTGGTGACATGGTCTCATTAAAAGGGGTTGTATTGTCTCCATATACAGACATCGTTGAAGCAAAAACAACCTTTTTACAGAGAATACTTCTTGCAAACTTTAATATAGTTAAAGTACTAGCTGCATTTGCATTCAAATCGTTTAATGGGTCTAAGAAACTCTTCTCTCCAGAACTTTGACCAGCAAGGTGATAGATACATTTAAAATCAATTTCTAAAATTGATTTATATGTTTTGTCTACTTCACATTTACCTTTTATAAAAGTTGCTTCATTGGGAATATTAATCTCTTTGCCCTTAGATAAATCATCAATTATATATACTTGATATTCCATCTCAATAAGCTTCTTTGCTAATTTTGAACCAATAAAGCCAGCTCCTCCAGTTACTAAAATATTGTTCATAAGAAATAAATTTAAATAAAATTATATGGGCAACATTGATTAGAACCATTAATGAATGCGGCAATAAAAATAGTTAAGTAAATTATAAATACGAAAACTAACATATAATTATTTTTTTCTAGTTGATAAATCCTAGCCCATAAAAGTGAACGAAAAATAAGTGGATAGAGAGATAACCTTAACAATATTTCTACGGAATAAAATAAATTGAAATATAGTACGCCTAAAATAAGCAAGTAAATCCAAATTTTCGAAAGTTCTTTCTTATGCTTGAATATCTTTATAATCAATATTAAATCTAAGATTCGTTTTAACCAAAACCCAATTCCTGGAATACTTTCTAATTCAGTACTATTTACAATTCGTCCAAGCTCAATATGCCTTGTATAATAGCTAAGCTCTGGAATAAATTTCGCAAATCCCAAAAATATATTTTGAATTAAATTATTAAGTTCATCTGATGCTCCAATATAGAGCGTTGTAAAAAAAAGCAATAGGACTATTTTCTTATTTAGAAACTTTAATGGAATGAAATCCAAAAGTAGAACTACTGGAGTTAAAAAAAGGATACTTGTATGAAAAAGGGAACCCATAAAAATATACAATAGAAAATATTTGTATTTTTTATTACCATACTTAACAATACTTAAAACAAAAAAAGCAATTGCTAACCATTGCCTTATTCCGCTGAAACTCCAAAATAATCTTTCATCTAAAATTAGAAAGATTAAAAAAAGTAAGGATAGATGTGGTTTAAAAGTTTTTAGAAGAAGAGACCATGATAATGCGCTAAAAACAAAAAACAACCATATTGATGAAAAACCAATCCAAATACCCGTAATTACAATTAGGTAAAATCCAAATTCATTAAAGATTGTAAATATTTTTTTATTAAATACTCCATAATCATTATACATGTCTACATAGCCTAGGTAATCTGTTCCAACGTCATATCTTAAAGTACTTATCAATATTATAAACAACAAAGCTATATTTATAGCTAATTTATATTTTGATATAGATGTTACTTTTGAGCTTCTAGATTCATTTAAAGAAATTAATTTTTTTTCTGAATTATTCCCTTTGAAACCAAACACAGTAATGCATAAACTAATTAATAATCCAAAATATATTAAAGCAGATAGAATCAAAATTTTTTGTTTTTCAATTTGTAGAACACAGATAATAAAAAGTGTAAGGTTTTAGGGTAGTTAATCAAATAAATCTCTAAAATATATAGATACGATTTTGAATTAATTATAATGTTTTTAATGTTTTTAATGTTTTTTAACTCGTTTATAGCCTCCAAAAAAATAGTATATGATTTTAAAGTTTCTGCTAAAAGAGTATTTGTGCTTTTCCCAACGTGTTTACTGAAAGTAATTTTAGAACTAGGATTTAACGAATTATGATTTAAAAAAAATGTGTGAGATTCTATAACTTTTAATATATCCAATTTTCTTGTGATGTCTTTATCCCTGGTTGTAGAATTAGACCTTATACGAACGTTGTATAAAACTTTCTTATAGTATTGAAATTTATCAGCTTTATAAAATGACTTAACCATAAATTCATTGTCTTCAAAGAAGATATTCTCGATAAATTTTAATCTGTTCTTTAATAAAAAACTTTTTTTAAACAAATGAAAAGGTACACAAACAGAAAATTTATTTTCTAAAAAAACTTCGTCTCCTTTGTATATTTTACAAGGAACATGATATGACTTTCTTTCTCTAATTAATTGATTTGGAAAATGATTTATTGCATCAAATCGTAAGATATCAGGTTTATTCTCATAAACATACTCAATTATTTCCTTTAAAATATTTTCATTGATCCAATCGTCAGAATCAATAAACCAAATATATTCTCCAACAGCTTTTGTTAAACCATTATTTCTTGCGGAACCTTGTTTTTTATTTGATTGACTAAATACATGAATATTGTCATAATTTTTAATATATGAATTTATTATCTCTAAACTATTGTCAGTAGAACCGTCATTAATTATTATTATCTCGTAATGATTATTTTGAATATTTTGTTTTAGGCAACTGTTAATACATTTTTTTATAAATTTTTCAGTATTAAAAACTGGAATAATAATTGAGAGCTTAATCATCTAAACAGTCTTTAAAATTACTTTTTAAAAAATTAATTGATTTCACCTTTTCCTTCTCTAAAATATCCCATATCAATTCATAGTCAATTTCATCATTATAGGATTTTATGATTTTATCTTTATCTAAAAAAGTTATAAATCTACTTTCTAGTCCTACCATCTTTAAAATATTTAATAATCTAGAGACACCTCTTTTTTGATTTGCTAGACAGATGAACTTTCTTCTAAAAATAAGACAAAAAACAATACAATGGAAAGAATCTGTGACAACAAATTCGCTTTTTCTAAGTAAATCCAACCAAGTTCCAATGCTATTGTATAACCATAGATCAGGTCTTTTAATTAGTCTAGTTCCTTTTATCTTAACAAATTTTAGTTTTCTATTTATTGCTATTCTTTTAAAATATTTTTCATATTCCATAGAATGGTCAAGTAACATGTAGGATAAATATTTTTTGTTAGAAATTAAATTTGAATTATTTGCCAAGTCATGTATAACTGATTGATTAACAATCATAGTTGGATCTAATAATACATCAGATTCACAACCAAATTTGTCGTGACATATTTTTGAGCCTGATTTTTCTCTTACTGAAATTGCATGAAAACGTTTTACTAATTTTTTTAATACACTAGTTATGTTTTCGGAACCTTCCCAATCCTCTGTACCAAAACTTGAAGCTATGGCGATTTTTGGTTTATCGTCATCAACAAAGTTTAAATAATATTTTTTTAAACTTTCTTCATCATTTCTATATCTCCAAACTTGATCGCTACCTACAGTAAAAAGATCTAATTGATTATTTAAATCTTTTAATACATCATAATTAATTCCTTTTTTTAAAAAATTAGAAAATTTCATTCTTCTAAATTGATGGAATTTAAAACCTAAAACATTTTGAAAAATAGTTAAAATTCTTCCCTTAAAATCTATTTTATTTACTGGTTTGAAGTCAATTATATATGGTTCATACCCAAGAGATTCAATTAATTTATAGTTAGAGTAAGCTTGAATGACAGCTCCAAAATTATTATTAGAATAGTGAAATGTAAGAATTCCTATTTTTTTTTTACTTGATGTTTTCATAATTTTAAGAATTAAAAATTATTTATTAGATTTAATTTTACGATTTATTATCGTTAAAATTTTTAATAAACTAAGAGTGATTTTCATTTCACGATCAAAGTATTTGATGTTTTGATTTTTTTTCCAAGTTTTCAAACTTTTTGATCTGGATTTACTTCTTAATAATTGGATAATCATTGATAATACAGAAATATTTTTGTCTTTATATCTAATTGGAGGGATTATCTTACTATTAATTTTTGCTAATTTGTATCTAAACGGAAGTGCTTGTTGTCTATGATTAAAACTACCTTTTTGTGAGTTTAAAAAAACTTTTTTTGTTAAATTTTGTAATTGAACTTTTTGATTTGTTATAGCGGATTGAATAATTTTTTCTGCTAGTTTTGATCTTGTAACAATAATACTTGTTCCTTTACCATCATTTACATATGGTTGCATCCATGCATCTCCCAATGAGATATCTGCAAGTTCAGTTGTGACGTCATCACAAAAATCACAAGCATTGGCTTTAAATAATCCTGTACCCCACATATCTCCTACAGATCTCATCTTAACTGTTTGTTTTTCATTTGAGGAAATTCTAGTAACTCCAAATGAGTAATCTGAAGCTGAACTATTAAAATCTTTTATCCTATATTCAGCTTTTTTATAATCATTATTAGAAACCCCCGTTTTACCTGCTAGATATTCAGTGAAAAATCTGCTTTTAATTCCTCCACATATAATACCCACTAAAAATCCGATTTTTTCTCTTAATTCAGGATGATAATATTGCGCAAGTCTCAAAGATTTAATAAAACAACCTACACCAACAATTGCAACTTTACCATTGAGTAGTTCAATCTTATTTATAATTGTAGCTAGGGTAACAGGATAGTATCTAGTTTTAGATGATTTAATTAGATCTTTTGAATTACTACTTATTGAATATTCATAACTATTTTTAATTGACTCCTTAACTGAAATAACATGATTAACGTGTTTGTTTTCGAGAAGTTCTGCTAATACAAATGTAGCTAAACCACCAGAAGATGAAGACTTAATATATTTTTCTACAGAACCAACATATAAATTATTATATCTACCAATTTTTGGATCATAATTTTTAGCATCTTTCAAAAAAATTTCAGCAATCTCATTTTCTGTTTTAACTTCTTTTTCCGGATTGGGATTAAATGGGCATATATTTAAATTATCTGATAAGTTTTTATTATTAATTAATTCTGGAATTAAAAAACCCTCATCGTTAGAAATCATTTTTAAGTTTTCCTCATTTTTATAAGTACACATGCCGCAACCTATACAAAGGTTATTTTCAACTACTAATTCTATTACGTTATCACTCTTTGACATTGATAGGTTTATTTTAAAATATTTGATATAATATTTTTCGCATAATTTTTTTCTATTTTATTTAAACCAATATAAAAAACAATTGTGCACGTTAGTACTAAAACTATAACACTAGATAAAATCAAGCTTTGAAAATATGATGGCAAAATATTTTGAAATAATTTGACTAAAAAAAGGACCGTGAGAAAAACTTTAAAAACAGGAATAATAACTTTCAATAAAAATTGTTTTTTTGATAGATCAATTAGGTTACTAACTATAATTATTCGTGCAAATAAGGTGAGGATCCCAAAGAATATACTAACATATAGAGTGATCTCTGGTGAATAACCCATTTCTAATAAAAAATATGAAAATGGTAATATCATTAATAGTAATCCTCCTATGATAAGTTGATACAACTTTATATTACCCGAAGCTTGTGCACCAGTCATTAATGGGCCAGAGAGGGAATTAATTAAACTGTTAATCAATAATAACTTCACAAATATTATTGAATACTCTGGAATAATCCCAAGCCACATAAATATAATTTTATGTGTATTTATAAAAAGAGGAACACTAATGATAAAAACTAAAAAAAATGAAAATTTTGAACCTCTTAAAATTAAATTATGCATTAAATCAATGTTCTTTGATGCATAATTTTTTACGATTTGAGGATTCATGGCTGTTTGAAAACCACTCATTAATTTATTTAATGCACTGTTAACTTGAAATGATAATTCTCTAGATGCATTTACTATTGGTCCAAAATAAATATTCAGTAGAATATTTATCCCTTGATTGTATGTTACAACCGCAATATTCCCCCATAAATTCCAGCCTGCATAATTAAAAAGAGTATTAAATAAATTTCTATCCCAAATAAAAGTGAATTTACATGCTTTAATTTTTTTATTTGTGTAAATGCCATATATTAATCTTATGGTTAATGAAACAATACAAATTAAAACTGCATAAAGTTTTAGTTTATCATATCCAAAGAAATCCAAACTATAAACAAGTAATAACTTTAATACTACTTCAAAAACCCCAATATAAGCAAAAACATTCATCCTTTCATGAGCAATTATCGCTGCATTATAGGGAACTGAAATTATATTAATAATAAATGTGATAACTGAAAATTGGTATACCCAATTAGCAGCACTTAATCTGTTTTCAGGGATAGTTAAAAGGTTATTTACAACCCATAAACCAATAGTTTCAGCTAGTATTAATACTCCTATAGCAATGATAAAATGAATAATAACACTTAGAGAAAAGACTTTAGTTAATTGAAGAATTTTTTTTTTCCCTAACTCAAATGAAATAAATCTTTGAGTTGCAGATGACATTGAAGAATTAAAAAATGAAAGCATAGTGACTATTCCCCCAACAACGCTATAAATACCAAAATCTGTTACCCCAAGCTGTTCTAAAACAATTCTTGATATGTAAAGTGAAATTAGTAGTACTAAAATCATCCTTACATATAAAAAAAGGGTGTTTTTTAATATTGTTATATTATTCATTAATAGATCAAAATAATTGTTCTTTATTAACAATCCCACAAAAGTCTAGGACTACTTTTTTGTTACAAATTTCTAAATTTTCAAACTCGTTATGAGCTACTAAAAAGACTATAATATCAGCTTTATTAAGTGCTTCTTTATAATCTGTTAATTTATAAATTGAATGACTAACTATATTTGGTTCAACGATGAAGTGTTCTTCATTATTTGAGTTTTGTAATACTTTTTGGGCTATATATTTAGCTGGAGATTCCCTTAAATCATCAATATTTGGCTTAAATGCTAAGCCCATTAAAGCAGTTTTTGGTTTTCTGCCGTGTTTTAATTCAAACTGAAGTTTCTCATTTTGAATTTTCTCAGCACACCAAAAAGATTTGTAATTGTTTACTTCCCTTGCCGTTCCTATAATTTTTGATTCCATTGGATAATCAGAAACTATAAAATAAGGATCTACAGCGATACAATGCCCTCCAACTCCGCATCCTGGTTGCAGGATATTAACTCTTGGATGTTTGTTTGCAAGATTTATTAGCTCCCATACATTAATATCAGCCTTATCACATATCAAAGAAAGTTCATTAGCAAAAGCTATTTGAACATCACGAGAAGAGTTTTCTACTAATTTGCACATCTCTGCAGTACGAGCATTCGTTCCATGCAACTCACCTTTTACATACTTTCTATAAAATGATATTGCTTTTTGAGTAGAAGCATCGTCAATCCCTCCAATAACACGATCATTTTCAACAAGTTCATGCATGACATTTCCAGGAAGTACTCTTTCTGGGCAATAAGCGATATGAATAGCTCCTTCGAGCTCTGGTCTAGATGAAAAAATTAGTTTCTGCATTTTCTCAGTTGTACCGATAGGAGAGGTAGACTCAATAATGTATAAATCACCTTTTTTTAAAAGTGGAATAATTCCTTTTGTTGCGGCCTCAACAAATGAAATATCTGGTTCATGATTCCCTTTAAAGGGTGTTGGAACAACGATTAAGTATACATTCGCTGAACTTGGTTTAGTAGATGCTTTAAAAAAACCATTAGAAACTGCTTTTGAAACAATGGCATCTAAATCGGGCTCTACAATATGGATCTTCCCCTGATTTATGGTATCTACAACACTTTGGTTTATATCAACCCCTATAACATTCGTTCCATGCGACGCTATTAATGCTGAAGTTGGTAATCCAATATATCCTAATCCTATAGTTACTACTTCTGGATTCATTCTTATCTATTTTTTATAAAGTCTACAATTCTTTTTGATGCCAACCCATCGCCGTATGGATTATGAAGCTTTGACATTTTAACAAAGTTGTCTTCGTTGTTTAGTAAATCCAATGCTTTAGACACGATTAAATCTTCATTAGTACCTACTAACAAGACTGTTCCAGCTTCCACCGCTTCCGGTCTTTCTGTGGTATCTCTCATCACCAGCACGGGTTTCCCTAGACTTGGCGCTTCTTCTTGAACACCTCCGCTATCAGTAATAATAATTTTAGATCGATTCATTAGCCAAATAAAATCTTGATACGCTAGAGGATCTATTAAAATAACATTGTTAACACCTGATAAGATTCTATTTACAGGTTCCTGTACTTTTGGATTCAAATGAACAGGGTAAATAATGATACGATTTGTATCATCTTTAGCAATCCGTTTTAAAGCTTTACAAATTCTTTCAAATCCTCCACCATGATTCTCTCTGCGGTGTCCTGTTACTAAAACTACTTCTTGATTTCCTATTTGTTTTGAAAGGTCTTGAATTAATTGACTGGGATTTTCATTAACTTTCTCAACAGATTTAATTAATGCATCAATTACCGTATTTCCAGTAACTAAAATTGAACTATCAGAAATATTTTCTTTAAGTAAGTTCTTTTTAGAAGTTTCAGTTGGAGCGAAATGATAATCACAAATTCTACCTGTTATTTGACGATTTATTTCCTCAGGAAAAGGAGAAAGTTTATTGTTAGTCCTAAGTCCAGCTTCTACATGACATACTTTTGCTCCAGAATAAAAACTTGCAATAGACCCAGCCATAGTCGTTGTCGTATCTCCGTGAACAAAAACATAGTCAGGAGAAAACTCTTCTAAGATTGGTTTTAGAGACTCAATAATTGTAGCCGTCAGTCCATATAAATTTTGACCAGGCTTCATTAAGTCTAAATCATATTTAGGCGTAATATCAAAAAAAGCTAAAACTTGATCCAGCATTTCTCTGTGTTGTGCAGTAACACAAACTTTAGTCTCAAACAATTCGGGATGCTTTTGAAACTCTTTAACTAAGGGAGCCATTTTAATAGCCTCCGGTCTAGTCCCAAAAATTAGCAGTATTTTTTTTTTCAATTTATATTAATTTATAGTCGCGAATCTACCTGATTTCTAGGAAGAAATCCTTTTAAATCATAAATAACACTTTTAGAATCTTTCTTTATAGATTCAATATTTATCGTTGAAAATTTATTATGCGAAACCGCTAATAAAATTCCATCGTATTTTTCTTTAATCTCATCTATAAGATGTATCCCATACTCTTGATTTACCTCTTCAGTATCGGCTTCGTAATCATAAGCGTCAACTTCCAATCCAAATTCTTTTAATTCATTATAGACATCTGCAACTTTTGAATTTCGTATGTCCGGACAATTTTCTTTAAAAGTAACTCCTAAAATTAAAATTTTAGAGCCCATTATTTGTTTACCTGCTTTGATAAGCATTTTGATCATCTTGTTTGCTACAAAAGTGCTCATGTTATCGTTTACGCGTCTTCCGCTTAAAATCACTTCAGGGTGATAGCCAAGGTTTTCTGCTTTATATGCCAAGTAATAGGGGTCAACACTTATACAGTGCCCTCCTACCAAACCCGGCTTATATTTTAAGAAATTCCATTTAGTCCCCGCAGCATCAAGAACATCTTGAGTATCAATACCAACTCTGTCAAATATTAAAGCCAATTCATTTACAAAAGAAATATTTACATCTCTTTGCGCATTTTCAATGGCTTTACTAGCTTCCGCTACTTTAATACTTGCAGCCTTAAAAGTACCTGCAGTAATAATCGAACTGTATAAATCGTCAACAAAATTAGCAATCTCAGGAGTTGATCCGGAAGTTACTTTTATTATGGTAGTTAATGTGTTTACCTTATCTCCTGGAACAATTCTCTCAGGCGAATAGCCACAATAAAAATCTCTATTAAAAAGCAACCCACTTGATTTCTCTAATAAAGGTACGCAAACTTCTTCCGTACATCCTGGATATACAGTAGATTCATAAATGACTATATCTCCCTTTTTTAGAATACCTCCAAGCATTTTAGAAGCACCTCTTAAAGGATTTAAATCAGGTGTTTTGAATTCGTCAATAGGAGTTGGAACTGTTACAATATAAATATTGCACTCATTAATGTCATCAATATCTGCACTAAAAATTAGTTTCTCTGAACTTTTTAATTGCTCAGGTGATGCTTCATTCGTATGATCAACTCCTTTTGTTAGTTCATCAATTCTAGCCTGATTGATATCAAACCCTAAGGTTGAATACTTTTTTCCAAACTCAATGGCTAAAGGAAGACCAACATAACCTTGGCCAACCACTGCAATTTTCACTTTATCTAGATTCATATTAATTTCTATTTTTTTCGATCACCGAGGTTAGACTTATTTTATTGCTTTTATCTCTTCCCAATCTGGTAATACTCAAATCCCTTTTCTTCAAGATTAAATGCATTGTATTGGTTTCTTCCGTCAAAAATAACGGGACTTTTTAATTGGTTTTTCAGCTCCTCAAAATCTGGAGAACGGAAT
>Ga0206129_10002344_pt1 | contig 23600 bp, 26 predicted proteins | sample Helgoland_Spring_8_FD_148616 | JGI IMG/M metagenome (GOLD analysis project Ga0206129, IMG submission 148616) | Pelagic subsurface seawater microbial communities from Kabeltonne, Helgoland, North Sea - Helgoland_Spring_Bloom_20160502_2 | ecosystem: Environmental > Aquatic > Marine > Epipelagic ...
GATCACGAATCCACCTGTTTCTATTGCAAAACACGCTAAGAATAGCCTTGCAATACACCGTCCTCTTCACACACCTAATCCTATATTTCTATAGCCGCCGTTAGGTTATGCAGCCACCTATAAAACCTATTTTATTATACTTCACAGTATTACGAATAGGCTTATCTTTTATAAGTGACAAGTGCTGAAATTTCACGTTACTCATCTTGCTAGATTATACTCAATCTCAGAGTTGGTCTAGTTTGTATTTAGAGAGGTTGCTAACTGCATCGAAAACCTCTTACTGCTTAAATGTACTACATATAACTCAGTAAACACGTTATTGTATTATATGTGGGACATCTGGTTAGTATGGCCTACCCTATAACTCCTATGAATCCACAGTGATTATTAATCTCCTCTAACACAGGTAGGCAATGTTAGCGTATCTTGTAAACTATGTAAATAATACCCTCTACAAGATAAAAGTATTAAGTAAGTGTTACAACCCAACATCCATATTAACTTAATAATACTTAGGAAGGGGAGGTAGTAACTGCTATTTTGTAACACTTTAATCCTAGTTACCAATCGTCTAGGTATACTCTTGAATATACTCGTTTCCACCGCAATCCTGCCTATGCAGACGCAAATATCGTTGAGTGGTACAGGGTTGCCCAGTTACTAGCCTCTGGGGATGCTATTTAGTTGCATCAGGTTAAGTATCATATAATGAGCTTATAATCAACATACGGCACATTCTCAATATCAATAGATTTGCTAATACTATAATAAGTACAAGTTACTGCTACTGATAATATGGTAGACATGAGAGGACTCGAACCTCCAACCACCTCCTTCGTAGGGAGACACTCTTCCAATTGAGTTACACGTCTATAATGGTATAGGGTGGAGGAATCGAACCTCTCAGCTCCGTCCCGCTTTTATATGCTACTAGCTTAGAAGGCTAGTGCGGGTACACCCTATATAAGTTGGTGAGCCAAGGCGGTTACGCTCCGCTCCTTCTCTCGTTTATGAGACGAGGGCATTACTATTATGCTATTGGCCCTTATAGGTTGCTTAGGTAGGACTCGAACCTACGACCCTAGAGTGCTGTATTAATAAGTCACCCCTGTTCTACCAACTGAACTACTAAGCATTAATTCTTTTACTTACCTCTTACCTGTAGTATAGGGTATTTTCACCTAGATGTCAACACCTATATACTATCATTACCTCTTACTTGTATTCTAACGTATTTTTACTTAAATGTCAAGCTATATTTTCAATGCATCTATCCCATTGTTTAGGTAATCAACCATTTCCCTATCATACCCCACCTTCCATCCGAAGTCATCTATTTTTACCTCCCTTCCTGACTTGCAGTAATTCAGATAGTTAGATGATCCATCCTGTACCTCTTCTACCTTACAGATAACTTCATCTTTAAAGTCCATATGTTCCAAAGAACCTTTACCCGCCTTATTGAGATGCCCATAAAAGTACAGTCGCGCCTCATACTCTTCTGGTGTAGTAATACCTTCTTCCCATAACTCACTACGAATGTTGCTTTTATTATTCATACTTCTACTGCCTCTTGGTTTATATTGTTGATAATAGTACACAAAACAATACCAGATGTCAAATATTACTTCTAAAATAGTCCAATATTAACTAATTTACACTTATTTACAAATAAAGCTTGACTTTTTCTAATAAATACCCTATACTACAAGTATAGAGAGTAAGAAATTATTTTAAGAGTTACAGATACGGGGTATCCTTCGGTCTCCAAAACCGTAAGTGCAAGGTTCGATTCCTTGGTAGCTTGCCAATTTGCTGAATTAACATAGTGATAATGTACTGGTTTTGTAATCCAGAAACTAGGGTTTGATTCCCTAATTCAGCTCCATTCTTATTGACGTGTAGCTCAGTTGGTAGAGCATTCGGCTGTTACCCGAAAGCGCATAGGTTCGAGACCTATCACGTCAGCCAATTAAATCGTGAAGGGAGGGGCATCTTCACATTAAATCATACAACCCCACTTACTAATAATAATAAAATGATATGTTATGGAAAATCAAATAAGCTGTATATCTTGCCACCTCCCCGTTAAAGAATATAAGCAGAATGAGCAAGAACGGGAAGACCTCTGTGAGAACTGTTTTATAGCAGATACCTCAGAAGAAGATGACTATACTCTTATAGAGTCTGAATACATATAAATATTAAAAGGATTTGAATATACATAATGGCTAATATATCCGTCAGTTCAGATTCTAACTTATCAGATGTCGCATACTCAGCAGGAGATTCCTTAGACTTAGGAGGTTCTGCTACACTAACTATAAACGAATCAAGCCTAGATATATCACTTATCTACTGTAATAGTGCATTACAGAGATTGAAGTTTAGTAACAGTTCTACCACTGATATATATATCCTCAATATGACAGGAGATATATCAGCTACAGCAGGCACTATAGAGATGGACACAGGGTTTGTTACCTTATCCTCTCCTTACATTGTACCTGTAGATAGTAATGGAGATAGACCTTCACATATAGGCTTCTTCCTTAATAGTGGCGATCGTTACATAGAATGTGAATCACTATCTGATATGAATGCAGATGAAAGAGGTTTACACTTCTTATATAATAATATTACAGGTGTTATAACAGTAGGTAATGATGTAAATGGTAAGACACCAGTAGGTGATATACAGATACCTAACTTCTATGCAGAACTTAATAACAATGATGTATTTCTAGATACAGGATTTCTTGTAGGGGCCGGAGGTACAGTATTTAATACCCCTAAGTTCTCTACTGGTCATAGACTAATAACAGATGTAGGAGCTTATTGGGCCATTTGTAACCATAATGGTAACTACGTATCTACTAATCTACAGAAGAATGCTTTTGGTAACTTCTCTTTTATCCTTACAGGATCTAATAATAGAAAGATTACGCTAGGTGAGACTACTACTACAGATCATATTGTATATAGTATTGAAGCTATTCCTGTCTCAGAGAGAGTACTTAATGCCTACAGACCTCTAAATGGTATAGTGGAAGCTAGATACCTAACACAGCCAACCTCTAAACAATCCTTTGCTTTTACAAGTCTGTACAACAACGGCGGTAATGCTACTGTTATAGACTTAGGCGGTAATAAGAATGTATTTGAACTAGAAGGTGGCGTAGGTGGTCAAACTTACATTAAATATAGTACAGGCTATAGAAGAACAGATAATGGATTCTACGCAGGGATCAGCGTAAGAAACCCAGACGCAGAGGGAGATATAACAGGGTTTGAAAGAATAGGTTCAGAAGCTTGGCCTGATCAGGTTAGACACTTCGTATTAACTACTTCTGGTAAGGTTAACATAGGAAGTACTACTCAAGATATTGTATTCCCAACAGATGCAGAGTTCTACGAAATATTGAACTTAGGTGGGGATAGTGAAGGTTCTATCAATAGAGTCATAAACAATGGCACTAGTGTTAGGAGTACAAGAGATTATAATACTTTTGCTCAACGTGGTTGGACATTTAGTAATATTAAAATGCTCAATGATAATGATCATGGTAATCAGACACAGAATAATACAGATTTCCACTTTGTAAGTATGCTAGGTAATACTCCTAAATTTGGGGAAGGTGCTACTAACAGTGAGATTATCACTAACAGTGCTGGAGATCAAGGCAGTATATGGATGCACCCCTTTACAGTTACATCAGGGAACGTTACATTCAATGCTAGCAAAGTTTACTACTCACCTAATACGATAGTAGAGCAGCAGAGCAAGGTACTCTCAGGTGTTGGTATTGCTACAGCTATCAATGTACTAGGTAGCGTTACAAGTAACTTTACAATAGAATATAAAATATGGCAGATAGCAGAGACAGAGCCTAGTACGTATACATCTTTTACATTAGGTAATGTACAGGCATCTCAATCTACATATACAGACACTTCTAAGTGGTTCTTAAAGTACAGAATAACTAAGAACGCCTCTGCATTAGAATCTGGATATCTTAATGGTATAGAAATCCAGTGTCCATTTGATCCAGCATTTATATGGACAGAGCCAGCTCCAGTGTTACCTATTACAGCTCCTAATATCATAGATGGTACAAGAGTAGTTGTAATAAACTACACACGTTCTACTATATGGGAAGATATAATCATAACCCCTGCATTGATTGATAACAGTGTAGTATCAGGTGGTAGTGGTTATAGTACAGAGGTAAGGGTAGGCGGTAGTGAAGTTACACAACTTGGTGATACTATTCTTATTAAAGCCAATTGGCAATCAGGAACAGAAGCTAAATTACCATTAAGAATATTTGCTGTAATGACTGAAAGTGGTATTACAGTTATTGACTCTCAAGAAGATGATGAGATTCATAATAACATGATATTTGATGGTGTTGTTGGTCTAGATGGAAGTCTCGTAGATAGCTCAAATGGTGGTGAATTAACAGCTAATCTTACTGATGTAGAAGTTAACATCAATGATAATAATGATATATTCGATTGTCGTAGAGGTATTGCTTGGTGGCGTTGGGTTAACACTACAGAGCAGGGAGCATTAATATATGATGCACTAGGCTTAGTCTATAAACCAGATGAGTATAATATTGAGCTTAGAGGTCGATTAAAGATCAAGAACAGTAAAGCTGATTCTGAGTTAACTATTATAAATGGAATATGGTCACACTATCTAGGTGAATCTATCATTGCAGATGACTCTGCTACTATTATATGGGTTCCAAATGATAGACTATATAACGCTAATAACTCTCAAATAACTGATATTAAAGCTTTAGTAGATCAGTACTTAGATGCAACTATAAGCTCAAGATCTACACAAACCAGTGTTGATAATATCAGTGTTAGTATAGTAGATACAGATATACATGATGCTTTAGACACCTATCCTTCCAAAGATGGTTATAAGGCAGATATATCTAGTTTAGCTACTACTGCTAATATCGCAGCTTTAAATGATTTCAACCCTTCTACTGACATAGTAGCTAATGTAACCTTAGTGGATACAGTAACTACTAACACAGATATGAGAGGTACAGATGGTGCTTTATTAGATTCTGCTTATATAGAACCGGATAATACGTCTGTATCTCTTATACTAGAAGATACCAATGAGTTACAAGGGAATCAGGGAAATTGGCTCACAGCGGATGTGACGGGATTAGTAAGTATTCAATCTAAAATAGACGAGATACTAGCTAATCACAATAACCCTACTTATTACTTTGGCGCAGATGGAACTACTAGGGTTAAGCAAACAGAGGCATACCACCTATCTCTTAGAAGTCCTGATGGATTAACAGAGATAAAACGTATTACACCTTTAGATGCTAACAATAACCCTATTAAATTGATAGACCACACAGGCTATAATTAATTATGATACTACCTCCAGCGTTAAATAATGCTCAAGTGGGGCAAGTTAATAATTACTTTGAGCCTGTAGATTCTGTAGAGTTTAATGTAATAACAGAAGAAATTGTAGTAGAAGCTGCTGTCGATGACATAGAGATCACTTCTGAGACTATAGAAATAATAACAGAAGTTTTAGAAGATGATCTTATCGTAGAAGGAATAACAGAGAATGTCGAAACAAATAGTAGTTGTTAAGCAAAGCACTAAGTCATTCAAGTCTATATTAAAAATAGATGGCACACAAATTACAGATTTAACAGATTGGACTTGTCATATTCAATTAAGAAATAAGACAACCAAAGTAATCGCTGGAAGCGTAGACAGGGAAGTCACTACCAAGAATATAGCAGAAGATGCTTTCGTAATCACTCTCACAGAAGTTGAGACAGATATTGATAAAGGTGATTATGTATTAGGGGTAGAGTTTAGGAATACCACTACGAGCCAGAAGATAGAAGATCCAGATAATATAGTTTATATAGAAGTTAAAGAAGGATGGGTGTATGACTAATAAGAATAAAGGTCAATTCCAGAAAGGTACAAGCGGTAATCCTAAAGGTCGTGGTAAAGGTGTTCGTAATAAGGCCATGACTACCCCTCAAGTGGCACAATGGTTAGGTAAACGTTTAGAGTCTTATCTGCTTAAAGTAGAAGAGTTAGGCGAGAGTACTTTCCATCCTTATATCATTGTAGAGAACGCTGATACGGGAGAGTTTGAAACTAAACCTAACCCTTCATACGATCCTAAGATGAGTTTTACTTGTTATAAAGAACTTATTGCTGCTGCTAATCAGGCTAGACAAGAAGAAGCTAAGGATAAGCAAAGTAAGAAGAAACCTAGTAGTTCATCTAATACTCCTAAAGTAGAGGATCATACTAAACCTATATTAACAATGGTATAAATAAGTATTATGGAAATAAGACCACTACCTCACCAGAAGCAGTTCCTAGAGTGTAATGGGACAGCCCTTAAAGAAGCTATAAGGATAGTGTTCTTCGGAGGTGGAGCTGGAGGTGGTAAAACATGGGCTATTTTACTAGATAACTTATTAGGCGTCCATGATCCAGATTACTATAGTGTATTCTTTAGATCGACTAATAATGAATTAGAAACAAACCTATGGCCTGCTGCTAAGAAGATGTACCATGAGTTTCTTTTCAGAGATGTAGAGTGTAAACAGCCTATAGGTAAGGCTCATATCAATGAGCAGAATAAAGTCATAACATTTCCTTCGGGTGCTAAGTCAAAGTTTTCATACTTAGAATACGATAAACACGCCGATAGTTGGTATGGTGCGGAATTATGCAAAGTTTACATAGATGAATTACAAATGCACAGTGAATACGCTTTCACTGTACTAAGATCAAGAAATAGATCAATAGCTAAAGTTCCCAAAGGTATGAGATTCACACTGAATCCTGATCCTAATCATTGGATGTTTGAGTGGATAGAGCCTTTTCTTTTAACAGATGGTAGCGGTTTACCAAATACAGAATATGCAGGAAAGGTTAGGTACTTTATCATTATAGATGGCAAGTTGATATCCTCTTGGGATAAAGAAGAGTTAATAGATCTTCACGGTAAGAATCCTCAAACCTACACATATATCCCAGCTACATTAAAAGATAACACAGTTTTACAAGAACTAGATCCTGAGTATTATGATGTGCTAGATGCAATGCCTATAGAGAAACGTAATGCTTTATTACTAGGTGCATGGGTAGATTCAGCAGACTCAGGAGTGTATTGGAAAAGAGAGTGGTTAAAGCAAGCTCATATATTACCTCCCAATATAACTCAAACAATAAGAGCTTATGATTTAGCAGGTTCAATACCTACCCCTAATTATAGATCACCAGATTACACTGTTAGTATAAAAATGTCTAAGTGTAGCGAAGGTAACTACTACATGACAGGTGATTATGTACCATCCTTTACAGATGAAGGTACTAAGATATTAGGAAGAATGCGTAGAACTTACTCTGATAGAGATGAAATAATATTAGAACAAGCTCAATATGACGGTGCAGATATACACCTAGTTCTTCCAGAAGATACGGCAAGTGCGGGTAAAGAAGTGTTTGCATCTAAAGTAGAATATTTCTTAAAACATGGTTTTATAGTCAAGAAAGATGTAGCTGTATCTAATCATAAGAAACTAACTAAAGCTGAACCCTTCTTCCAAGCTTGTGGTATAGGTAAGGTATTTATACTTGAAAACACTTTCACGCCAGAAACGTTAGCTTGGTTGTATGCAGAGCTAGAGAGATTCACAGGTGAGAGATCAGGGAATAGTTCAACCTCTAAGGATGATGCAGTGGATATGTGTGCTACGGCTTACAACTACTTAGCCAGAACTAGGGCAGTAACACTTCCCAATTTCACTAAGATAAAATCAAAAACAATGGCTGCATCTTTACTATCAGGATTGTAGTTACTATTCAAATTAAATAAGAGAGAAAACACAATGTCAGTTAATGTAAAAGTTAATGAGAATAAAAGTAAAGTCACTATCCTCCAGAAAGGAGCAGGTAAACTAAAACAAGGTGATTTCTTTTATACCATACAAGAGTATATTAATAAAGGGTACGCCTTACCCTTAGAGCCTAATAATTGGGATCGACCATTACGTAACTTCCAAGGCATTGCCACAGGACGTGTTGTATTGTATGCAGAAGGTAAAGATCCTTCCCTAAACAAAGCTGAAAAAGTAGAGAAAGAAGTCGTAGAGGAAACTCCAGAACTTCCAGATGATAAGACTGTTACAGATACAGCGGAGAAAGAAGTAGTCACTCCTAAAGTAGAAGATAAGCCTCAAGCTAAGAAACCAAGTAAGGCTACTAAGAAATCCAAATAAGGGAATATAAATGTCAGACAATGTAGAAATAGAGAAGTCTGAATCTATAAATCCTAAGACGGGTATTTCTGGCTTACTTACAGAAGTAGGCCAACCATACATTATAGATGGTGTTCGCTACATCAAAGATCAGAAGAAAGAGGAGCTTAACTATCCTCGTGCTTTCTGTACTTTTAAAGAAATGTATAACACTGAACCAGCAATCAGAGTATCAGTTGATTATACAAATAACCTTAGACTAGATGCATTAGATAAAGGGTCATTTAAGAGTAAAGGTTCTAAAGTCAGCGATGCAGCAGCTAAGTTCCTTAATTATGCCATCAGAAATATGAGCTTTGGCACATGGCGTGAAGCTATGTCATCAGGCAATACTGATCTGATATATGGATTCTCGCTTTTAAACGTAGTGTTAGAGAGAAGAGATTATGGTAAGTATAAAGGTTCAGTAGTTATTAAGAAACTAGCACCTAGAACACAATCTAGTGTATATGGTTGGGTATTTGATAAGAATAATAGAGACCTAAAAGGCGTAGTACAGAAGCCTCTTAAAATTAAAAGTAGAGAGACTACGAAAGCTGATTTTGTTAATTCTGGTATATCTTATAGTGATATTGACTTTAGTAATAACATACACAAAGCTACTAAGTACACTTATATAGACTCATCTAGGTTATTACATTTCAGGTTTAATCCTGTAGATGGTAATCCTCAAGGTAGTTCTCCTTTAGTACCGTGTTGGAGTCCTTATGCTGAAAAGAAACTTATCGAGAAGTATGAGATAAGAGGTATATCAAAGGATTTATCAGGCAGTGCAGTAGTATCAGCCCCAGCAGATATTATTAATAAAGGTCAGAAACCAGATGAGTTTCCAGATGAAGCCGCTGCATTAGATGCTTTAGTTGAAAATGCCATTAATATGCAATCTGGCGAGAGTCCTGTAATACTGTTAGCTAGTGACGTAGACGAGACCACTAAAATTAGAGCATTTGATATATCCTTTAAGGGTATAGATGGTGGTGGTAAGCAGTATAAAACATCAGAAGTCATAGATCAGAAGCGCAAGGATATCCATAACATATTTGGTACAGCATTCTTATTATTAGGTCAAAATGGACATGGTTCTAATGCAATGTCTTCTAACCAAATGTCTACATTTGATTACTACGTCAATAATGCAGTAGCTTGGACAGTAGATGTTATTGACACTAAGTTAACTCCTATGTTGTTAGCTAAGAATGGTATTGAGCTGGATTGGGAAGATATGCCTTTCTTTGAAGCTGCTGATCCATCTAAGCCAGATCTTGAAGTATTATCTAAAGCTATGCAAAGATTGCTCTCAGGTGGTGGTATGACTATAGAAGCTCTTACAGAGTTCTATGAGATGTGCGGTCTTACTACAGAAGGATTAGAAACTTTAGATCTACAAGCAGCTATAGGCAAAGGATCTGGAGGAACTTCTGGTAATGGTAACTCTCAAGCAGAAGGAGCTAATAGTGATAACAATAATGAAAATGCATCTTAGGAGAACACTTAAAAGTGAAACTTAAATTAGATCAATTTTCTTCTAAGTTTTGTAGTAATACTAAAATAGAGAAGAATACAAACAACGATAAGATTAGTCATATACGTGATGAGATTAGTTACTTATTTGAGATTAATGGTATCAAAGAATATGCCTACTATCAAGACCATGATGATGACTATATCTATTTTGATATCTGGTCAGGTGTAGATCAAAACTATACGTTTTGGAAGGTAAGTTATTCTTACAACGGTACTAAGGTTTCTATTCCAGAAGTAGAGGCTACTCAAGTTGTAAGAACTACTGAATGGAAAGACCTAGTAGAAGATATTCCAGTAGATAAAGCATCAATTATTGATCTCATTGAGAAGACTGTAAAGGGTATCTTTAAGAAAGAAATGCCTATTATTAAACAGTTTAATGATGAAGAGATGATATCTGTTGAGCCACTATTCTCTATCGTAGGTGTTACAGATGCTCATGGAGATGCAGCCACAGCAGAAGCCACTAACCAGTTAATCCAAGAGTTTAATAAAGCTGTTGATGAAGGTTATATGCAAGCTGGTTTATTTCATAAGCACTTAACTAAATCTTATTACTACAAGAAGGCTTGGATGGTAGAAGAAGATGCTATGTATGGTGATAGTTTAGTGAAAGCAGGTACTCCTCTTGTAGAGTTACAGTTTACTAATGATAAGGCATGGGAGCTTAAAAAGGCTAACAAATTTATGCCACCATCTATAGGAGCGCAAGGCAGCGTAGAGGAAATTTAATAATGACTGATACTAAAAGAATTATACATTCAATATGGTTTGATAAGGATACAGCGGAGTGTAGTTTAACTTCTGAATCCCAAGGTGGCCCCGCATCTCAAATGGAAACTGTCTTACTAAAAGCCAACTCACCCTTGGAATCTGATCTGTCAGATCAAGAAAGAGAATACCTATCTTATATAGGTGAAGAATTTACTCCGCTGCAAAAGCAAAAGAGTAATAATAACTCCCTCTCCTCTGTCAAGAGTGATGCAGGGGAAGAGCAAGAAAACTTGACTAAAGGAAACAAAATGTCAGATCAAAACGTGGTAGAACAAGAAGCCATCAACAAAGCGCGAGATGCAAAGATCGCTAAACTAGAAAAAGCACTAATGCAGAAAGAGATTGAGAAGTATAATCTTGATAATTCAGAAGCAGTAGTCTCAGCTCTTGTAGAACTTGAAGATGAGAAGTCACAAGAATTGATTAAAGCCTTTGCAGCTATTGAGAAAACAGCAGAAGTAGCTATCACCGAGAGTAAAGAAACTCCTCTTGATAAAGCATTTGAAGAAGCTGGTGAAGATGGAGAAGCAGAAGTTGAAGTAGAGAAATCTTTAGCGGAACGCATTGAAGAAAAACGAATTGAAAAAGCGAAAGCTATGGAGACTAAATAATGACTGTAACTTCAACAGCACGTCCTATTTTATCTGACTACCTAAAAGGTTGTTCTGATTTCTCATCTGCTAACAAAGTACGTTATAACTTCGCTACAGTAGATGTAGGTGGTACTGGTTCAGTAGGTAATATTGGTATCCCTCTTATTTGGGTGAATGCTAACTCACAGTTTGAGGTATATGTTTCTCAAGATATTGCAGCAGCTATTACAACAGGCAACTCTCCTTTACCAGATGGTTCTGTAATTGCAGTAGCAGTGGGTGACTATTCAGGTTTGGGTGCTAATTATGAAGATACTAACTTAGCAGCAGCAGATGCTAAAATGACTGTACTCTTCCGTGGAGATGCAGCAGGTGTAGATTCAGGTTTTGTATGGGGTTCTGCAAATGGTGCAGCACAAACTGCGTTTAAAGCTCAACTAGAAGCTCAACGTATTACTACCATTGATAATGCAACAGTAGTAGCCCCTACTTATAACTAATAAAGGATTATAGATAATTATGACAATTCAATCTCTTGATAAAGCAGTACGTTCTGGTACTAACTCTTTTGAGTTTATCGACGTTACTAGCCCAACTCAACGTCAATCCCATGCAGAAGTAGGTTTACTAACTGCCATGTTAGGTGGTGGTCAAGTAGCCAATTTCTATAATACAGATGATAAATTTGTATATGATGATATGGTATCTACCATTCAATTACCTACAGGTAAAGCATCGGATGGTTATGGTAATGACTTACAGAAAGATAAACCTCGTGAGTTAATGTTCCGTGGCGGTTCTTATGGCTTCCGTTGGAATGTTTCACCACATGATGTTAAATCTAAACGTAAGTTTGGTAGTAACGAGAAGATGACTGTAGAAGATCATGTAGTTGCTCTTTCTGAGAAAGCTGATAAAGCTTGGGCATTATTTACTGAACTATCTTATGCACAGTTACTAACCACTGATACTAACTATGTAGCGGGTGGCCCAGCTAAAGTATATGATTACCACAATACTATCGAAGGTTCTAGTCGCCCAGCAGCAGCTTTCATGGATTTAGATAATACAACAGATGTTTGGTTAGCAGAGCAAGCTCAGTTAGATAAACTTCAAGAAGCCTGTGAGAAGAATGGTGTAAGTTATACAACTCCTGTCTTTATCTGCGGATCTAGTTACTTCGATAAGCGTTATACCTTGGAAGTTAATGAAGGTATTGCTCGTGAAATTCGAGGCCCATTAGACTTAGCATCTATGGCTATCCCTCGTGATAGTTTTGGTGTTGAAGGTGGTATCTTCCGTAGACGTTACTTTGAATCAGAGCGTACAGGTGCAGTATTTATCCGTTCATCTGAGAGTATCTTATCAGGTACACCTCTAATCCCTGCTGATAAGGCTTACTTAGTTCCTGTAGGTACAAGTGAAATGTTCGCAAGAGCGTTTGCACCTAAGACTGATATGCGTTATGTAAACACTACCGCATTAGAGCGTTATGTAGGTGTTGAAGAGCATAATGAGCGCGGCATTACAGTACAAGAAGAACAGAATGTATTGTATCTTAACCGTAAACCAGCTTGTATTATTGCTTTAGACGAAGCAGCAAGCTAAGACTAAATTGGGGCAAGGATGCCCCTCTTTTTATTAATAGTTCTTATTAAAGAGTTATTAATAAAAAGACTAATATAGAGAATTACAATGCCAACTATTAATCAATCAGAAATGTTAGGAGATTTGAAATCTCACCTACCCCTCTCTGGTAATAGTTTAACAGATACAGAGATGTCTAATGTAATCTCTAATGTTATAACTAATCAGATACCCGAAGATGATGAATTATATTACTCAGAAGCTCTCTGTAAGAGTTTACAGGTTGTAGGAGTAATGAATAACTCACGTCACGCAGTAGACGGTGCAGGTCTTATAAGAGAGCAGGTGGGTAAGGTTACTTACCAGTACTCAGAAGACCATCAGAAGAATCTATGGAAAGAGTTCTTAAAGACATTACCAGACTTATGCCCATACTTACCTAAAGGCGGTTACAAGATACCTACCACACTAGGTATCATAATTAAGACAGGTAATCTTATTAAGATAACTGATTGTGAAGTAGATACTAAAGACCCTTTAATACTATAGGAGATAATCTTGATTAGAAGAATAGTTAAAGATAAAGATGGAAACGTTATAGAGGATATCAAACTAGATACTCCTAAGAAGGAGATAGATGATAAAAGCCAAAGTAATACGAAAGAAAGGAAAGATAGAAAAACTATTAAAAAACTTAAATAGTTTATCAGCTAATAACTTACAAATAGGTCATTTTGAAGATGGTAAGAATCATGGCGATTCAGATATTACCAATGTAGAACTTCTTCAATTGTGGGCTGCTGGTGCTACATCCTCTGGTGTTATTAAGAACCCTTTGGCTAATTTCACATTCACACAAATGCGTAATAAAGGTTTCCTAAAGAATCCTAAAATTAAGCTTGTGTATAAGAAGTGGTCTAAGAACTTACTAAGAGAAGGTGCATCCGAAGAGTTTCTAATGGATATGGGTGAAGTTCTCAGGGAAGAGTATTCTGAGGTATTTGGTAAGGCAGGTTTATTCATGCCTATTACAGAAGCTACCTCAACTCCTTTGTTAGATACAGGTGAGTTAAAGAGTAAGGCTGCATATAAAAGCTCTTACAATAATCAAGTTAAAGAGATAGGTTCTATATGAGCAGAATAATGAAAACAAAGCTCACTATAGAGCGACATAAAGGGGGAGAACGGGATGCTAACAATATATACTACGATTTCCCCCCTGAGTATATAGAGGCAGAGTTTAGCATACAACCTTTCCAAAAAGGAAGTGAAATGCTAGTTCTTCCAGATGGTATTAGATCCTCAGATGCTTATGTATTGTATGGTACTACACCTATTAAGGAAGCAGACAGTGATGCCACTCCTAAAACTAAAGCAGATAAGGTGACTATAGAGGGTAAGAGCTATGTTGCTCACAATGTAGCTAACTGGTCATTCCACGGTAGTAGATCAGATCATTATGAATCAGTCTTCATTAAAGAAGAGAAGTTATCTTAAAGGAGTTCCTAAATGGCATTAGACATAAGCGGCATTAGAAACGAATTTGTAAGAGTAGCCTCTAACTTCGTAGGAGATGAACTTAGCACTATTAGTAGAGCAGGTCAACAAGTACCTTCTATTATATTTGAGAGAGATGCAGATAACACTCCAAACCTCCCTTACATTACATTTGATATTCTTAGTATAGATGATACAGGAAGTTGGCTCTTACGTCAAGGGGTTGATGATAACGATAATCCTTATTACACAACTAATGTAAAGATGCTAATGCAGTACACAGTGTATGGGCAAGATTCATTAAGAATAGCTAGTAAGTTAAAGAATGCTTTCAGGGTGGATAGAGTACTAGGTGAGATAACTACTAATACGTGTGGAGGTATTGAGGATGTATTCTCAGTTAATTCACTTCCAGAGAAGTTAGCAGGAAAGTTCGTAGAAGTAGCTGGGTTCAATCTTACATTCAATATAGAAGATATTACTACAGATGAAGAAGGTGGCGTTATCACCGCTGTAGCCCTAGATGGAGTCCTTACAGATGAGGGCGAGATCACCACAATAGATATGGATATAACTGTATCACCATAATAATTAAATAACATTTCTTAACAGGAGAAATACTTTGTCATATCAACCATTTGTCACGGTGAACATAGCACTAGATGTTACAGCCGTTAATAGGGAATCCTTTGGTACTCCTATTTTCATTGCTGATCACGTCTGGTTTAAAGAACAAACACGATCATACACGTCGTTCACAGCCTTAGCAGAAGATGTACCTACTAGCTCCAATGTCTATGCGGCTATGCAATCAGCTTATGCTCAAGACGTAGATCCTATTATCGTTAAAGTAGGTCGTAGAGAAGTAGATACTATTACTTTCACACCAGAAGCAGCCACAGCAGCAGGTCAGATCTATACCTTAGAAGTATTAGATACAGCAGATGTAACCACTACTGCTACCTTTACAACTACTACAGGTTCAGAGACCGCTTCTACTATTGCTACTGCTATCTTCACTGCATTAGGATCACCAGCAGGTGTTACTGTCGTAGATGATACAGGCAGTATTACATTATCTAAATCAGGGACAGCAGCTTATGCAGTTACAGACGTAGCCAAGTTTACCTATACAACTGTTACTACACAATCAGCAGCAGACATGATGGCAACTATTACAGATGCAGATGATGACTTCTATTTTGTAGCATGTAGTGATCATAGTCAAGCATTTGTATTGGCGTTGTCTCAGGATATACAAGCACGTACTAAGCAATACTGGGTATCTACACAAGAACAAGCAGACCTAGGTGTTTACTCAGAATCAGCTACAGATACCCCTTCGCAGTTAAAGCAAGAAGTACGTGATAGAACATTCTATTGGTTTCACCATGATGCAGATACTAAGTTCCCTGAGATGGAATACATTTCTATCCTAGCACCTTATGATGCAGGTAAGGCTATTGTAGCTAACAACACTACTAAGATCGAAGCAGCTAAGAATCCATTAACAGGTAACTACTTAAATACTACTGATAAGACCAATCTTGTTAATAAGAATGGCTCATTCACAGAAGTAGAAGGTGGTGTTGCTATTACACGTCAGGGTACTTCATCAGGTACAGCTACTATATTTGCAGATGTTATGAGAGATAGGGATTTCCTAACAGCAAGAGTCAGAGAGAATTACCAGAACTTCATGATACGTGAAGGTAAGATTGCTTACACAGATTCAGGTATTGCACGATTAAAGAACGTACTATCTTCTACATTAAGTCGTTATGTTGAAACAGAAACACAAGCTAATATCTTGCAGAAAGATAATCCTTTTGTGATTAACTTTCCTAAACGTGCAGATGCAAGTTTCGCAGATGTCGCTAGTAGGATTTATAACGGAGGCTTCACTGCATACTTAGCAGGTGGTATTCAGATTGTTGTCATACTAGGCAGCTTAACTTACGAAGCAGAATCATAAGGAGTATTATATAAATGTCTAGTTTATTACCCGTTTATTCAAGTAGGGAAGTGCAGATATCTTTCCTAGAACAAAGTATCACAGGCGTTGCAGATAACTTCGCCAGTATTGAACAGAACTCAGACTTCACAGATGAGGCAGTAGGTGGTTTTGGTGAGGTAGGTATCTCAGTCAATCCTGATTTCACTGGGATGTTTGAATTAACCTTGCAGCAAACATCTCTAACTAATAAGTTTCTAGCTAATGTAATTCTTGCACAAAGAAAAGCTAAAACTATTTATAGGGGGGATATTACACTGTCTGATCCATCAGGTGGAGCATTAGTACAATTGACTAATTGCCATATCAAGAAAGGCCCAACTTTAGGGTTTGGCTCTCAAGCTCAGGACAGGACGTGGACTATATTCTGTGTAGATTATACCTATTTAGAGTTGCCAGAAGGTATGACAGAAGCCGCTGCTGCATTGGGTGGTATTGTAGGTACAGTGAATACATTAAGTCAATTTAAAGTGTAACTTAGCAGGTTACATTAAACCATAATTCAGAGGGGATTATACAAGTGAGTTTATTAGGACAAGATATAGTACAGAAAGAGATAGGAGGTAAGCAATATACATTAAAACTGCTTACTACTTCTCAAGCGATTGAAGCAGCCAGTGAGTTAGCTCAGTTATTTGCAATGCCTATTGGTAGTGCATTTGACTCTGGAGCTTTCGATGGTATAGAAGGTTTAGAAGATTTAAAGGATATGGACGCTGGTAAGAACATGGCTATGACTCTTGTATCTGCATTAGGAAAGAAGAGTGTAGTCCCTCTTCTTAAAGTCCTAACAGCTAATATGGAAGAGAACGGGGTAGCTATGAACTTCGACACTTACTTTCGTGGTAAGAATCTAGGCAAGCTTCCAGTATTTCTACTTTGGTCTATAGAGGAGAATGGTATTAGCCCTTCTGTTTTTATCCAAGGCTTTTCGGAGATGGGAGGAGTAGGTTCTTCTCAAATCCTTTCAATGATGAGCCAGAACAAGACAGTGGAAGATACAGAGACTCCATTAGAAGTTTAGTCAAAGAGAAGTCCACTTTAGATCCTATTGATATATTGATTATGCGGATAGCAAACAGTAAGTTTTGTCCTTCCACTGATCAATCTATCAATACATTGTTACATGAATATACACTCCAGAGGTTATATAAACTAAAAGAGTATATAGATATAAATGAATCCTATGAGATGGCTTATCACAAGGATGACGAAGAAAAGAACTCTAAAGGGAGAGGTTAGCTTATGTTATTAGATGACAACTATGCCATGCAAATACAGTGGGATGGCTCCTTAATAGAGAAAGGTTTTAAAGATATAGAGACTAGGTTTAAGAATTTAGATAACCTTACTGCAAAGACACAAAGAAAAGTTAAAGTAGAAGGCTCTCACGATATTGATAAGGCTATTATAGCAGACAAACAACTTGCTTTAAAAGAACAACAGAAGCTAGGAAGAGAGCTTGCAGCAGAGAAGACTCGTGAATCACGAAGAGAAATAGCTCATGAACAAGCACTGGCTATGCACAAGAGACAGAGTGCTATAGCAGAGGCTAATGCTTTAAGGCAAGAGGCTACTCTACTAAAAGAGAACCATAGAATAGCTCAAGCTAGGCAGAAGATTGATAGTCAAATGACTGGCCTTGAAGGTAGTAATTCACCTCAAGCTAAAGCTCAAATGGCAGTACTTGAAAAGCACATTAAACACTTAAAGCTCGCTCAAGATTTCTTAAACTCTTCTGTGAAGAAGGGTGATAGGCAATTCTTAAAGTATCAGGCCACGCTTCAAAGTGTTACAGATAAAACTACACGTTTAAATAAAACTACTACAGCTATAACAAGAAACTTTAATGCTCAGAAGTTTGCAGCAGATGGTTTAAGCTCTTCATTAAAGAATATGGCAAGAAGTTGGATATCTGTGTTTGCTGTAGTAGGAGGTGTAGGCTTCCTTAAAAGAACAGCACAAGATATGGAGAATATAGGTGTAGCAGCCTTACTCGCATCAGGTAATGCAAAACAATCTGCTAAGGATTTAGAGTTCGTAGGTGAGTTAACAGAGAGATTAGGACTAAGATATAAAGATACAGCTAAAGCATTTGCTACATTTAGTGTAGGTGCAATTAGTGGAGGTGTTAGTCCTAAAGAAGCTAAAGAAGTGTTTGTACAGATATCAGAAGGTTTAGCATCTGCTGGTACTAACGCTGAGAGTGCTAAGTTAGCATTCCTTGGTTTTAGACAGATGATATCAGGTACAGTAGTACAGTCTCAAGAACTTAATCAGATTATTGATCAGGTTCCCGCATTCTCAGGTGCAGCAGTACAAGCACTGGATGCTATGGGAATCAGATCGGCAGATGTATTTGATAAGACTACTAAGAGCTTTAAAGATACTATTAAAACTGCTGGCGTAGATGCTAAACAGTTTACTAAGATAGTATCAAAAATACTTAGTGATCAAGGTATCTCATCAGGTGCATTAGCAGAGTATGTACAATCTATCTCAGCAGAAGAAAGTAGATTAGTCAATGCTTTAGATAAAACCGTAGAAGGTATGTCAGAGGCAGGATTAAAAGATTTATTTAAAAGCGTATTTGGCGGTTTAACTAATATACTAGAAGCTGTCAAACCTGCATTAATAGCACTATCTGGAGCTTTCGGAATACTAGCTAAGGCCATAGCCGCACCTTTTAACTGGATAGATAAACTAGGAATGGCACTAGGTTTTAGTGAAGGCGAAGGCTTACAGATGGCTATAAGAGGTGTTATCATTCTGTTACTAATGAAGCTAGTACCCTCTATGATAGCAGCTACCAAAACGATGTATGGCTTAGTAGCTGGAGGTATTAATAGTGCGAAGAGTTTTCTTGGGATGGGAACAGCCGCTACAGTGGCAGGTAAACAAGTCAAAGGGCTTACATTAGCTGTGAATGCTTTTAAGAGAGCTTTCTGGCCTTTACTGGCTGTAGAGTTAGGATTGAATCTATTTAGCTCTGTAACCAGTAGCCAGTTTGAAGATATAACAGAAGCTACTAAGACTTTCCGTGAAGAGCAGTCTGCTCTTAATAAAGAGTTAGAAACAGCTCAAGGCTTCTATAGATTAGGTCTAATAACTTGGGAGAATATGGCAGGATTGTGGGATAGAATAGTAGGCAGTATACAACAAGCAATAGGATATGCAATAGAGTTTAGCAAGTTAAGCTTCACAGACGTAGGAGAGACAGTAATTAAAGGTGCTGCTACTAATTATGCTGGAATGCTGGACACACTACTCACTAACCCCTTCACTGGTGACACTGATATAAAAGGGTGGATGAAAGATCTGGTAGGCGAATCTCCTATAGATAAAGCACTAAACCCAGAGGCACGTAGAGGCCAACAATCTGCTGATAGAATAATCTCAGGTGCTACGGTAACTAATAATTATACCATAAATGGTGATCCAGAGGTAATACAAGCTTCTATTAAAGATGCTATGGATAGGTATGTTCCTGAGTACTTACAAAATGCTTATTCAGGAGGAGGTTAATGTCTATATTCTATTTAGAAGTAGATGGTGATTTCTATGCCATGAATGCTACTACGAGTATATCAAGAAGTTCAGATGGTTCTTTATCTAATTCTCTGGTAGAGGATGGTAACTACAGTTCTGATAACTATGTAACTAGGCCTATAGTACTGTCTTTCTCAGGAATGATTACAGATATATCCACTTTTAGTGGTAGTGAGTTTGATAAGAAACCTAAAGAATATCTTAGTAACTTAAAGAGCGCACAGATAAGTAAGACACCTATAACTGTGCATTATAGTGATATACAAGCTCCAGACACCAACTGCTACTTTACATCTTTTAATCATAAACAAGATAATGTTACAGGTAGGGCAGGTAAGGGTTTAAATGCTTTTAAAGTTAATTTTACTTTACAAAAGGTAAGGTTTGCTGCTGGTGCTACCTCTGTAGCTAAACCTAGTTCAGTAGTGGCAAAAAGTGTTGCAACTAAATCTAAGAAGTCTTCGTCTACAAGTACAGTCACCGAAGAGCAGGAATTAACTTGGTATGAAAGGGGCGTTATAACATCAGCATTAGGTAATGCTAGACAAGATAATGCTGAACTATAAGAGAGAGTAATATATGTCTATAGAAATACCAGTACCAACTCTCTCCTTCTCTGAGATTAATGTCACGTTAGGCGGTATTTCCTATAACATTATCTTTAGAGGGAATGAGAGAGATGAGAGATTGTACTTCGACATTTACACAGAAGATACCCTAGTTAAAGCTGGGGTTAAGGTAATGGAGAATCAATCACTACTATATAGATATTTACTAGATGATTTCCCCAATGGTGATATCCTTTGTCTAAGTAGAAGTGGGAACAGTGAAGGTATAGCTACATTATCTAATATTGGTTTAGGTAAAGCTTATGGTTTATTTTATCTAACCAATGAAGAATTAGGTGTATAACAGTAATGACTTATGAAGTGTTTGATAGAAGATATTCTTTAATTATAGGAAGAGCTGGTAGTACTATAGTGCAAAGTATCCCTACAAGTATAGCTAAAAGGGCTGTATCTACACCTCAATTATTATCAGCTACAGAAGTACCTATCTCAGATGGTTCTACTATCCCTAGATACCTAGCAGCTACCAATCTTATTAATAACTCACTAGGAGATATATCTAAGGGTGTTAGGGTTGATTACAGAACTATACCAGATGCGTTTATAGAGATAAGAGATCTAAGCATGAAAGCTAAAGTCTCTTATAAGAAATCTGGAGCTAAGGGTGGTAATCAATTCTCAACCATCTCTTTAGATAATCTATCAGAAGAGACTAAGAACAGTATCAGAGTTAATGACCTCATCTTTCTTAGAGCTGGGTATAAAATAGATATAGGTAGCGATAATGTAGATTACAGTGATCTGCCTTTAATACTAGCGGCTCAGATAACCAAAGTAGAGACAAAGAGAGATGGTAATAGCGGGACTACAACTACACATATAGTATGTGGCGATAATGTACTCCCCAAGAAGAATATTAAAGTATCTAAATCATGGCCTCCTAACACAGTTAAGAAAAAAGTATTAGATGATGTATTAGCTATAGCTCAATCTAACTTTATTCCTATAGGTAAGGTACAAGGAGAATTAGAGGCTTTCTTTAGTCCTTTGCAAGAGACTTACCCTAATGGTTACAGCATTGCTGGTAATCTATTTGAAGAAATACAAAAGTTCTGTGATAGTGTGGATTATAAATTCTACACTGTACTAGGTAAGATGTATGTTGAGCCTAAAGGTTATGCTAAGACTTATGAAACCTTCTTACTAGAGCCTACCACATTAAAAGAACCTATACAATTACATTCAGACTCTTCTAATAAGAAATCAGGAGAGAAGGGTAGTAACTCTGGTGTAGTAGCTAAGTTATTCCTTAATGGCAGGATACTAACCAACATGGCAGTAGATATAAGATCTGGTAATACAGACTGGTGGGGTACATATCCTATAGAAAGTATTACACATGATTTAGATTTCGAGGGTAATACTTGGAATACTACTGTAAAGACAGTGGCACTTTAACTATGACAGATAAGACATTTACAGATACAGTTACATCTCTTATAAAAGAGTTTGTATATAGTAATATTAATCTAAGTGTACCAGCAATAGTAGTTAATGTCGATGACTATTCAACCAACCAGATGATAGATGTACAACCTCTTATTAACTACTTTGATGAAGATGGTGAGGCTGTAGAGTTCCCTGTTATATATAATGTGATAGTTTGCTTACAAGAAGCAGGAGGGGCTTTATTCTCCCTTCCTGTGAAAGCAGGAGATAGGGTTAAACTAGATTTTAGTAAAGAGGGATTAGATAGTTATTTACTAAGTGCTGGTACATCCCCTATCACTCCTTTAGATAAACGTAAGTTCGCAGTAACAGATTGTTTCGCTACACTAGGCTGTCCTACAGTATCGTCTAACCTGCGCCCTAACCCTACAGAAGTAGAGATTAAGTTTGCTGGTAGTAGTTGGAAGATGAAACCTACAGGTAGTGTAGTGTTAGATGTAGCCAAAGATTATATAGTTAATGCACCTAATGGAAATATACAACTTAACTCTCCATCTATATTACAGAATAGTATAGAAGTGGGCGAAACACACTATCATGAACAAGCTAATGATTCAGATGGTAACACACAGGAAGATACGGAGCATGTATTCAGATGAGTGTAGATTATTTATTAGGTGATGATGGTGATATAGTCATAGTAAATGGCTCCCCACAATACACAACTACAATAGAACAATCCAGTAAACAGCAAACTATTATCAGCTTAAACACTTACAAAGGTGAATGGGATTTCAATATCTTAGCTGGAATACCTTGGATTAAGAATGAGAATAATAACATATCTGTTCTAGGTAAAGGTACTAAAGATTTGTTAGATTCATTAGTACAGCAAGATATCCTAGATAGAGAGAATATAGTTAAGATTATTGAATACAACTCTGTATTAGATAATAGTACAAGAGTACTGTCATTATCTTTTATAGCAGAAACTAACGAAGGTAGTACTATCACTATAAATGATGTCCTATCAATATAATTAATATGGAGGGGATATGGCAGAATTAACAGAAAAAGGGTTAGTCATCAGGCGACAGCCAGAAGTACTAGCCAGTATGTTATCTTCTTATCAAGAATTAGTAGACCCTAATCTGGCTATTAGAGATGATGAGAAGTTTGGACAAGATGCTAATATCACAGCAACAAAGATAGCTGAATTAGAAGAAGGATTAGAAGTAGTAGTTAACTCTCAGAACCCTCTTAAAGCAGAAGGGACTAGCTTAGATGACATAGGTGTACTACTGAATGTACCTAGACAGGCAGCAGCCAAGTCATACACATCTACACAGGGTTTTACAGAGCAGAATGGTTACATATTAAACGCTGGATCTATATTAGAAAATCCTAATACATTAGATAGGTTTGTCACTACATCTTCTCTTACTATTACAACCAATGCTTGTACACGAGCAGAGTATTCTATTAATACAGTGTTGGATTCTACATTATACAGAATTAATATTAATGATACAGCTTATACGTTTACAAGTGATGGTAGTGCTACAGCATTAGAGATAATCACTGGATTAAAAGCATCTATTGATGCAACAAGTCCTACGTTATTTACAGCTACATTAGATACAGATAATACTTACTTAGTTATTGAAGGTGTTAATAATCAAGTATTAAAAGTATC
>Ga0206129_10002347_pt1 | contig 23587 bp, 17 predicted proteins | sample Helgoland_Spring_8_FD_148616 | JGI IMG/M metagenome (GOLD analysis project Ga0206129, IMG submission 148616) | Pelagic subsurface seawater microbial communities from Kabeltonne, Helgoland, North Sea - Helgoland_Spring_Bloom_20160502_2 | ecosystem: Environmental > Aquatic > Marine > Epipelagic ...
GCTGGTAGGTATTGTAGGGGTCCGGAGCCACTCCCCTACAAACACGCCATCGGCGTCCTGCCAAGGCCCATTGTCCGCGCGCTACATCGCGTGACCAAGCTCCCCCCGTCCTCCAAGCACCCTTGCCCATAAACGCATAAGCGCTGTCTACATCCAAGGTGGGCTTCACAGTGTATTCTGCCTTGAGACGGTCCCGGTGATCGGGCCAAGAATGGCCGAGCATCTGCGCGCCCAACTCAAAAGCCCACTGCTCGCAGATGGGCACCGAGAGCCATCCCTTTTCCATGGGAACAGACCCCGTAGGATCAAACCTTCCATGGACATCGCGAAGGGCATCCTCCCTCCACTCCTCCATGCGGCTGCCCATCCAAAAAATCAGCGCAAGTAGATCTTGACTGCCATGCTCAGATGCGGGGGGCACCTTTCTCAAGCTGTCTTCCCCCAACAATCCCTCAGGCTCTATCCTGAACACTCCTTCTATAGGTTCGCCGCCGTATTGAAGCTTCCAAACGCCTTCGGATTCCGAAAAGACATCGACATCGGGCTCATGGCGCCAAGACAAACCCAATACGACATCCAATGACCACTGCAGTGCCGCCTCCAGTCGCGGCGTTAAACCGGCCGAATGTACCAATACGTGAGGCAAGGATGTGAACCGGGACATCGTTCAAATTCGGTTCAAAAGACCCGTAAGGAGTCTCTGGGCCGCAAGGCCTTCACCCAATAATCCCGACCCTTTTACGGGAGGAACAACGGGGGCATTGCGCAGCTGATTCACAAGGGCGGAAGGTCCTGAAGGGGAGGAAAATTGTGCCGGGTCAAACAACACCGACGCCCCCATCTCAATCAGCTCACGCCACTCGGTGGTGTCTCGGAGGATAACAGCAGGGGTTCCTTGATACCAAGCTTCCTTTTGCAGGCCACCCGAATCGGTTAACACCACATCGGCCATGCACAAGGCTGCCTGCACGTCCAAATAACCCAAGGCGCCGGGATTGACCAAGCCAGGCGGCATGGTCATTCCTTGTGCATCCATCACCTTCTGGGTTCTCGGATGAACCGGAAACACCACAGTACCGCCTGTCGCTTCTGCCCATTGAGCCATCGCATCGAGCGCACCCTGAAGAAGCGGAGGATGGTCCACCGTTGCGGGCCGATGGAGTGTCGTCACCATGACAGGCGCGTCCCCCGTTGGCCAGCCCTTTAATCCGCGATTCTGCACCTTCATTTTCGCAGCCAGCGCCAAGTCCAGCATAACATCTCCCACTTCCAAGATGCGGCTTGACGGTACCCCTTCTTGGCGCAACTGCTCCGACGCGATGGGACCAGTAGTGCACAACACGTCTGATAAATGATCGGTCAGGATGCGGTTATGCTCTTCTGGCATACCACGGTCACCACTGCGCAATCCGGCCTCAACATGGACCAATGTGACCCCGGCGTGATGCGCCGCCAATGCCCCTGCCAACGTACTATCTGTATCGCCATATACCAATACAGCCCTTGGCTTTACTTGCTCAATTTGCTCGGCGACACCCCGCATCATATCGGCCAAACGCATGCTTCGGCCCTCCTGGGATGGGTGGATCATTGCATTTGGCGGTGGGACATCTAGCTCAAGCAAGAAGTCCAAGCTCATGTTGTCATCTGCATGCTGTCCAGTATGGACCAGCCATTGAGTAAGGCCCACACCTTCAAGCGCACGCGTTACGGCTGCTGACTTGATGAATTGGGGCCGTGCCCCCACCACCGTGAGCAGGTCTTTGGAAGAGTTAAAGCGGGTTGACATCAAATAAGGTGATTGTCTGCAAAGCTAAAGTGTCCCATACCAGCAATGATGATATGATCGAGAACAGGCAAATCCATTGACTTTCCCACAGCGGAAAGGTCGTCTGTCAGCCTGCGATCAGCGGCGCTCGGGTTCGGATTGCCGCTCGGATGGTTGTGAATGAGCACAACGGCCGCAGCCCTCACGGACAACGCTTTGCGAAACACCACTTTGGGGTCAACCACTGTTCCGGACTGGCCGCCTCGAGAAATCAGCAGATCTGCTATGGGAGCATTGGCGCGCGACAACGCGAGTGCCCAAAACTCCTCTACATCCAAATCGATGAGCCTAGACCTGAACCTCATGACAATCTCCTCGGCCTTTGTGACCCGCATGAGGGGCGAGGCCAACCTGCTCATCCGCCTTCGCCCCAACTCCATGGCGGCACTAATCAGCACGGCCCGCGCATCTCCAATTCCATGCAGGGTCCTCAACCTTAGGAGATCACACCGCCCCAAAGCATGTAAATCTCCTGCAACCTCCGCCAAAATCCGGCGAGCCACCCCCATAGCGTCCTCACCTTGAGTGCCACTGCCCACCATCACTGCCACCAGTTCAGCATCTGACAATGCGCCTATGCCCTGAACAATAGCCCGCTCCCTTGGACGCATCATCTGCAAGACCACATGGAGGTTTGTACCGGCAAATTGACGCCCAATAAAAAAGGGAGGCCGAAGCCTCCCTTTACAGAATGTTGAATGGCCTTCATGAGGCCAAAGTGGTTAACCTTTCACAGTGTCCAAGTGGCGGACGAGGCTGCTTTTGAGGTTGCCTGCTTTGTTTTTGTGAATGACGTTCTTTTTGGCAAGTCGGTCAATCATCGACGCCATCTTTGGGAGCTGGTCCTCCAGCTCTTTGGCATCGGTTGTGGCGCGGTATTTCCGCAAAGCATTCCGCATCGTTTTGTGATAGTAGCGGTTGCTGAGACGCTTGCTCTCGTTGGAGCGGATGCGCTTGAGGGCTGATTTATGGTTCGCCATGCTTGCGTTTTGGGGGTGCAAATATAGTCAACTGCAACGTGCGAAACGACTCAGTACCAAATCAGGTGCACTCTAATTGTCGTTGCACCATCGGTAATGTCCGTTTCAGTGCGCTCTGACTCCACATGATCCTGCGCTTTGAAGGGAAGCCCCAGCGCAATAAAATCTTGTGTTGTGGCCACATCTTCATCAAAGACCGTGAACTCAAATTCGGTATTAAAATCTTCCGCTTCAATGTTGACAGCGACAAAGTCCAAGTTCACAGGAAGCTGGGCTTCTTGCGCCGTGCCCGATGTAAAAATGACCGTTTGAGAGGCCGCTAATCGCAATTCCACAAAAATATCCGGGGCACCCTCATCCACAGTATCCTCAAAGTAATCTGGATCCGTCACCAGCACTTCAACCCGGTCAATGACGCACCTGGTAATGGGCTCAGGGTCCTTACACCCAGGGAGCGTTAGAAGGAGGGCCAACAAGGCCGAGAAAAAATGAATGCCCTTGAATTTCATGCTGGCAATTTCGGTAGAAAAGTTGGGTAAAAAGAGAAGGGCGCCTTCGCGCCCTTCCTTCCTAACAATCTACTTGCCAATCGCCAATTCTAGCGATAGCTGGAGCAAAGATATGACGTGCTTCTCATATGTGAAAACACGTTTAAGCGCTTTTGTAATCGCAGTTACTTCTTGAAAATAAAGCGGGTGATGTAAAGGCCCTGTCCGTCTGGCTTACCAGCATCGGATTCAACACCGCTTACAACAAACTCCAAACTCCATCCTGCGGCCACCATGTTGTTGACCTTATCCGAAATCAAAGCATCGTTGGACGCAATGTTCTGAAAGTTGATTCCGGCCGCACTGAAGAAGTTCACCAGCTTGGTCTCTTTAAAGCCATCAATCTTGAGGTCTCCTCGCTTGACATCTCCCTGGCCACTCTTTTTACCATCTACCCTTTCAGTTGTTGCCGCCTCGCTATCTGCCTCTGATGTTGCCTCAATAATTCTGGAGCGGCCAACGCCTCCGGGAACAATACTTTCAACTACAGTTACAATCTTGTATTCCTGCGCCGCAGAATCCATACAAGTCAGGACAGCCAAGGCCCCGAGGAAAATTAATTTTTTCATGATGTGAATCGTTTGTGAGTGCGCAAGGTATACTGACCAATGGCGTCTTCACATTTTTCTAGCTTCAAAAACTCAAGTCGACCTTGGCTGAACCATCAGGTTTGCGGCTTCTGAAAAAAAGGAAGCACCGCGGTCTCGGGCATACCATTTTTGGACTTCTGCGGCAAAAACCTGGTATTCGGACTTGGGCTCGGGAGCAGCCTTATAGTCAGTCACCATTTTTTGAGCCGCGCGCGGGCGCGGGCCCCATTGGCCCATCACTTCGCCGTTCTGATTGGACACAATCCATAAAGGAATGGACTTGCCACCATTGGTCAAGAAGTCCTGAATGATTCCATTTGCACCATCGCGTAAAACCACATCCAATGGAATGTTCGCTCGCTCTGCCATGGCTCCAATCAACGGGACTGTTTGGGCCGCATCGCCACACCAGCTTTCTGTGATCAGCACCCAATGCTGGTTTTGAATCGACTCCCCCAACAAAATAGCCAGGAGTTCAGGGGGCCATTGGATGGTCTTTTCTACCCTCTGCATTCGAAATGCATTGAGCTTGGTGTATTTGGCCAGAGAATCTGACGGCTGGGGCCCACTGTGGGATGCCTGTTCCACCCAGTGTTGAACCGCTCTTGTATAGGCCGAGTAAGTCATTGCACCCTTGCGACCGCCCCTCCACCATGCCTCCCAATGGGGCCTTTTTTCGTCCATTGTAGATGCCTTCATGCTCTATGTATCCATTCAATCAGAGCCTCTGCAGCCATTCTACCGGACCGCATGGCCCCATCAAGAGAAGGTGCCATCAAGGCATCGCCAGCGCCAAAGAGGCCTTCTTCAAGCGCCAAAGCAGCCGTACTATTTCCAACAGGGCAGATGCGCGGCAAAGCATGGTGCACCACTGCACTCCACTCCAACTCCCCGCACTCCACCCCGGCACCATGCAACTCGGTTCGGATGGCCCGTATAGCAGATTCAAGGGTCTCCCCTTCATTTGGGTACAACGCCGTGACATTCACCCTTCCCTTTCCTTGGGCCCCTTCGAGATCCTCCATAAAATGCAGGTTGGTCACCTTTTCTGCGCCCGGAATCAATCCAATGACAGGCTTTCCAAATCGGGACGTAGAGGTCTGAAACACCGCATTGAGGCATGCGTTCCATTTGACCTCAGGGTGCGCAGGATGCAGTCCGGGCACAGCAAGAATGGCCCCCTTTGCGATGGAAAGCGGTTGCCCATCAACCTCAAATTGGGTGTCCGTTCCAGCCTGAACGCGGCACCCGAGCATCACCTCAGTAGATGTGAGCTGAGCAGCAAGTTGTTCAACGAGAGCCTCCATGCCGGCTTTAGGACGAACAACCTTCCCTGAGGACAACATGCGAAAGGTGTAGTGAAACTGTGCGGCCGGCGTTTCGAGCAAGCCTTCCAAGAAGATGCCAGAGAAGAATGGGCCGAGGAACTCCTTGACAAAGGCGTCTGAAAAGCCCCATTCTTTGAAGAATGACGCTGTACTGCTGTGTGCCCATCGTCCCAATTCCTTGGGGGCTAAAGCTGAATCGATGCGCTTTGGCCGTCCGAAATGGCCATTCTGAAGTTCTGCGGGAGCAGCGCGTTGCAATCGGAAGACAAGGCGCAAGACTTTGAAGCGGTCAGACCAACTTCCAATTCCACTCCCCAATGTCGCCGGAAGCCAACCCAAAGCCCTCCTTGGATCGGCCAAGGCACGCCATTTTCCGCGAACAAAAACAAGCGCCCCTGGTACAAATTCGGCGCATTCTAGTGCATCAAAATCCACCCAACGGCGCAATTCAGGATATCCAGTCTGCAACACTTGAAAGCCGCGATCTACAGGCGTTCCATCGGGAAGTCGGTCGGTACGCAACCTTCCTCCCAAACGGTCCGACGATTCGATGAGTAGGGGGCTAATACCCGCCTGTTCCAAAGTGAGACATGCGGCCAACCCGGCGGCGCCTCCTCCGATGACGACAGGTCTTTTGTCGAAATGCATAGGTGATGGGGTCAATCCGATGGCGGGGTTCCAGTCAACGCTGTTTTGCCCGAGTCGGACACCAAACTTTGCAATTCCGCGAGCTCCTCAGGTGTGAAATCTCGCCACTCCCCAAGCGGCAGGTCCAAATGCATGTGCATGATGCGCACCCGCTTAAGCCGCACCACTTCGTAGCCGAGGTGCTCGCACATGCGGCGAATCTGACGGTTCAATCCTTGGGTCAAGACAATCCGAAAATGCCGTGGACCCGTTTGTTCTACCTCGCACCGGCGCGTTACGGTGTCCAAGATGGGCACGCCCCCTGCCATGTCTTCGATGAAGCTCCCGCGAATGGGACGGTCCACGACCACGTGATATTCCTTCTCGTGGTGGTTGCGCGCCCTTAAAATCTTATTGACCACATCTCCATCTGAGGTCAGGAAAATCAGCCCTTCACTGGGCTTGTCCAGGCGCCCCACCGGAAAGATGCGCCGCTCGTGTCCAATCGCATCAATGATGTTGTCGCGCTCCCGTTTTTGATCGGTCGTGCACACAATGCCCACGGGCTTGTGATAGACGATGTAGACGTGGTCCTCTGCCTTGGTCGGCTGCCCCACAGCCCTTCCATCCACTTCCACAACATCGTCTGGCATGACCCGCGTCCCGAGCTCAGGAACGACGCCGTTCAGCGTGATCCGCCCCTGCTCCAAGAGCTTGTCTGCAGCGCGGCGGGAGCAATGCCCTACCTCGCTCAGGTATTTGTTGATGCGAATGCCTTTGGCAGCCTCCATGTTGCAAAGAACGGACAGTCTGAATCAGTCGACCACGATCCAACGCCAGCGGCTGCCATCGTCGAGTGTCAGCATGTATACACCGGCGGAGAGACCATCCCTGCACAGGCCGTTCACGTGGCTGAAAGTGCGACGCAACTGCCCTTGGGCATCCCAAAGCGCTCCCGAAGCGGGCAAACCATCCCAAGCAACACAAGACGATGAAGGGTTCGGGCCCATGACGCGCGCCTGACGCCCCGGCGTTTCACCCACATCCAAAATGATGGCATAATTGTTTGTAGAAGCGGCTGTCGGGGTGGCGAACCATACCCAATAGTCGGCCCCATCGGGATAGCGTCCCAGGGACGCATCTTGCTCGGACTGGCCAAAGGCAAAGAAGTCGAGCAACACCCACACCTCTTCGGTGTCGTTCCATTCAAAAAGTGCGATTTCGTCGCCCGTAGAGGACAATGTAAAGGGGGCGTGGTATTCGCCTTGCTCAGGATCGTTGTCTAGCCAATAAAACGCCCACTGGCCCGGAGCAATGGTGCCTGGAGGCAGTGCATACTTGTTGGGAACACTAAGGTTATCGGTCAAGTATTTTCCGCCCAGCTCGATGGGATAGTCGCCTGCATTGAACAGCTCCACCCAATCGTCAAATTCGCCAAATGCATCCGATACATTGTTGGCGTTCGAACTCATGAGCTCGTTCACGACCAGGTCAGAGGGAGACAGCCCCACGGTAACGGTCAAAGGTGCGCAAGGCAACCAGCGCTCCAAGCCAGAAGAAGCCGTAGCCTGTACCTGGTAATCTACAGTGGTCCAATTCCATTGAATGGGGACCTTGATTCCCCAAGTGCCATCGCCCGCCTTGCGGTCACCGTGCGCTCCATCGTCGTACATGGCATAGGGCTGAGGCCCTGCCCCCGCATCGATCCAGCACGTCAGCTCGATGGCGTCATCCCCAGCATCTGCGATGGCCCGGACGCGCAATGAGTCCAAAACAGGCGCATTGTCCTCCAACTCATGTAGGATCAACACCGGTTCTTCGGGGTCGAGTTGGGTATACAGCGAATAGCTCCGGTTTTCGAGCCAAGGCATAATGCCATACTCGACGTGGCCGCCCCAGGCCTCCTCGAGAGACGCTTCAAAGTCGTTTGTATTAAATCCGAAACTCTGAGGGTAATAGGTGTCCGTAGCCACGGCTGGATACAAGGCCGCCATCCTCGGCTCCAGAAAGGCCGCCACACTGTCTGGGTGTGCATACTCCTCCACCACTTTGCGGAGGTAGTGCGTGTACCATGAACGGTACTCATCGACCTCCATCAAACGGTCGTACAAAGGGCGGTATTCTGGAGACCACGCATAGGGGTTCCGCGATTCCCAATCCCCGTCCACCCAATCAATTCCCCATGTGTTGTCGAGGTCGTAGGCGATGTAATCGAACAGGCCGGTTTGGGGATTGTGGTAGAGGTAAAAGTTGTTTTTGTTGCCGGCATAGCCGTCCCAGTTCGCGCTCACAACATCCAACGCCATCACCTTGAGAAAGTCCGCCACGTTGAACACCTCCTCAATGGCGCATGAGAAGTCCTCTGCAGGGGTGTTGTTGAGGACACCGATGAACTCTGCGATGTCGGAATAATCGTCTTCCTCTGTATTGGTCTTGAGCTCATAAACCCTGCGCCCGTTGACTTCAAACTTGTAGTCGTCTGAGGAAGCCCCTTCATATTCGAGGGTGGCAGGCCAGAGACATTTGTAGAAGTTCCCGCCGTCTTTGTCGTAGTACTCTTCCACGAACTCCTCGTCCATATGTTCGGTGTTCACATAGGCTCCCATGTACTCGCCGTTGAGCATCAACCTCACCATGCTTGTGCGGGACCCAGCCAAACCCATGCGCCGCAGGATGTTCCAACTCAAAGCAGCGCGCAACAGCGAAGGGTCGTTCTGGTTGGCATTCAGATTGATCTTCTCCAGGTCGGCGAATTTTTGGCCAGGAATGAATGCGTTGAGGTCCACTTTGAAGCTCTTTTTAGGAGCGAACAACGAGGTGTTTCCCCTGAGGCGTACGGCCACCGTGTCTATCAGGGTATCCAACACCGACGACTGATATTCGATGACAGCCGGAAAGGGATTGCTCGCGGCGTAATCCACATCGCCGAACAGCATGGCATCGGCGCTGTCGGGATCCATCGTGATCATCACCGTTGCGACCTCATTTTGGAGAAAGACAGGGCCAAAAGCAGGAATGTCCGTTTGGGCGTTGAGAAGGCCTGCCGCAGCCCAGAGCATGGCCACGGTAAAGCTTCGGACAAACAGCGAGAGTCGGCGCGTTTTCATGGCGCGAAATTAGGCAGTGTGCGACTGTAGTCCGCGGCCACCTGTAAACCGTCCGTTCTTAGCGCGCCACCACGAGTGGGCGGACTTTTTTGCCCGTTGGCAGTTCAACTTCAAGCAGATACATTCCCGGAGCAACGCCATCGAGCGCATGCCATGTGCGCGGGGCCGATGTTGGCCATTGCCGAACTTCAGCACCGCTCAGGTCGCACAACCGGAGCTGAATACTGCCCACATCGATCCTGAAACCGGTTCGAGCAGGATTGGGCCACACGGCCCAATCCATTGGATCGAATTCGTCAATGCTGGTGACTTCAAGGACGTCCACATCGAGGTTGATGACCCCTCCCGTGCAGGACGCATTGGTCTCGACCACCTGGATGCTGTGCGCGCCTGATGTGGTCCATTCTACCGTCACCAGTGAAGTGCCCTGGCCTGAAAGGAGTGAGCCTCCAGACACGGCCCATGTGTAGCTGTTGCCCGGTTCTGAGGGCATGGCCACATACAGTTGGGTCGACCCTTCATCGACCTCTGCACTTCCATCGATACTGGCGGCCGTGAGATAAGCGCAGCTGCCATCGTCCTCGCTGGCCTCATCGTCATAATTACAGGCCTCTGAATCGGTGCATCCGCTGACTTCCAACTCATCGCAAACGCCATCGCCATCGCTGTCATTGATGCAATCTCCCGAACAATCGTAGTACAACACAGCGTACTCACATCCGCCATCATCGGTGTTGGCCAAGGGGTCATAATTGCACGCCTCCATATCGGTGCAACCGGGCACGTCACAGATTCCGTCGCCGTTTACGTCGGCCGCGCAATCGCCACCGCATTCTCCAAGGGCATCCAGCTGGTTTCCGTCGCAATCGCAATCGTCTTCGGGGATGTCTTCGCATCCGCATTCAAACACCGCACCGGGACCATCGCACACGCCGCAAGCGTCCAATACTCCTCCAATACAGGGGTCCTCACTGTCACAGATGCCATCGGCATCCAGGTCTTCAGCACACCCGCCGCCGCATTCGCCCAGGGCGTCGAATACCGACCCCTCACAATCGCACCAACCATAATCGAATGGAAACAAGCACGACCCGTCGTCCTCGACGGCATCAGGATTGTAATTGCAGGCTTGCGAATCCATGCACCCCGCCGCTGCTGTCGTCGATGCGCAAATGGTGAGGTCATCGAGCAAATACCTGCCGAGCCCACCGCCAAAACTGTAGGCGTAGAAATTCACCCCGCCCAGGTTGCCGGGATATTCCAACAGTGCGACCAACTGCGTCCCCAAGATCACCCTGAGCTCGTCGTTGTCGAGGTCAAAAATGTGGGTGAACAGGTTGTCAGCTCCCACCTGAAAACCATCGGCTTGCAATGTGTCTTCGCCTTGGACAAACGCGAGGCCACCCTCAGTATCAATGAACGTTTCAAGGGTCCATTCAATGCCGGGCGTGTTGTCCCCTTGAAAGTTGTAGTAGGCCGTTTGACCGGCTTGGGTCGACATGGAGAACTGGACCACGTATTGACCGTCCGAAGCACCAATGGGGAAGACGACATCGCTGGCCTGCGAAGGGTCCACCTCGGGCGAGACCAGCTCCAACTCCGCATCGGCTCCCGCCAACACCACATAGGGGTCCTCGACACCTCCAGCAATGCCGCTCCAAGTCTCCCAGCCATTTGTAGCCTGTACGGTGAGGGGCACAGTGGTGTCGTAAGACTGAAAGTTCTCGAACAACAGCGTTTCTGTGCAATTGAAGCAGAAGTAGTTGCAACTGCCATCGTTGTAGTCCGCCGAGGGCTCGTAGTTGCAGGCAGCATTGTCGGTGCAACCCGGATTCAACCCTGTCAATGGGCAGACATAAGGCACCGTGAAAGTCACATCGGTCAAGTCAAGGCCGCCTGAATCGCCAAACCCGTTGAACAAAGACACCGACCAAGTGCCCAAGCCAGACAAATCCAGCCCCGACACATTGAGGGTCACCGTGTAAGTCCCTGCCGCGCCCGTATCCCACGCAGCAGGCCAGTCAACGCCGGCAGCGGTCGCGCCTGTCGTTTGATCGAAGCCACCCCATTCGAAGCAGTCGCCATTGGGATCGCACAAGAGGACCAGCAAATCGGAGACCCATTCTCCGTTTGACGACCCTGCCCATTGAACGGCCACCTCGATTTCGTCCATACTTCCAACACCACCAAACGTGAATTCAACCCCTTGTCCAGCACTGGCATTGAGCGCCATGCTCCAGAGAGAAGTACAATCACCGCAGGGCTCATCTGCCAAGGGGTAGATGCAGCTTCCATCGGAAAGCGTGGCCTCAGGATCGTAATTGCAGGCGGCCGCATCGGTGCATCCCGGCGCTCCGACCGGCCCATCGAGCGCGTCGTAATCCACAGTCCAACCGATATCCTCAAGGACGCCAAGGCACATGGCCCCGGGGGAATGGATGGCCTCTCCGTTCCCGATTTGTGGCGTCATCAAAGAATGGGCGTTGCCCGCTGGGTAGGTCGACTCGTCAAAATGCGAGTAACTGGAGCCTTGCTCCCAAAAAGAGGGCGCATATAGCTTGGGAGAAAAGTCACCGCTGTAGGCGTTGCCTTGGGCACCCGCCCAGTACAGGTTATCGGACACCAGGGCATCGCCCAAGGATGCGGTGCCGCTTCCAAAATCCAAGATGGGGATGCTGTTGCCTGTCCAAACAAACCCGTCATACACGTGCGGCAAACTGCCATTGAGGATGTACCCGTTCAGGTCGGTACCGACGAATGCCGTTCCGGCAAAACCAAGGCCATGCCCGATCTCATGGAGGACCACAGACACCAAGTCAAACTGTGAAAACGGGGTGTTTCCATCGAGTCCGTAATACCAATTTGTGCCGCTGTCGAAGTTGGCGGAAATGTCGGCCTGTCCAGGATCAAGGTCGGAGCCCGCGAGCTTATTTGCCAGAGGCGAAGGATACAGCACCCCGTTGGCGGGTGCTCCGCCGAAATTGTAAAAGAGGTTGTTGGCGCCGGCCGAACCCAAAGCATTGCCTGGTAAATCTTCCCAAGTCGCGTCAATCACGATGGGCACATCACTCGTGATCAGTCCAGACCAAATGTCTACGGCATATTGAAATGCCGTCTGTGCCGAGGAAGAGAAACCCGTATAGTTCACCACAAACGTGGCTGTGCGCTCATCGGCGGGCAACAGCACCGGGGCGGGCACTTGCGACACTCCCTCCGACTCCACAGCAAACAACAGCGAGCGGTTGGGTGGGGTTGCAGAAGAGGTGACTTGGGCAGAGGCCGAGGAAAGGAACCCAACGAGGAGAGCAGAGAGGAGAAGGCGCATGCGAATCGTAAATCTGAAGCAAACTAATGCGTGGTACCTTGCTTGCATGGCGCGATCAACACAGGTTTTCATCACTGCCTTCTTGGCGCTTGCAGTGGGAATTGGCTGGGGATGCAGCAAAGTTGAATGGCCCGAGCCTGCAGCCGGTCAACACGTGGCCCTCCCTACCCTTCCTGCACCGCCATACCCCTATTCGGACCTGAACTTTCCCGAACAGTGGCTCAACGACCCTGCACTTGCTCTGTTTGGTGGATTTGGCGACCCTTTGACCATCACCGATGCGGGCGCCACATTGGGCCGCGTTCTTTTTCATGACGTTCAGCTTTCTGCCGACAACTCGGTCTCTTGCGAAAACTGCCACAAACAAGCGCACGCTTTTGCCGATGTGAAGGCAGGATCGACGGGCATATCCGGCACGCCGCTTTCACGCAATACCCTTGGACTCTTTAATCTGAGGTATCAACGCCGCATGTTCTGGGACCTCCGTGCAGTGGGACTGATTAACCAAGTGCTTCAGCCCATTGGACACCCCGATGAAATGGGCATGGATCTGGCGGAACTTCCGGCGAAATTGGACAGCCTTCCTTACTACCCGGACCTGTTTGCAGCCGCTTTTGGAGACCCGAACATCGACCTTGACCGCATTGCAGAGGGCCTGGCACAATTCCTCCTGTCCATCCGATCGTACCAGAGCCGTTACGACGCTGGTCTGACCAATGGCTTTGCCGACTTCACCGCCAGTGAATTGATTGGAAAAGGGGTGTTTTTTAGAGGAGACACTCGCTGCAACCAGTGCCACAGCGGCCTCAATTTCTTTTCGACCCAGGCCTTTATCAATGGTCTGGAGATGGATTATGGAGCAGCAGGGGATGCGGGGATTGGCGCCATTACAGGGAACCCTTCGGATGACGGTCGTTTTAAAACGGTCTCACTCCGAAACGTAGGGCTGACCGCACCCTATATGCACGACGGCAGGTTTTCTGACCTCAGGGCCGTGGTGGATTTCTACAGCGACAACATCCTGCAACACCCGTATTTGGACGAGCGGTTTTCTGACAATGGCATTGGGCCACCTGGCCAAGAGCCTTATCGGCTTGAATTGACAGAGGAGGAGCGGGTTGGTCTTGTGGACTTCCTGCATACCCTTTCCGACACCTCTATGACGGTTGACCCCGTCTTCTCCTCTCCCTTCTAACAGGAGGCTGGCTTCACCCAGGCAAAAACACCTCGAAACGGGTCCCTACTTGAGGCTCGGAATGCAACCGCATGTCTCCTCCATGTCCTTGTACAATGGAGTACACATGGCACAGACCCATGCCCAACCCATCTTCATCGCCCGCGAAGCGCCTAAAGGGTTCAAACGCCATCTTGACCTGTTGCTCGGTCATCCCGCGACCATTGTCCTCCACCATCAGCGCATAGCCCTCTGGCGTTTTACTTGCGCTCACGTTGACTTGAACCGGAATACCCTCCCGGCCATATTTGATGGCGTTTTCAATCAAATTGCTGAGTACGATCCGCATGCCAATCGGACCTGCCTTTACCACAGGAAGGGTCCCAATGTGCAGCCGGGCGCCTGTCCGGCCAATGAGGTGTCTGAAATCTTCTTGAATTTCTCTTGCCACCTTTTCGAGGTCCACTTCTTGTCGGTCAGACTCCCCGCCCAAACGGGCATGGTCTAAAAGACCGTCAATCACATTGTCCAAACGGTCTGAAGAGGTCTGCAACCACTCAAAGAGCTGCTGGCGCTCCTCCTCGTCCGTAGTGGCTGTATGCGACAACATCTTGGCACAGCTGCTGATGTTGCGCAGGGGTTCCTTGAGGTCATGGGCAACCACCATGGCAAACTTTTTCCAGTAAAGTTCACTGACGGGCAACCCTACCACTCCAGAGGGATCGCAAAGCTTCACAGGGCGCGTTTTTGAGGAGACATCTGACATTGGGGTCGCGAATCTATACGCACCCCGCGTGGGGAGAGGCCTACAGATTTGAACCCGGAATGGAACCCCTCAAAATTTCGCTTCTAAACCACTGAATGACCGCCTTTTAAACCGATAACTTCTCGCATTCTGATTACAGGGAGAGAATGCACCTACAGCGCCCTGTGAGGAGATTTAGTTCTCCTGCCCCACAACCACCACGGTGCGCTTCTCCACCCCCTCTTTCTGCGCACCTTCGACATCCCCCGAATTTGACTCTATCTCCACTTCGAGAGACTCCCCATTTTTGGTCATGATGACGGTGCCGCCCGGGATTGCAAAGGTGGTGTCCCCCTCAAAGCCCTCCTCATCCAGGGACGTGATCATGACCTGAATGTCATCAACCTCACTTGATCCATTCCCTTCGCCCAAAAAAGTCATGGCCCGATGAAACTGAACAGGCTCTGATACTGGGGCTGTGACCCTGCCTAAGGCGAACCCAATCATGGTGAAGGCTGCAGCGATGAGAATGGCGGACTGGTTGTTTTGCATGGCCCCAATGTCGACACAGTTCCGTCAAAATTGCACCGAACTCCGCAACAAATGTTGGTTTCACGCGTATTCTCTGTGTGAGAAATAAGCGCACACATGACACCCTTGTGATCGAGGGAGGCAGCCTTCGATGCGCTTTCACTGCCGGCGTGCTCGATACTTTTTCCGTGTTGAGGTATAACCGGTTCAAGCGATACTACGCGGTTTCAGCGGGTACAATGGCCCTCACCTCCTTCCTTTCAGGCCAGCGCAAACATTTCATTGACGTCGCCTGCCACATGGTGGAGGATGGCGAGTTCATCCGATTCTCAGATGCTTGGAAAGAGGAAGGCTTGATGAATTTGGCCCACCTTTTTGACCACGTCCGACGTCACCGACCATTGGATATCAAAGGGGCTGCAGCTGCGGCCAGAGGCAAAGAAGTCCGCATGGTCACCACAGACTTCGAGACTGGATGCCCGCTTTATTTAAAGCCTACAGTCGATGACTGGCTGCGCATCATGTGGGCCTCCTCCACCCTTCCAATGGTGACCCGAGGTAAAATCAAAGTGCGCGACCAGTGGATGTTTGACGGAGGAATTTCGGATGCATTGCCTTTGCAAGCTGCCATCGATGGTGGGGGACGCAACATCCTTGTCATCCGCACCCGTCCATCGGGTGAGCACATCTCGAAGAGTTGGATGGACACCTTTGCCACATATTGGTATCGAGAAAACCCTGCCATTGTAGCCCTGTACAATGAGGGTCACCACACGTACAATGCAGATGTCGATCGTTTGGCATCTGGGGGAGAAGGCAGGGTCAGATGGGAAGAAATCGCCCCGCTGAAACCCCTGCGCTCTGATGGTTACCGCATCAATGCTGGGCAACTGATACAAGATTATCACCACGGCATGGAACGGGCATTGGACTGGTTGGAGCCGCGCATCTGAGTTGACTAGAAATCAACAATTGATGCCCCTGCCTCGAACTTGGGTTCGGTGGTTTAGAATCGCGTCTAACTTTGCGCCGATTCACTTTAGCCCAACATCATGCGCAAGCTGTTCATTTTGGCCCTCTTGGCCGCTACCACTCCCGCCCTGTTTGCACAGTGCGACGCCCTGTTCATCTCCGAGTACATCGAGGGATGGTCCAACAACAAAGCCATCGAGGTCTACAACCCTACCGGTTCGGCCATCGACATGTCGGATTACCGCCTTGAGCGCTACTCCAACGGCGCCACAGCTGCGGCTGACAACCAGAAAATTGACCTCAGCGGCACCATTGAACCCAACGATGTGCTCGTGTATGTCCTCGATAAGCAAGACCCTGACGGCGTAGACTTTGAAGCCCCAGTGTGGGACGAGTTGGCGGAGAAAGCAGACATTTGGCTGTGCCCTGTCTATGAAGAGAACAACACGATGTACTTCAATGGCAATGACGCCATGGTATTGCGTCAGATTTCTACCAATGCGGTGCTCGACATCTTCGGCGTCATTGGAGAGGACCCCGGTTCAGCCGGCTGGGACGAAATCACGCAGAACCACACACTCGTTCGCCGTCCGGAAGTCACTTCAGGTGACATCACTGCTACCGATGCGTTCGATGTCCTCGCAGTGTGGGACTCCTTGCTCGTCAATACGTTCGACGAACTTGGCCAGCACGTTTGCGACTGTGTTGTCTCTGTAGAAGAGACCGACCGCGATGGATTCAAGGCCTTCCCCAATCCTACCCAAGGAAACTTGTCCATCACCATGGCTACCCCCATGCGCGAATTGATTGTTCGGAACATGGCTGGCATCGAAGTCCGCCGCGTTCTCGCCAATGGAGCGATCCGTTCAGATTTGGACTTAACGAACCTGGCAGACGGCTCCTACTTCGTTGAAGTTCAACTCGCCAATGGTTCAGTGCACTACCGCAAGGTGGTGAAGCACTGAGCGCTGAGCGCTTCAATTTAGGCGACCATGAAGTCTCTTCTCGCACTGGCCCTTGCCATCGGCTTGGGTTTGTTTTCGGCTGCATTTGGCCAAAACTGTAACGTCACGGGATTGGTTCAAGACGGGTTTACCGGCGAACCACTCATCGGCGCTTACGTCATGTCTGGAGAGGCCATTGTGCCCACCGACATCGACGGGCGATACAGTTTGAGCTTGCCCCAAGGGGAGGCCACCATCAGTTTTTCTTACATCGGCTACGAAGCCGCAGAGAAAAAAGTGGTCCTCACTGGAGCCTCTATGACGGTCAATGCACAGCTGGAATCTCTGGTGCTCGGAGAGGCTGTGGTCGCTGCAGACTTGGCCATTGACAGGAAGACTCCTGTGGCCTTTACCAACGTCTTGCCCGCTCAAATTCAGGAAGAGTTGGCGGGACGAGACTTGCCTTTGATTTTGAACTCCACGCCGGGGGTCTATGCCACACAGCAAGGCGGAGGAGATGGTGATGCGCGGGTGACCATCCGTGGATTTGACCAGACCAACCTGGCTGTGATGGTGGACGGCGTCCCCATGAACGACATGGAGAACGGCTGGGTCTACTGGAGCAACTGGGCAGGCCTTGACCTCGTGGTGCGCACCACTCAGGTGCAACGCGGACTTGGTGCCAGCAAGCTGGCCATTCCTTCGGTCGGCGGCACCATCAACATCCTCACGGGTGGAGACGAGAGCGGAAACGGGAGGCTCACCTTCCTCTCTGAAGTAGGCAACTACGGCTATTACCGAAACAGCCTTGCGGGTGTCATTGGCAACCAAGAGAAGGGCTTTTTGCATTTTGTGGGTTCCTACAAAACCAATCAAGGATTTGCTGAGGGATTGGAATCCAAGGCCTACGCCTATTACCTCAAGGGGCGCAAGAGCATAGGGAACCATAACGTGAGCTTCACGGCATTTGGCGCGCCACAGCGACATGGCCAGCGCGCTTACCAAATGCAGGTCTATGAATTCGATGCGGACTTGGCGGAGCAGCTGACAGACGAAAACGGCCAGCAAGAATTGGGCGAAGTCATCTCAGGTTTGGGCGAGACGGCCATTGTCTCTCGCGGTCGTGGCTTTAATGAGTTCTTGGTCAATTACGACGAGGTCTACTACAACTTCAATGAAGCTACGGGGCAAGTAGACACCACATATGGTGAGTCTCGGCGTTACAACTCCCGACAGAATTACTACTTCAAGCCGATTTTTACGGCGCGGGACGTTTGGAGCATCAGCGACAAATCCACGCTGATCACCACGGCATATGCCAGCTTTGGAAAGGGAGGTGGAGAGGCGCTGAACAGCACGCCCGGCAGCCGCATTGCGGATGGCACCATCGACCTGCAACCTACTTGGAATGCCCACCAACTTTTTGAATTTGGGCAAAACGGACTGAACGTCGACGAAAACGGTGAGCGCAAGGGATCCAACTTCATCCGCATCGCCCACAACGACCACCGCTGGTATGGTGCGCTCTCGAACTTCACGACCCAAGTCTCCAAAGAGGTGAGCTTCAGTACCGGCTTGGATATGCGCCATTACACAGGCAGCCACTACCGCACCATTGGAGACATGTTCGGTGCCGATTACTACGATGCGCCCAACGACCGTAGGGATCAGAACGCCGACTTCGACACGCCTTTGCGCGAAGGTGACAAGTACTACTACTCTGACGATGGCCAAGTCGCTTGGGGCGGAACCTACATGCAGTTCGAGCTGGACAAATACACCTACTCTGCGTTTGTCAATGTATCGGCTGCCCAAAGCTGGTATCGGGGCATCGACTACTTCCGCCCGAAGGTGATCACCTTGGACGGCGAAACCTATGAAGTGCGCTCTACGGATGAGTGGAGGCTCATTGGAGAGGACGATTGGTCCACCGGAGCGTTGGCCAACGGCACCGTGCTCACAGCAGACAACCCCGGACTGGAAACCTATTCCACCGATTGGGAGCGCCTCAACAGCGCCACCATCAAGGCAGGGGGCAACTACAACATCAATGAGTGGATGAACGCCTACACCAATGTGGGCTACCTCAACCGGGCGCCGCTCTTCAATTCGGTGTTCGACATCAACAACAACCTCATTGAGGGATACGAAAACCAGTACGTCAAGGCTGTTGAGATTGGACTGAAATACGCCAAAGGCCGTTTCGCATCAAACCTCAACGCCTACCGCACCGGTTGGGAGAACAAAGCCGTCAACCGTTTCTACAGTGTCGGTGGCCTCTGGAACGACCCAAACCTGACGATTTATGCGGACACTTCCACTACAGCGGGTCGTCAAGAGTTGCTGATTCTGGGCGAGGATGACCGCGCCATTGAGGACGTGGATTGGGCCAATGAACAGGCCAACATCATTGAAAACGTCGACCGCAATCTGGGCTATAACCTGCTCAACGCTGATGCGGTGCACTCAGGGGTCGAGTGGGATTTCGCTTATGATGTCTCCGATAAACTCGACGTTCAAGGTGTTTTCTCTGCGGGCAACTGGAGGTGGACCAGCAATGAACGCGTCGACTTGGTGAACCGCAACACCAATGCATTTATCACACGTGCAGGAAGCGGTGCCATCGCCGACACCTTGGTGAACCTCGACGGGGTCAAGGTGGGTGATGCTGCCCAGCGTCAAGTCTCTATGTCCGCCAGTTACCGTCCGAAGCGCGGAACCTATCTGTCGATCAGGAACACCTGGTTCTGGCAGCACTACGCCAACTTTTCCCCTGGTGACGTGATCACCCAGGGCGAACCCAAGGACGTGTGGGTGACGCCCGGCTACGCGTTGCTCAATGTCAATGCGGGCACCACGTTTAAAGTCTCTGACAATGCCCTTTTGCGGTTGCGTTTGAGCGTGACCAATGTCCTTGACAAACTGTACATCGCAGACGCGACCAACAATTCCCAATACGCACCCAACCCCTACGGCCTCGAAGGAGGAAGTGGAAGGGCGGAGGTGTTTGTAGGCCCTCCCCGCATGATACGCATCAGTGCCGTGCTTGAATTGAAGGGGCTCCAAAACCCACGTTGAACATGAAATACATTTCGCTTTTTGCGCTGGTGCTGACCGCAGCAGCCAGCTCAATATGTGCCCAAGACAACATTCTTGAGGCCCGCACTGACTTTAACATTGGTGATGTCGTCACCATCACCGGCGTGGTGACCTCGGACGAGAACCTGGGGTCGGTACGCTACCTCCAAGACGCCACAGCAGGCATTGCTTTGTATCCCGGAGGCGACTGGTCTGATTGGGACGCTGAGCCCGTTATTGGAGACTCCCTCACCGTGACGGGAGAAATCACGGAATACAACGGATTGCTTGAAGTGGGACCCAACCTGACCGAGGTCACCTTCCACGGAACGGGCACGGTTCCTGCCGCCCAAGTCATCTCTGCCTCTGACATGAACGAAGGGCTCGAAGGAGAGCTCGTCCGCGTGAACGGCGCCACTTTCCCTCTTGCGGGAATTGAGATTGCCGGAAATTTGACCTACGATTTCACAGCCGATGGCGAGACGGGCGTCATTTATGTTCGCACCAGCAACAGCCTCGTGGGAGACATCCTGACAGGTTGCGCAGTGGACTTGGTGGGCATTGTATCGCAGTTCTCTTTTGATGGAACAGGTGGCTACCAGCTCTTGCCACGTGGCCAAGTGGACTTGATCCCCGCCTCGGACATCTGCTACACCTCTCCCGTGGTTCAGTCCAACATGAGCACCACAGGATTCACGCTCAGCTGGGACACGGACTTGGCCTCTGCCGGCACCGTGGAGTACGGCTTGACAGAAGACTTGGGGCAGGTCATAGAAGGCGCCTCAAGCACTACTGACCACAGCGTAGACCTGACCGGACTTGAGCCGGGCACCATTTATTACGCCCGTGCGATTTCAGTGCTGCCTGAGGGCGGACAGGCACTGTCTCCCATTCGTCCCTATGCCACCGTCTCCAATTCCTCTGGCAACATCCATGTCTATTTCAATGGCGCGGTAGACGTTTCTGTGGCCACGGACGAGGAAGCCATGTCTCTGGGAACGGACTTGAACGATACCGTTGCTGCATGGATCACTTCTGCGCAGCACACCTTGGATGTCGCGGCGTACAACTTCAACGATCAAACGTTGGAGGATGCCTTTGAGACCGCCGCCAACAATGGCGTTCAGATCCGTTGGATCTATGAAGGTCAGAATGCCAATGTCGGCCTGTCGAACCTTCCTGCTTCTGTGGTGACCCACCCCCGCACCGATGGCCAAGGCAGCGGCATGCACAACAAATTTATTTTGGGCGATGCTGACTACCCTGAGAACGCCTTTGTGCTGACGGGATCAACCAACCTCACCACGGGCAATCTGGTGCAAGACTTGAACAACGTGATTGTCTTCGAGGACCAGAGCTTGGCCCGTGCTTACACCATTGAATTCAATGAGATGTGGGGCGCAGATGGCATGACCCCTGATGCAGGGAACGCCAAATTTGGTCCAGACAAATCATGGAATACGCCCGTCGACTTCCTCGTGGGAGGGGTGCCTGTGGAGCTGTACTTCTCGCCCTCTGACGGCACAACGAATGCCATTCGCCAAGAGATTGAAGCGGCAGACGCTGAGTTTGAATTTGCTGTACTGGCTTTTACCCGAGACGATTTGGGAGAAGCCGTTTCAGCCCTCGGACAAAGCTTTTTTGTCAACCCTATGGGCGGCATTGAGCAGGTGAACACCACCGGCAGTGAATTCGAAAATTTGCAGGCCAATGGCGTTCAGGTGTATCACCACAACATCAGCCCTGACCTGCACCATAAATACGCCATCGTGGACCATGCATCACCAGCCAATGACCCCGTGGTCATCACCGGTTCGCACAACTGGTCTTCATCTGCAGAGAATGTCAATGACGAAAACACGGTCATCGTGCACGACCCCCGCGTGGCCAATCTCTACCACCAGGAATTCCGTGGTATCCTGATCGCTCTGGGTGTGATCCAATCGGTGGAAGACCAAGAAGGAGGTGCGATTTGTACCGTCTATCCCAACCCTGCACGTGACGTGCTTTCTGTGCGTTGGGAATCCGATGCAGCCCCTGGTACTTTGGTGCTCCGCGATCTGTCAGGACGCCAAGTGCTCGCCGCAAAGCTCGGTCCCACCACCACACAGCTTTCGCTCGCTGGAGTGGCCTCGGGCATCTACACCGCAAGTGTGGACGGACAAGGTTTGCCCACGCGCATCGTGGTTGAATAAACCCGTTTGACCTTCCCTTGTCTTCATAGGGTGGTCAAAATAAAAGCCCATGTGCACCAATGCACATGGGCTTTTTTTCATGGCTTCATCCGGAGATCACTCGATGGACCCATCCGCAAACAAAAGCCAACAAGTCGATGGAAATGAGCGTCATTTAATGTGCTGTGAGCTTGAAGTATCGCAAGCAATTTCAAGCGCACAGCAGTCTGAAAGCCTGATGCTTATATGTTTCTAGCGATGGGCACCCCTTCAATCTATACTGATTGAAACGCCTTTGGTACACGCCCATTTCATCTTGGTACCCCGTGCGCCCTGAACATTACTTGCGTGTCTCTGTTCATGTGTTGAATCACACAAATACAAAACATGCTCAAGCATACTCTACTCATGCCCTTGCTCCTGCTCGGGACCCTCTTATCAGCCCAGACTACAGTAGTCGACGTGGTAGTGAACAGCGAAGACCACACTCTTCTCGAGGCGGCCGTCATCGCGGCTGAACTCGCCGACGACCTGTCCGGCGACGGCCCATTTACGGTCTTCGCACCGACCGATGCTGCAGTCACTGCTCTGGTCACTGAACTCGGCATCACTGCCGAAGACCTCCTCGCCCTTGATGGCCTTGCGGATATCCTCCTCTACCACGTTGTGGGGGCCTCTGCACTCAGCACCGACCTCATGGACGGCGATATGTTCACCACCTTGCTCGGTGAAGACATCACCATCTCCATCATGGACGGCACAGTGATGGTCAACAACGCCACCGTCACTGTGGCCGACATCACTGCCGACAATGGTGTGGTGCACGTGATCGATGCTGTCTTGCTCCCTCCAACTCCGGAGACTACAACCGTTGTGGACGTGATCGTCAACAGCGAAGACCACACGTTGTTGGAAGCGGCCGTAGGTGCTGCTGGCCTGGTAGACGCCTTGTCCGCTGAAGGTCCTTTTACCGTCTTTGCACCAACCGACGACGCGATTGTAGCCTTGGTGACCGAGCTCGGTATCACTGCCGATGACCTCCTCGCACTCGAAGGTTTGGGAGACATCCTCCTCTATCACGTCGTGGGTGCCGCTGCGCTCAGCACCGACCTCATGGATGGCGACATGTTCACCACTTTGCTCGGTGAAGACATTACCATCTCCATCATGGACGGTACAGTGATGGTCAACAATGCGACCGTCACGGTGGCCGACATCACCACCGATAACGGTGTGGTGCACGTCATCGATGCTGTCTTGCTCCCTCCAACCCCGGAGACCACAACCGTTGTGGACGTGATCGTCAACAGCGAAGACCACACGTTGTTGGAAGCAGCCGTAGGTGCTGCTGGCCTGGTAGACGCCTTGTCCGCTGAAGGTCCTTTTACCGTCTTTGCACCAACCGACGACGCGATTGTAGCCTTGGTGACCGAGCTCGGTATCACTGCCGATGACCTCCTCGCACTCGAAGGTTTGGGAGACATCCTCCTCTATCACGTTGTGGGTGCCACCGCACTCAGCACCGACCTCATGGACGGCGACATGTTCACCACCTTGCTCGGTGAGGACATCACCATCTCCATCATGGACGGTACAGTAATGGTCAACAACGCCACCGTTACTGTGGCCGACATCA
>Ga0206129_10002348_pt1 | contig 23584 bp, 22 predicted proteins | sample Helgoland_Spring_8_FD_148616 | JGI IMG/M metagenome (GOLD analysis project Ga0206129, IMG submission 148616) | Pelagic subsurface seawater microbial communities from Kabeltonne, Helgoland, North Sea - Helgoland_Spring_Bloom_20160502_2 | ecosystem: Environmental > Aquatic > Marine > Epipelagic ...
AAAAGTTAACCCTAATTGAAGCCAATCAATATTACGTTTTTGATTACATTGACCCTCCTGCGGTAATGGAAAAAAAATCAGAGCCTAAAAGAGCTTTAATTTGTATCTTAAGCGCACTATTAGGTGGAATGTTGAGTATTTTATTAGTGCTTATAAGGCACTATGCTTTCAATAAAAAAACTTTATAATTTTTAGGTTTTTAATAATTGAATGGAAAATGAGCTCACTTTCGATAAAGGCTATTATCGGTTGTTAGGCTCGCAAAGTTTGAATTTCCGGAGTTTCTGGAGTCTATAAAAGAAAAATCAATTAACATTAATGTTCATACTATAAGAGCTTAATCATCTTGGCTAAAAGAATAAAAATAACCGTAGTTGGATCGGGGTATGTGGGAATGTCACTCTCGGTTCTCTTGGCGCAGCACAACGATGTGACCGTGCTGGATATTGATGCAGAAAGAGTCGGCAGGATTAACAATAAGCAATCCACGGTTGCCGATACAGAGATTGAATTATTCTTAGCCGAAAAGTCTCTGTCCTTGATCGCTACATTGGACAAGCAGGCTGCCTATGAGGGTGCTAGCTTTATTGTCGTTGCAACACCCACTAACTATGATTCAGACACAAACCGTTTTGATACTAGTTCAGTAGATACTGTGGTCGAGGATGCGCTTAGGTTAAACCTTGATGCGCTTGTAGTGATTAAATCAACCATTCCGGTCGGTCATACGAAATCGCTTCAAGAAAAATTCAAAACTGACCGAGTTGTCTTCTCTCCTGAGTTTTTGAGAGAGGGTTCGGCCCTCCATGACAATTTGTATCCATCACGCATTATAGTGGGTGAGATATCAGATAAAGCCAAGCAATTTGCCGATCTTTTATTAGAAGGCGCAATTAAAGAAGCAATTGATGTTTTGTTTACACATTCTACTGAAGCAGAGGCAGTGAAACTTTTTAGTAATACGTACCTTGCTATGAGGGTGGCATACTTTAATGAGTTAGATTCGTATGCTGAAACACATAATTTAAATTCTAAACAGATTATTGAAGGGGTGGGGCTTGATCCTAGAATTGGAGCGCATTACAACAACCCATCCTTTGGTTATGGTGGGTACTGTTTGCCTAAAGACACTAAGCAACTTAAAGCTAACTATATAAATGTACCGAATGTTTTAATTAGTGCCATTGTTGATGCTAATGCAATGCGTAAAGACTTTATTGCGGATTCTATTATTAGGAAAAACCCTAAAGTGGTAGGTGTGCACCGTCTTATAATGAAGTCCGGTTCTGATAACTATAGAGCATCATCCATTCAAGGTGTTATGAAGCGTATTAAAGCTAAAGGTATTAAGGTGGTCATTTATGAGCCTATCCTAACAGATCAGGGTGAGAGTGAGTTCTTTCACTCTAAGGTGTTAGATAACTTAGATGAATTTAAGCAAATCAGTGATGTCATTGTTGCTAATAGAATGCTGGATGAATTAAATGATGTTAAGGCTAAGGTCTATACGAGAGATTTATTTAACTCAGATTAATCAACAAGGATTTAAATGAAAGTATTAGTAACCGGTTCTGCGGGCTTTATTGGCTCAGCACTTTCTATCAGATTACTTGATAGAGGTGACAAAATAGTAGGTATTGATAATCATAATGACTATTATGATCCAGCCTTAAAAGAAGCGCGCTTAGCGCGACATGCCGATCACCCAAACTATACTCACATTAGAATGGATCTTGAAGATCGCGAAGCTATGGCTAAGCTGTTTAAAGATCATCAATTTGAAGGTGTGGTTAATCTAGCAGCGCAAGCAGGCGTTAGATATTCTATTGAGAATCCTCTAGCCTATATAGATACCAACCTAGTAGGCTTTGCCCACATCTTAGAAGGTTGTAGGCATAACAAGGTGGGACACCTTGTGTATGCCTCATCAAGCTCTACTTACGGACTTAATACCAAACAGCCATTCTCAACTCATGACGCAGTTAATCATCCAGTCAGCCTGTATGCAGCTACCAAGAAAGCTAATGAGTTAATGGCGCATACCTATTCTCATCTGTATGATTTGCCAACGACAGGCCTTAGATTCTTTACTGTGTATGGCCCTTATGATAGACCAGACATGGCACTACAAAAGTTCACTAGAGCTATTATGAATGATGAACCTGTCACGGTGTTTAACTACGGTAAACACCGAAGAGACTTTACCTATATTGATGATATTGTTGAAGGTATCATTATAATACTAGACAGGCCTGCATCACCAAATCAAGAATGGGACAGTAATAACCCGGATCCTGCAACTTCTAGTGCCCCATACAGGGTTTATAATATTGGTAATAATAATCCAGTAGAGTTAATGGATTATATTGAAGCACTAGAAACCTCATTGGGTAAGAAGGCAGAAAAAAAATTACTACCACTCCAACCAGGCGATGTGCCAGATACTTATGCAGATGTAGATGACTTAGTAGAACAGTTTGGCTACAAGCCAAGTATGAGCATTAAGCAAGGGGTGGAGAATTTTGCGGAGTGGTATAAGGAATATAATGAGTGATAAAAAGATACTCATCACCGGCGGAGCAGGCTTCATAGGCTCTGCTGTTATTCGTCATATTATTGAAAATACTGATCACAGCGTAGTTAATGTCGACAAGCTCACCTATGCAGGTAATTTAGAATCTTTAGCTTCAATTGATAGTGATACAAGGTACAGATTCGAGCAAGTAGACATTTGTGATGCGAATGAGATTAAACGTGTGTTTAATGAACATCAACCAGACATTGTGATGCATCTGGCTGCTGAGTCACATGTAGATAGATCAATTGATCGCCCGGGTGAATTTATTCAAACTAATATTGTCGGTACTTACGTGCTATTAATAGAGACTAGAGATTATTGGTCTAATCTAGATAGTGATAAGAGAGATAACTTTAGATTCCACCATGTATCTACTGATGAGGTCTATGGTGATTTAGAGGGAACGGATGATCTGTTTACTGAAGATACACCTTATGCACCTAGCTCACCTTACTCTGCATCCAAAGCAAGCTCCGATCATTTAGTACGTGCATGGCAACGAACTTTTAAATTCCCAACACTGATTACCAATTGTTCTAATAATTATGGCCCCTATCAGTTCCCTGAGAAGCTTATCCCGCTAATTATTCTAAACGCACTAGAAGGTAAAGATTTACCAATCTATGGCAATGGCAAGCAAATACGAGATTGGCTATATGTGGATGACCATGCAAGAGCATTATTACATGTAGCACTAACTGGTGAAGTCAGCGAAACATATAATATTGGCGGGCACAATGAATTACAAAATATTGATGTTGTTAAAACTATATGTAGTATCTTAGATGAGTTAGTGCCAAGTAAGCTTGATGGTATTGATAAGTATGAACAGCTTATTACCTATGTAGGTGATAGAGCTGGACATGACGTTAGATATGCAATTGATGCCACCAAAATTGCCAATGAATTAAATTGGACGCCGGATGAGACGTTTGCAACGGGTATTAAGAAGACTATCCAGTGGTATTTGGATAACAAAACCTGGTGTGGACATGTGCAAGATGGAAGTTATCAAGGTGAAAGATTAGGGGTGGTTAAATCATGAAAGGAATAATCTTGGCTGGTGGGTCTGGTACACGACTCTACCCAATCACTAAGGGCATATCTAAGCAGCTGCTTCCGGTATATGACAAGCCAATGATCTATTATCCGCTCTCAGTGCTTATGCTGGCGGGCATTCAAGATATCTTGATCATTACTACGCCAGAAGATCAGGCGAGTTTTATTAGATTGCTTGGAGACGGTAGTGATTTCGGTATTACTTTGTCTTATGCGGTACAGCCTAGTCCAGACGGTTTAGCGCAGGCCTTTATTATTGGCGAAGATTTCATTGGCGACGATAGCGTCTGTTTAGTCCTAGGCGACAATATTTTTTGGGGTCAAGGGTTCACCGAAATTTTAAAGCGTGCCGTGAATCAAAATAATGGTGCAACTCTATTTGGCTACCAGGTTAAAGACCCGGAGCGTTTTGGTGTAGTTTCATTTGATAAAAATCATAAAGTAATTAGTCTCGAAGAAAAGCCTGAAAAACCAAAATCAAACTTTGTGATTCCAGGCCTATATTTTTATGATAATGATGTTATTGAGATGGCCAAAAAAATTAGACCGTCAGAGCGTGGTGAGCTAGAAATTACCACGCTCAACCAAATGTATTTGGATCGCGGTGATTTGAGTGTTGAGCTCCTTGGTAGAGGTTTTGCGTGGTTGGATACAGGTACTTACGAAAGTTTGTTAGATGCAGCAAAATTTGTAGAAACCATTGAAAAGCGGCAAGGGTATAAAGTTGCATGTTTAGAAGAAATCGCTTGGAATAATGGTTGGTTAAGTAGCGAGCAAGTTATGCAGACGGCAAAGGCGCTGTCTAAGAATAGCTATGGAAAATATTTAGTAGATTTGATTAAAAGTGAAAAAAAGTGAGCCTAATTAAAATAATCAGCTTTAAGTCGTTAGGGGATGAAAGAGGATCGCTCGTTGCTTTAGAGGGTAACAAAAACGTGCCATTTGATATTAAGCGAGTGTATTGCCTCTTTGGTACAAAAGAAGGTGTTTCTCGCGGATTTCATGCACATCGAAATTTAAAGCAAATTGCTGTTTGTGTAACGGGTAGTTGTCGATTTGTTTTAGATGATGGAAAGCAAAAAGAAGAAGTAATTTTAGATGGCGCAGCAAAAGGTCTTTTGATTGAAGATTTAATTTGGCGAGAAATGTACGATTTTAGTCATGATTGTGTATTGGTGGTATTGGCAAGTGAATATTATGATGAATCAGATTATATTCGTGATTATAGTGAGTTTATAAAGGAAATAAAACAATGAAAAAAATATTAGTATCTGGTGCAGGCGGAGCCCCCACAGAAGGAGTCGTATATTCTTTGCAAAAGAATCCGGAAAATTATGTAATTGGGATGGGCTCTGAGCCAACAGATATTATTCTTTCCAAGGTGAGTAAAAAATATTATATACCTTATGCTAATACGAGTGAGTATAGGGATAATTTGCTTGAAATACTTAATAAAGAAAAGCCAGATTTGGTTCATTTTCAAAATGATATGGAAATATTTTATGCGTCTCTAATAAGGGATGATATAACGAAAACTGGTACCAAGGTTTTCATGCCAGAGCATTCAGTAATTGATACCTGTGTCCACAAGCATAAGTCCTATAACGCCTTCAAAGCAGCGGGAATAGTTGTTCCAAGAAATATTAAAATTAATACAGAAAAAGACTTAAAAAAAGCTTTTAAAGAGCTTTCAGGTTTTCAAGGAAAAATTTGGCTTAGAGATGCTGGTATTGGCGGGGGTGGTAAAGGTGCACTACCAACAAACGACTATTCATTTGCGAAATCATGGATTGATCATTATAGCGGTTGGGGAGGGTTTGTTGCCGCTGAAATGTTAACATCAAAAACGGTTACATGGCTATCAATATGGTGGGAAGGCGAATTGGTGCTTGCACAAACGCGTGAGCGACAAGGCTGGACTCATGGCAATAGAGCAATATCCGGTGTGACCGGTGTCACCAAGGTTGGTGTAACCATTTCTGATGATCAAGTAACCGAAGTAGCTATTAATTCAGTAAAGGCGGTAAGCAAAAAGCCGCACGGCATTTTTGGTATCGATATGGCTTATGATAAAAATGGCGTTCCAAACCCAACTGAAATTAATATATCGAGATTTTTTACAACAGTAAGATTTTTTACAGAAGCAGGCGTTAACTTTCCAGAAATTTTTAAGCAGTTAGCATTAGAAGAAGAGGTGTCAATTAGTAAGAATACAATAAATCCTTTAGAAAATGGGCTAATGTGGGTAAGAGGAATGGACTGTACGCCATTATTAACCAGTAAAGATGAGATTAGGAAAAAAATTATTAACTTATAAACTAGGAGAAAAAAATGAAAGAAGAAAAAAATTTAGATGGTAATTGGTATTTATCAGAAGAGTTGAATTTCGATAAAAAACTAATTTTTTATCGATACGAGGCTTCTAAGCAATACATCAAAGGACCTTTTGGATTGGAATTAGGCTCAGGCTCTGGAGAAATGACAAAATACTTAGTTAATGAGTTTGAGTATTTAACGAGTGTAGATGGATCTAAAGAGTTGATTGATGCTATTCCAAATTATAAAAACCATACCAAATTACATAGTTTTTTTGAGGACTATAAGCCTAAAAATAAATTTAATACGATAATTATGGAGCATATTTTAGAGCACGTAAATAATCCGGTCGAGATATTAAATTTAGCAAAAGAGTGGCTAGAGGATGATGGTGTAATATTGCTAGGTGTTCCAAATGCACTTTCTTTTCATCGCCTTGCTGCCGTCAAAATGGGGTTGCTCAAAACTCCATATGAACTTAATGAAAGAGATTTTCAAGTTGGACATCAAAGAGTTTACTGTACTGAGACGTTGCTGAATGATATAAAAAAGACAGGCTTGAAAGTTAAAAAAATTAGTGGAATATTTTTTAAGCCCTTATCAAACAGTCAAATTGAAAATAATTGGAATGAAGAAATGATTAAAGGTTTTTATGAACTTGGTAAGGATTTTCCAAATCATTGTGCAGAGCTATATGCAGTGTTAGGCAAGTAATGGTGTTTGATTATATATTTTTAGATCTTGATGGACCCGTTTTAGAAGGGAAGTACAGGCATTACCAATGTTATAAAGATATCATAGATGTATATGGTGGAGATGTATTAAATATCGATACATACTGGGATATGAAAAGGTCTAAGGTTTCTAGGGATATTATTTTAAGTCGGAGTAATTTTAAAGGCTCATATCAAGATTTTTTAACTGCCTGGATGAGCAATATAGAAAAAGAAAAATATTTAAAATTAGATTTTGTAAAACCAGAAGCTATAGAAACAATAAAACAATGGGAAAATGTATCAGATAAAACCGTACTGGTGACAATGAGACAAAATAGGGTTTTTTTAATAAATCAATTAAAGAGTTTAGGAGTTTATTCAATACTTCATGAAGTAATTCAGTGCCCTCCACAAAAAAATAATGCTAAATATGAATCATTAAAAGATAAAAAGTTTACAAGTGCAATTTTTATAGGGGATACAGAAGAGGATACAAATACAGCAAAAATGTTAAGGATAAAATCTATTGGAATTACAAATGGATTAAGAAAAAAAGAATTTTTGAGTGCGGATTATTATTCTAAAGAAATTAAAGATATTAATTTTTTCGAATTGGAGGTAGGGTCATGATCCCATTTTTAGATTTGAAACAAGTCAATTTACAGTACCGTAAAGAGCTAATTGAGGTTGTGACAAGTGTGATTGACTCGGGTTGGTATATTCAAGGCGAGCAAGTTAAAGCATTTGAAAAAGAGTTCGCCGATTATTGCGCTGTAAAATATTGTATTGGCGTAGCTAATGGTTTAGATGCACTAATTCTCATTTTTAGAGCATATAAAGAACTGGGAAAATTAAAAGACGGTGACGAGGTTATTGTTCCGGCAAATACATATATCGCAAGCATCTTGGCTATTACTGAAAATCGCTTAAAGCCGGTTTTAGTTGAACCAGATGAGCACACTTATAATTTAGATCCGAAACTTATAGAACAGGCCATAACACCAAAAACAAAAGGAATACTAGCTGTACATTTATATGGGAAACTAGCTGACATGCTAGAAATTAACAAAATTGCCAAAAAAAATAATCTATTGGTAGTAGAGGATTCTGCACAAGCGCATGGGGCGAGTTATAACGGCATTAAAGCAGGGAACTGGGGGAATGCCTCAGGATTTAGTTTTTATCCGGGAAAAAACTTAGGAGCCTTGGGTGATGCTGGTGCTGTCACTACCAATGATGACGAACTGGCGCAAGCCATTCGTCCTTTAGGCAATTACGGCAGTCACAAAAAATACGAAAATCTGCGCCAAGGCGTCAACAGCCGTCTAGATGAAATACAAGCGGCCATGCTGCGCGTAAAACTGCGTCACTTAGAAACAGAGGTCAAACAAAGAAGAAAAATAGCAAAAGCCTACCAAGAAGGTATAATCAACAAAGGTCTTGTTCTACCAACTAATCGCTCAACCCTAAGTGCTCAATACTGTGATTCGGTTGAGAGTCACGTGTGGCATCTATTCGTAATTCGCACTCAACAGCGCGAAACACTGCAGCGGCGATTATCCGAGCAAGGTATACAGACTCAAGTACACTACCCCATACCACCGCACCACCAACCAGCCTATAAAGAATGGGTAAATCAAAGCTACCCGCTAACCGAAGCAATGCACCAGGAGGTAATAAGCTTACCGATTGGCCCAGTAATGAGTGAAGAAAGCACGCAAACGGTCATCGAAGCGTTGAATTCATTTAAATGACACTGGGTCAAACTTCAATATTGAGTTTTATTGCTACAGCGATAAAACTGGTTGCCGCTTTAGTGATTAATAAAGCAGTTGCGATTTATATTGGACCTTCCGGTTTGGCCTTGATTGGACAATTCCAGAACTTTACTACACTGGCGATGACCACAGCCAAAGGGGCAATTAATACAGGCGTTACAAAATACACGGCCGAATATGGAAAGGATAATCCTAAAATACCTGTACTTTTTAGCACTGCGAGTAAAATTAGCTTAGTTTCTTCTGTTGTGGTTGCTGTCTCGATTATAATTTTTTCGCAGTATGTTTCGCTGTATGTTTTAAAGTCAGACCAATACGGCTACATTATTACGATTTTTGGCTTTACAGTTATTTTATTTGTCATAAATAATTTACTTTTATCCATACTTAATGGCTTAAAGGAAATTAAAACCTTTATCACAATCAATATTATCCAAAGTATCTATAGTTTAATCTTTACAACTTTATTGATAGTTTGGTTAGGATTGGATGGGGCTTTAATTGCGTTAGTAACCAATCAGTCTATTATTTTTTTGGTCGTATTGTGGATGCTTAGAAAGCACGATCTCATTAAGTTAGACAACTTTAAAGCAGAATTTGATAAGTCTGAAGCTAAAAAACTAGCTGCGTTTGCATTAATGGCTTTAACCAGTGTAGTAACAGTCCCCGTTTCACATTTAGTTGTTAGAAACTACATTGGCGAAAACTTTAGTTGGGAACAGGCGGGCTATTGGCAAGCTATTTGGTTTATTTCCACTATGTCTTTAATGGTAGTAACGACAACACTGAGTGTTTATTATTTGCCAAAACTGTCAGAGTTAACAGATAAAATCGAATTACGTAAAGAGCTTAAACAAGGCTATAAAATCGTAATGACGATTGTGTTAGTAATGTCTGTAGCTATTTTTCTACTCAAAGATTTTATTATCGGGCTATTGTTTACCGAAGAGTTTATGCCTATGCGAGAATTGTTTTTATGGCAGCTTGTTGGGGGTATTATTAAAATTTCAGCGTTTTTATTATCGTACTTAATGTTAGCAAAATCCATGACAAAGGCCTTTATTGGTACAGAAATTGGTTTCAGTATTAGTTTTGTATTATTAAGTATTATGTTTGTTGATCAGTACGGGTTAATAGGTATGACTTATTCGTTTACAGTTAATTACTCGCTTTATTTGATGGCGATGATTATTTTAACTAGGCGTGAGTTGTATTAAATAGCTGAGTCAATTGTTGCATCTATCTGTTTCACTTTTAAGGTAAAAAATAAATGAAAATATTACTTTTGGGTGAGTTTAGTGGCTTCTTTAAAAATTTGAAAATAGGCTTTGAAGAGTTAGGATGTGATGTAACTATGATAGCACAAGGTGATGCATGGAAAAATATAGATGGGGCAGACTTTTCACTTGACAGTAAATTAAAAAAGCCATTCAAAGGTATTCATATTGCTTTTAATTATCTTAAAAACTTAAAGCATATGAAAGAATATGATTTTGTTTTGGTTATAAATCCTAGTTTTTTTAAAAAAGTTATTGGAAATATTATTTTAAAATATTTAACCAAGCATAATAAAAATATTTTTTTAAGTGCATGTGGCGATGATTTGGAGTTTATATCCTTTGGATTGAAAGGTGGATTTAGATTTTGGCCGTATATGGGCTTGCATGGTAAAAGTAGTATAGATCGTTACCAGAGCAATCATGAAAAAAAAATACATTCAAATTTACTTAAATATGTAGTAAAAATTATACCTACAGCGACTATGTATAAAATTGCCTGGGATAATTCAAAGTATAGAAAAAAAGTAACAAGTGTTGTGCCACTGCCTATAAATACAGATGAAATTAGACATAAGCCATTAAAACTATTAGAAAAAGATAAAATTATTTTTTTCCATGGATTGAGCAGGGAACACTTCAAGGGGACGCAATATATTCGAGAGGCAATGCATAATATTCAAATAAAATACCCTGATAGAGTAGAGTGTATCATAGAGGGTGGCTTGCCATTAAATGAGTATTTAAAGATTATAGAGAAGACGCACGTTGTCATAGATCAGTGTAAATCGTATGACTATAATGGAATGAATACGGTTTATACAATGGCCATGGGAAAGGTTGTAATGGGGGGGTGTCAGCCAGAAGTTTTAAAAGAATTTTCAATAGACCGTTGTCCAATTATAGGGATAGAGCCAAATTCCAAACAAATTGAAGAGAAAATGGAATTTATTATTGAAAATAAAGCTAAAATTGAAAAGTGGGGCATGCAAAGTCGAATATTTGTAGAGAAATATCACGATGTAAAAGTTGTATCAAAAATATATATGAAATTATTTGAAAAATAATAACTTATTTGTGCTTTTCATTTATTGGGAAGTTACTTGAGAATTCAAGAGCAGTCAAATAGTATGGCACCTGGGTGCAATAAGCGATACATGGCAGCGTGTAATCCTCCCATTTTTAACATCAGTCAAAACACAGACCAAATCTCCAGCGCTTATGCGTCTTCGTAAGGTGCCCAAACTAGTCCTGAATTTTAGCATTTTTATTAACCAGCTTTGGTTTATAAAAATAACAGGTGGCCATAATCTGGCTGTCCGTAAATCGTGATATTTTCATGTAGACCTTCTTTGTAAAATTTCCAGGAAAATTCTACTTTTGACCTCCGTTATTTATAGGGGGAATTAGCGAGAAGATTAACGGAATGCCACAAGATGAGGATATTGCTTTATTGGATTTTAACTTAAATTACGAGTCTTTGTGGTAGTTTACTAATAGACTATATAAAAACATAATGTTTGGAAAAAATCATGTGCGGAATAGCGGGTTTTTGCGATTTTAATAAAAAGTCAGATAAAAAGATTTTAATAGAAATGACAGAGGCGCTTCATCATAGGGGGCCAGATGATGGTGGATATAGTTTTTATGAAGATTCATATGCAAACATAGGTTTGGGACATAGAAGACTTTCTATCTTAGACCTTTCGTCTTATGGACATCAGCCAATGAGATTTGAAAATCTTGAGCTTGTTTACAATGGAGAGGTATATAATTTTAAAGAGATAAGAACAGAATTGGAAAAATATGGTTATAATTTTGAGTCTGAAAGTGATACGGAGGTAGTTTTAAAGGCATACCATAAATGGGGAATTCACGCTGTTGATAAATTTAACGGCATGTTTTCAATAGCAATTTACGATGTTAATAAAAATAAGCTAATTTTAATTAGAGATAGAGCGGGTATAAAGCCGTGTTACTATTATTTTAAGGATGGCTTGATTCTTTTTTCTAGTGAACTAAAGAGTTTTCATAAGCATTTTCTATTTCAAAAAAGTATAAATATAGATGCGGCGGCCCAATTCTTACATCATGGTTATATTTTGGAGCCCTACAGTATATTTAATGATACATTTAAGCTGAAAGCTGGGCATTATTTAGAGGTTGATATAAAAAAACGGGAAATTAAGCAATTACAATATTGGTCTTTGGAGGCGTCATACAAAAAACCAAAATATGATTTAACAGAAAGTGAAGCAGTAAGTGAAACAGATAAGCTTTTAAAATCTGCATGCGAATATAGAATGATTTCAGACGTTCCTACTGGAATATTTTTGAGTGGGGGTTACGACAGTTCAGCAGTTGCCGCCGTATTACAATCAAATAGATCGAATAAAATCAAAACATTTACAATTGGTTTTAAAGAAAAAGGATATGATGAGGCTCCTTTTGCAAAGAAAGTTGCAAAATATTTAGGCACAGACCACACAGAATATTATTGCACGGCAAAAGATGCATTAGATATTATTCCAACATTATCTGAAATATATGATGAGCCTTTTGGAGATAATTCTGCCATTCCAACGATACTTGTAAGCAAGTTGGCGAGACAAGATGTGACAGTTTCTTTGAGTGCAGATGCGGGTGACGAAGTATTTGCGGGATATTCAAAATATGATCGAGCGCTAAAGTATTATAATCTATCTAACAAAATACCTGACTTTATACAAAGACCGATGCTGTCATCTATGAACAATATAGATCCAAGTAAACTTCCATTTTCTTCTAATATCTATAATTTCACAACAAGATATGAAAAAATGAAAAATATACTTAGCTCTAGATCATCAGTAGAGTCACTTTTGCACACAAGTATTTTGTTTACAGATCTAGAGCTTAAAAAACTATTTAAAAAAGAGTTTATTTTAAAAGACAATAATTTTCATCTAGATAGTAGTTTTGCTACCGATTTAGACAAAATGCTCATGATAGATTATAAAACTTATTTGCCTGATGATATTTTAGCAAAAGTAGACCGCGCTACAATGAGTGTTGGTCTTGAGGGAAGAGAGCCGTTACTTGATTACCGAATAGTTGAATTTGCTGCAAGACTTCCTGAAAGGTACAAATATAGAAAAGGTCAGAAAAAATGGGTTTTAAAAGAAGTTGTGCATAAGTACCTGCCTAAAGAAATGATGAATAGACCAAAAAAGGGATTTGGAGTTCCTTTGGCGGATTGGTTTAAAGATGACTTTAGAGATTTATTGGTAACATACTTGGATCCAAGTAGAATTCAAAAGGAGGGTGTATTTAACCCTGATGAGGTTCTTAAATTAAGAGACTCTTACTTAAATGGAGATAATTGTAGCACACGGAAGTTGTGGCATATCCTCATGTTTGAAATGTGGTTTGAAAAATGGATGTAAGTTTAAAAATAAAGCATAGTTTTATTGACGAAGGGGTATCTTTAATATTTGGGTCCTTAATATTTTTAACTTTACGCCCGTATTTTATCTGGGAATCTAAATTTATTTACTCAATAGTATTCGTTTTAGCTATTACTGTGACTTTGGCGTGGAGTTTGCTTAGGGCGAGAATTTCTAAAAGTTCAGTAGTTTTTATATCAGTTTTTTTATCGTCATTTTTTCTTAATCAGTTTACTCTACATGGCGCGTATCCTTGGATTTCAGTCGTAGTTGTTTTGATTTTATGCTTTTTATTATTCGATGAAAAAATTTATAAAAACACATTGAAAGTTTTTATTAATATTTATGCGTTAGTTTCAATTCCATCAATCTTAATGTTTTTTTTACTAGCAGCAGGAGTTAACTTAGAATGGGAGTATCTTGAACCATACAGTAAAGCGAAACAATCAACTGGAGTTTATTACAGAGAATATTTTGGTATGGTTGTATTGAATACTCAAATATTTACTCTCGGGACTGGAGAATTATTTCGCCTATCTTCAGTTTTCCCTGAGCCTGGTGTTGTTGGTACTGTTTCAGCATTGCTACTTACTGTGACGAGGTTTGATGTTAAAAATTGGAAAGGAGTAATCTTATTAGTTTCTGGAATACTATCTTTTTCTTTGGCATTTTACGTTTTAGCATGTATGTATCTTATACTTAAAAAGCCGTTTTATTTATTTATTTTAGCGGGTTTATTATCGGCACTTTTCTTCTATTTGCCTGATGATATAAAAGATAATAGGATAATAAAATATTATGTAATGGAAAGGGGTGAAGCACTATTTGTTAATTTTGATGAGGTTGATAACAGACTAAATGATTGTTTCGAACGGCGTTATGATGAATTTTTAAATAGTTCAGATATATTTATTGGTAATGGCTATAAAGCCTCAATTAGTACAATGTGCAACGTCTCTTCATATAAAAATGTAATTTATGACTACGGAATAATCGGGTTTTTAATATTAGTATTGCTTTATATCATTATTTTATTATCTAAAATAAGAACCAAATCTGATTTTATGAATTGCGTGCCCCTTTTAATCGTATTTTTTGCAACTTCATACCAACGGCCCGCGTTTGACACCTTTTGGTTTTTTGCTATATTTGTAGGCGGAGTCATTTCGTTAGTTAATTCTAAATCAAACGTCAGTGATAGGGGGATCCTCCAATAAATAACGGAGGTCACAAATAGAATTTTCTCGTTAATTTTACGACGAAGATCTACATGAAAAAATCACATCATTCTGATGAGCAAATTATGGCCATCCCTAAGCAAACTGAAAGTGGCGTGCCCATTCCCGAACTCCTCAGAGACTATGGAATGAGCCGTGCTTCCTTTTACAAATGGCGAGTAAAGTATGGCGGTATGGATGCATCATCAATGGCCAGAATGAAGGAATTAGAAGAAGAAAATCGACGCCTCAAAAAAATGTGTGCCGAGGAGCGGTTAAAGTCTGAAATCATTCAGGAGGTCATGGCAAAAAAGTGGTGAAGCCATCTCAGAGAAAATAGATGGCTCTGGTGTGATCCTCTGATAGCCGGCTTCTTGATGTGCTACCAAACCGCTCCAGGAATCATTTAACTGGAATAGGTTTGTTTTTTTATAGAACTTATTAGACTGCTAACTTGGAATGGGATATGGACGCGTCTGGGAACTATACTTGTGATTGTATTCTTACTCATTATATTTTTCCGACTTCCCAAAGTTTCCTATACGGCAATATCGCTGAAACAATCAAAGGGATTTGATATAGGGTCCATAATTCATTTATCCAACTATTTGACTGGATTGGAGCTTTGGGCCTGGTTCTATTCCTAATTAGCCTCATATACGCGCTCGTATTTAGTAATGATTAGTTTAGAGATTTATTTCTGGCTGTCTTCTTTAAATTTTTCACTGATACGATGTTTCGGAGCTATGATTTTTAGTTGGAATATCACATAGTTTTTATATGTTGTTATATATAGGAGGAATAAGAAATGGAAATATTAAGAGTTTCAAATATTGCTGGTCCTACTAGCGCACCGTTCAATACTTTCACTCTTTTTAGGTCTCGTGTCTATAGGGATGAAAATGTCACCTATTTGGCATACCGGCCACTTGATAAAGCCTTTAGGGCCGGATTACAAAGAGATTCAGCTAACGTGAAGGTAGAAGAATGCAATGGATCAATTTTGAAATTAGCCTCTTCTGTTATTACTTGGGTGCTGAGGAATAGATTAAATAAAGATAAGATCATTCATGCTCATCAGCCTGGTGTTGGATTGGTGTCCTTTCTAAGCGCAAGTTTAGTATCGTTTTTTAGTATACCTCTTGTATACACAGTACATAACAGCTTTAGTAACTTTAATGGTGTAAAAAAGGTTGCTGTTTATATATGTTTTTCTTTGGCCGATAAGATTACTTTTGTAAGTAAGGATTCGTTTAGCAGCTTTGAGTCAAAGTTACCGAAAAGTGCCCTACGAAAATCTGTAGTGATTCAGAATGGTGCTGATATAGATCGAATAAGGCTAGCGACTTCTTTGTGTAAGAACAAGCAGATTTCTAAAACAGTTGTTGTGTCATGTATTGGTCGCTTAGCGCCACAAAAGAATTTACCGTTTTTGCTGAAAGTTGCTGCAATTACAAATAAGGACTTTAGGCTAAATATATATGGTGAGGGTTCTGAGCGTGATCTTTTATCAACCCAAATTAAACAACTTGGACTGGCCAACAAGGTATTCCTTCGTGGAAATATCGCTAAGGAAGAACTTTTTATCAAGATTTACGATTCTGACATTTATGTGAGCGCAGCGCATTATGAAGGTTTAGCAATGGGACTGATTGAAGCGTTGGCTCTTGACGTGCCTTGTCTTGCAAGTGACATTTCTTCTCACCAAGAAGTTAAAGAGTTGGTACCATCGTTAGAATTGGTCGAAAATGATATCGATCAGTGGGTGGCTAGTCTGACCAAAAGAATTGAGACAGCAGAATTGGAAAAATCGTCCAAAAGAGAGCAGTTGACGTCACCTGACATTGAGAAGTATTTCTCTATGGCACGTATGCAGAAAGAATACCTGGAAGTTTATTCAGACCTACTAATAGCGGCGGATCGGTAACAAAATTATGGAACAGTTAGCAAAGATTTATGAAGTATTTTCAAGATTTGATGAACACAATGTGGTTTATTGTCATTGGAAGTCAATTTTCCATCTAGAAGCAACTTATCGTGGTGATACGGATATTGATGCTCTATTTGCTCGCAATCAGCGTTCATTAATTGAGACCATCCTTGCTGGTTGTGGGTTTGTAAGAATGGATACGGTTGTCTTGCGGGCATATCCCGGGATCATGGATTACGTGGCTCTTGATGAAGAGAGTGGTAAGTGGGTACACCTCCATCTCCATTATTATTTAAATATGGGTGATAGATGGGTGAAATCTTTTCACCTTAATTTGGAAGACTTCATTCTAAAAAATAGAATTTGGAATGAGTCGTTCCAGACGTTTACTGTTAATCCTCATGACGAGTTATCATTATTAATTGCACGGATGTCTCTAAAGTCTAGGGTTCCGTTTTCCTACCAGGCATCTAAGAATGAGCTTGCTTTTCTAGTTGATGAGATAGTAAAAGTGGAGAAACCAGAATCATCATTTGAGCTGACGCCTGTTTGGCAGGAAACTGTAGATATGTTTTACTCAGGTGCGCCACATGATCTAGACATCGTTAATACAAAGGGCCGCTCTTTAAGGCGTGAATTTAGCACATTCCGACGTTTGTCCTACCTACATTTTATACTTTTGTCTTCTGTAAGGGCGACTTACCGTTATAACGTCGAGTTCAGGCGTAGATTCCTTTTACGATATAACTATGGCCGACGCTCCATACCCCACGGTGGCTATATCGTAGCATTTGTAGGTATTGACGGGAGTGGTAAGACAACTGGTATTAGAAGGTTAGAGAAATTCTTTAAATTACAGGTTAACGTAGAGAATACATTCCTAGGTAATGGGCTTAGTGGCGCATCTTTTTTTAGAAGGGTGTTATTCAAATCCTTAAGTAAAGTTCGTGCTTGGAAAAAACACAAAAAGTATCGAAGTAACCAGGCGACTGATCCATCGTCCCCTCCGTTATATTATCTTTTGTGGCTGCTTATTACTCTTATCGAAAAAAGAAGAAATTTCAAGAGAACTCTACAATCAGCTGCTAATGGTAATTTGGTGCTAGTAGATAGATGGCCACAAAATATTATTGAAAATACGTTAGATGGTCGACGTATTACCAAGCGAGCAAATATGTCAGTGCTAGAGCGCTATTTGTATCGTTTAGAAAGCGACATTATATCGCTTTCTATACGGTATCGTCCAGATCTGGTCATTAAGATGCTTGTCACACCGAGTGTTGCAATGGCTAGAAAACCCAATGAGTTCTCTGAAAAAGTTGCTAATGATAACCTTAAATTATTGGAAAATATGGATTATATTTCTTCGAATACTGTAATGATTAATGCTGATTTGTCTATCGAAGAAGTTGATGAACAGTGTAAAAAATTAATATGGAATACAATTAAAGGTGAATGATGTCTACTGTTACTGAGTTAATCGGACTGCCAGGTTCGGGTAAGTCACACCACGCACAATGCGCATCAAAACATAAGCATATGTCTGGAATTAGTCACATTGTAGACCTTGGCGTTGATAAAAATAAGATAATTAACACGTTGTGTGCCATTAAAGACGATCCTATCATTTTTGGTTTGCTAGGAATTTTGTTCGTATTCAACATTAGAAAATGTTTTAGCCGCGTGGAAGCTCGACCATATCTTGTGGTCCTAGAGAGGCTCGGACGAAATCGTCGTATCAAACTTGTGACGAAAGCACCTGCGCTTGTAGACGAAGGGGCTTTTCAGTTTGTTTGGCGAATTTTTTGTAATTTAGAGTTGAGTCGCACTAATTTACTTATTGGGGAATGTATTCTAGGCAGATTAATCGCTTTAGTTGGGCATGCTGAGTATGTTTTGGTCAGTAAGGCTTGCCATTTAGAGAGAGTATCCAGTAGAAATAAACAGCAAAAATTTGACATTGCACTAATCGCAGATGATGCAACTTATATAAGAGCTTGTAGGGCAAGCATGTATTGTTTAGTTGTTTTTTTGAGGCGAAGCTCGATATCTTTCACTGCTAGGAGAATCTGAATGTTGAGGCGTAAGGTCGAAGTTTTTTTCCATTCAAAGCTAGGTGCAAATCCTTGGATAAAAAATATTATAAAAAGAGTTTATCAGCACATATATGTTGTTTTTTCTAGAAGTAAATTTGACGTAAGTTATCCTTATGTTGTGCGAAATAATGTATTTTTCGGATTTCACGATAAGGACCCCTGGTCACCAAATAATAATTTGTTACTTGCTCATGAGTATAAGGGGGTTGGGAATGAAGCCATAACATCAATCAAGGAAGTAAATATCGTTGTATTTGGTGGGGCGGACTGGTTAGAAAAAGTAATTATTGGTACAAGCTCCGCTTGGAACTGGCAGCAGGGCAGTGAACTTCAATGGATCGATAATGAAACTATTATTTTTAATGATTTTGTTGATGGAAAAATTCATGCTAGGTCTCTAAATATTGTAACCCAAGAGGAAGTTGTTTTTAAATATCCTGTTGCGGGAGTCAACGTACCTAAAGAGGTTTACGCTAGTTCTTGCTTCGAAAGTTTTGGTAAAGAAATGCCTGGCTATGGTTATTTTTTCGATAAAACTCGAAAATCTGTGAATAGACGTGCTGAGTTACGCCTTATATCGTTAAAAACTGGCGCTACCTCCGATATTATTGATATGTCATCTTTTTCTGGTAGTATTTCGAAAGACTTTGGCTGCATATCCCATATACAATTTTCAGAAGACGGACTATTTTGTGCTTTCTTAGTTCGCAGGCAGCACTTCGGTGTGCGTCTTTACTCTGAGATGTGGGTTTTCGAAACAAATTCGTGGGAATCCACATTATGGAATGTTCCTTTTGGGGGTATGGTGTCTCACTTTTGCTTCATCGGTCATAGTATCCTTGCGTATGCGTCAGATAAAACAAATACAGATGGTTTTTTTGATGTATCGCTATTAGAAAAAAATATTGAAAATGTAACAAAAATGTACTCAGATCGTGACGGCCACCCTTCATTTCGGGGTAACTGTTTGAGCTTTGATACGTACCCGGATGGTTCACGACATAAAAAACTTTTTGTGCGCAGGGCTCGTGAGCAAAAAGTCGAGGAAATTGGAAAGATATTTTTACCTCTAAAGTTTGATGGAGTATCTCGGGTTGACCTGCATCCCCGTGTTCGTGGGGATGGAAATTTTGTGTGTTTTGATTGTGTTTCTGATGGCGTCAGGAGTATGTGTACAGTCGATGTAAGTTCTAGCTAAGTTCAACCTTCCAAATGTTTTGTTAGTCATTGACTCTTTTAAATTGTTTATAGTTGATATGAAGGCTTTGTGAATTGACGCTCTCAACGAAAAATTTTAAGTTTCAATCGGTTATAGAGATTCGTGGGTTAAGTGGTTATTTTTCCACTTAATTGTTATTATCAATCACTATAGTTTTTTGGCGTATATGATAAAGTTTATTAAGATTTTTAGTAATTTCTCTTTATCGATTTTGAGAGCTATAGCTTCTTATTTATAGCATATTTATAATATCGCAGTTGTAAGGGCACCGTAATTAGTAACGTCTGTAGGTCGACGTCTGTCGAATGTAACCCGGCAATGTCCCCGAAAAGTAACGGATGTTAAAATGGGGTGATTACAAAGTGATTTTAATCATATCATTTGTCTAAACAAGATATTTGGGTTGGAGATTCCATGCTTTTATTTTTAAATGGAGGATGCATTGGATAAGCTAGTTTCGATTATAATGCCAGCTTTTAATTCTTCTAAATTTTTAGGGACTGCAATTAACAGTGTGCTAGAACAGACCTATCAGAATTGGGAGTTGATCATTTGTGATGACGGGTCTACTGACAATAGTTTAATTATTGCTCAAGAATTTAGTGTTTGTGATTCTCGAATATCGGTGATAAAAAATAAATACGCAAAAGGGGCACCGGGCGCTCGTAATTCTTGCCTTGACGTTGCCGTAGGACGCTATATAGCATTTCTTGACGCCGATGACTTATGGCTACCTTCAAAGCTTTCATTGCAAATTGGTTTCATGCTTGATAATGGATATTCATTTGTTTATAGCTATCATGAAGTCATGGGTGAAGACGGTAGGTTTATTTCAGAATGTAGGGCACCCGGCTCGGTAGACGCTAGGTTGATGAAGGTGTCTAATTTCATTCCCTGCCTGACTGCAGTGTATGATAGTTACATTATCGGAAAGGTTTATCAGCCTGACATCAAAAAGCGCAATGATTTTGCTCTTTGGTTAAAAATTCTTAACGGAGGAAAAGCCGCGCGAGCTTATTGCTTGCCATTGAGTACCGCACGGTACAGAGCTAATTCTTATGGGTTGTCGAGTAATAAGCGTGATGCATTAAAATACTTCAATCGCTGCCTAACTGACTATGGAAGTTGTAATTCATTCGAGGCGTGTATTTATAGCGTTATTTATTTAGTTGTCGTTGCGATCAAAAAGAAATTAAACTTTATTTACAATTTTATAATTGTGAAACTCTAATAAGGAATATCACGTTTGACTCAGGGTATATTAATAATTGGCGGTGCTGGATTTGTTGGCACGCGCCTCGCTAGTAGATTTTCTCGTGGGGCTGAAAAATACTTTTTGGGCGACATTGACACCTCGAGTCCTCTTGATAATATTGTCGAGTTAGATGTAGAGGCGCCAACGTCGCTGGACCAGATTGCTGGAGCCAAAAGTATAATAAATTTGGCTGCAGTTCATCGCGATGATGTTCGACCATTAAGTCGCTATGATGATGTAAATGTGCAAGGTGCGAAAAATGTTTGCGAAGCAGCCTCTAAGCATGGCATTAATAAAATTATTTTTACAAGTTCTGTTGCCATCTACGGATTCGCTCCAGCTGATACTGATGAATCTGGGGGGCCCAATTATTTTAACGATTATGGCCGAACTAAGTACTTGGCTGAACAGGTTTATAAGGCATGGCAAGCGGAGGATCCAGAAGTTCGAACTCTTGTTATTGTCAGGCCAACAGTCATATTTGGTGAGGGCAATAGAGGTAATGTTTATAACTTACTTCGGCAAATCGCGTCTCGTAGATTTTTGATGTTTGGTGATGGGACGAACAGAAAATCAATGGCTTACGTTGAAAATGTGGTTGCTTTTATTGAGTACAGTTTGTCGTTTGAGCCAGGCCTGCATATCTATAATTATATTGATAAGCCTGATTTTGATATGAATACATTGATTTCTGGTGCGAGAAAGACCCTATTTGGCAAAACTAATGTTGGATTAAGGCTTCCTGGTTTTGTCGGTATAGTCTTGGGTTATGTTGCTGACTTGGCGGCAATGATAATTCGTCAGCCTCTACCCGTAAGCAGTATTCGGGTTAAGAAGTTCATGGGGACTACTCAGTTTGCTTCGTCCGTCAGTGATACTGGCTTTGTTCCGCCTGTAAGTCTTGAGGAAGGCTTGGCCCGAACGCTTCGTTATGAATTTATGGAAGATAACTCAGATAAGCGTACTTTTGAAACTGAGTAGCTAGTTTAATAGATCCAGTTTCTAAGATATGACATGGCAGTCGAATCCGTCTGCCATCCCCCTCTGAGCATTATCCTTTCAAGCGACTCACCTTGTTCTAATAGATCTAGTGCTGCCCCCACTCTAAAGGAATGCCCGCTGAGCGGTTTGATCTTGAGCTCTTTCTGAGACCTGATAAATAGGTTTATCAACTTTTAAAAAAATAAATAGATATAAGAAGCTGCATTATGCAGCTTTTTTTGTTTATGGGTTTTGTTTTTAAAGTTCTTGATTGGTAATAAGGCGTATATAATTAATTTTTAAAATTTATCACAATGATCCAATTTAATATCTTAAACAAAGAAATACCTTATCAACTTTTAAAAGAGAAATATGATGAGGCAGTTGATGCAGGTCAAAAGGGCATTGAGGCCATTTCAATTTCTTCTTACAACAAGGAGATAGGTGAGGTTGATTCTAGATACGTAAATCTTAAATTTATTTCAAATGATGAGTTTATTTTTTTTAGTAATTATGACTCTCCAAAAGCATCTTCTTTTAATTCTCACAATCAAGTTGCTGCATTAATATATTGGTCTAGCATTAATGTTCAGATTAGAATGAAAGCTTATATAAAAAAAACTTCTAAAGAATTTAATCAAAAATATTTTTTTAATAGATCAAAAGAAAAAAATGCATTAGCTATTTCATCAAATCAATCAAAGAAAATAGATTCTTATAGTGAGGTGATAGAAAACTTCAATAGATCATTAGAAAGCAATGATTTAAAAAAATGCCCTGAATATTGGGGCGGTTATTCATTTACTCCATACTATTTTGAATTTTGGGAAGGACATGAGTCAAGAATAAATAAGAGAGAGGTTTTTGATAAAATTGATGGTGTCTGGAAGCATTCATTTCTTCAGCCATAAATATTGCCAAATGTAATTTTTAGTATAGAATTCACAGTTAAATGCAGTTCAATAGTTTAAATACTCTTAAAAAAACAAAAAACAATTATTTGTTAAATCCTTAATGTTTTACATTTTATCTTCTTTTAATTCCTAGGTACTCTCATAGCTTTGTCAAAGAAAAATATTACTCCTATTAATGAAAAAATAAGAGCGGAAGAAGTCATGCTTATTGGAGCTAATGGCGAGAAGATGGGCATCCTGCCATTTAGCGAAGCTCTTAAGTCAGCGAGTTCAGCTTCATTGGATTTGGTGCAAGTCTCACCCTCTGATGCAAATCCTATTGTTTGTAAACTTTTAGACTATGGTAAACATCTTTTTGATAAGAAGAAAAGCATCTCATCAACAAAGGTTAAAGTTAAAAGAAATACTACTAAAGAGATTAAATTTAGACCTACAACCGATGTTGGTGATTACAATATTAAATTAAAAAAGATTAAAAGCTTTATTCTTGACGGAGATAAGACTAAAATAAGCGTCCGTTTTAGAGGTAGAGAAATACTGAATAGTGATATGGGATTAAATCTTTTAAATAAATTGAGATTAGAGCTTGAAGAAATAGCTCAAGTTGACCAAGAGCCTTCATTAGAGGGAAGACAATTACTAATGGTTTTATCGCCAATAAAAAGGAAAAGTTGAATATAAATTACAAGAGCCAATATGGGATATAAACTTAAAACACATTCAGGAGCTGCAAAGCGCTTTAAAAAGACAGGATCATCTGTGAAAAGCAAAAGTGCAAATAGAAATCATATTCTTACGAAGCAATCTACCAAAAGAAAAAGAC
>Ga0206129_10002363_pt1 | contig 23502 bp, 21 predicted proteins | sample Helgoland_Spring_8_FD_148616 | JGI IMG/M metagenome (GOLD analysis project Ga0206129, IMG submission 148616) | Pelagic subsurface seawater microbial communities from Kabeltonne, Helgoland, North Sea - Helgoland_Spring_Bloom_20160502_2 | ecosystem: Environmental > Aquatic > Marine > Epipelagic ...
ATTCAAATAGTTTATTTGGACAGAGATTTAAAAAAGATATTGCAAAAATTTTAGATAAATTAACAATGAATGGAAATATAACAATTGAAAACGATAAAATTCAATTAAAAGAAAGTTATTCAAATAAATTAGAAAATATGTTAGATTCTTATGAAAATGAAGTATGTTTATACAAAAACTACAATTTAATAAGCTTTATAAAGGACAGAATGAATGTCTTGAAAAATGAAAATTGGAATAAGTATATGAATAAACATATTATGTATTGTTTTATTATAACAATTGAGGATCCAGAAGAAAAAAATAGAATATTATGTAAAATTGGATATAGTGGTGATTTTTTAGAAAGGTTAAAATCATTAAAAAACGAATACAAATGTAAATTTTATTTGATTGGATTAAAACTTATTTATGGAGAAAAAGACGAAAAGAAGTTACATAGTATGTTAAAAATAAAATATCCAGAACTAAAAATGTCAATGAAAATAGGTAATCATGTAAAAGAAGAAACTTATATATTTGATACTAGATTATTTAATGATTTTATTACATACGAAGAAAAAGTTAAATTTACATTGACAGAAATAAAACTAGAAAAAGAAGCTAAAAAAATTATTGACGAATATTTTGAAAATGCAGAGAAAAGACTACAAATTGAAACTATGCAAAATTATAGACAAATAATAAAAATAGATAATATTGAAAATGAATTACAAAGTAAAACATTAATTGAAATAAACAAAGAACATTATAAATATTTATTAGAATATGATAAAATTGATTTAGAAAAACTAAAAGAGAAAAATAAAAGACAAAGCGAAAAAGAAAAACATTTAGAAATAATGAAAGATAAAGAAAATGAATTAGAACTAAAAAAAATCGAATTAGAAATGTTAAAAATAAAAAAATAGGATATAAAGAATGTTCAGATAATTGTGTGTGAATATCAAAATTATAATTTTTTTTATTTTAATTTGTAGTTATATATTAAAATGGATGTTAATATACAAAATATTTTATATAAAAGAATGAATACTTGTCATGCAAATTTTCCTTCAATAAATGATGTTCAAAATTATTTTTATGATTTTAAAATTGGTGGTAAAGGTATTTTAACAACAAAAAAAATAAATATTACATTAAATAAAATTTTAGTTGGTGGTGGTAAAGAAAAAATAAAATTAGAAGATGGTTCAAAATACAAATATTTTATTGACGAAATAATTCCATATTCAAGTAAAGAAAATAAAGTTTCGTTTATATACACTGATGGAACTGAAAATGAATGTGTAACTTTAATAGTAAATACAAAAGAGAGTAATAAAACACAAGCAATATTACAAGGAATAACAAATGATGAAAACTGTGTAAAATGTTTAGATAAAAAAAAGAGATATAAAGTTGGTGATATTTTAATGCAAATAACAATAAAACTATTAAAAACATCAAAGGACTATTCACACATTAAAACAATTATTTTACATGATACATCAATTAAGAGATGTTATGATATTGGAATTCAATTGAGATATTTAAAAATGATAACAGACGGAAGGACATATTATTCAAAATATGGATTTAAACCTAAGAAAGTAAAAGAAGATAATAATAAAGAAAGTAAATTAATGACTGATTATAAAAAGTTTAAATATAATAAGGAATTATTTAACACAAACAGAAATTTAACAAGACAAGATATAACAGACGTTATAAAAGAAAGTGATATTGATGATGACGGAATATTGTTTTATAAAAAAGTTGTTAGACCATATTTAAAAAACCATAAAATAATTGATACATCAATATTTATAAAAGATATGTTAAGTTTAGCGTTGGAAGAACAAGAAGAATATAAAAAAATAATATGCGGTTTTATAAGCAGGATTTATAAAAATTTATATAAAAAAATAGGATATAAAGAATATTCAGATGATTATGTTTGGATATTAAAATTATGATTATTTTAATTTATATTAATATATTAAAATGGATGTTAACATACAAACTAATATGTTAATAAAAATGCAATATACTCATTTAAATGCACCTACCATACAAGATATAAATAATTATATTCATGATTTTAATGTTACTGGAAAAGGAAAAGTAAGATCAAAAAAAGGAAAAATAATACTAAAGGAATATAATCAAAAAGCTGGAGGAATTAAAAAAATAAAAATAGATAATACAAAATATGAATATAATGTTGATGATATAACACCTTATTCAAATACTCAAAAAATGATGTCACTAGTATATTTGACAGATATAACACAAAATTGTATATCAATAATATATGATACAAAAAAAAGTGGTGGAACAAATGCATTTATAGGAGGTGTAATTAATAATGAAGAATGTATAAAATGCTTGGATAAAAAAAAGAAATACAAAGTTGGTGATATATTGATAGAGATAGTAATGAAATTATTAAAAACATCTAAAAATTTTGAACATATAAATACATTAGAATTACATGATACATCAATTAAAAGATGTTATGATATTGGTATTCAACTGAGATATTTAAAAATGATAACAGATGGAAGAACATATTATTCAAAATATGGATTTAAACCAAAGAAAGTAAAAAAAGATTATGATAAAGAAAATACAAGACTAACTGATTACAAAATATTTAAATACAATAGAACATTATTTAATACAAATAGATGTTTATCAAACAATGACATTGGTAACATTATAAAAGAAAGTATGATTGATGATAACGAAATATTGTTTTATAAAAAAGTTGTCAGATCATATTTAAAAAACCATAAAATAATTGACACATCAATGTTTATAAAAGATATGTTAAGTTTAGCGTTGGAACAACAAGATGAAGATGATAAAAAAATAATATGCGGCTTTATAAGTAGAATTTATAAAAATTTATATAAAAAAATAGGATACAAAGAATATTCAGATGATTGTGTTTGGATATTAAAATTGTAATTTGTGTGTTTGACAATAAGAATATTTTTATAAAGTAAAATTAGTTAAAAAATTGTTAGGTTCTAAAATCTGTCAAGTTCTGTTAAGTAAATAATGTGTTGTTAGTCAGAATAAAAGTTGAAATTATTACAAAATATTATTAATAAAAACAAAAATAACAGGAATGGAAGAGTACAAGGTTTTACTTAGGTTTAATTTTAAGCAAGATAAAAAAGAATTAATTGTTCCAAAAGAAGATTATGAATTGATTATAAATCACAATAATTACAATAAATGTTGTTTAAATGGTGGTTGTATTATAAAAAAATTGTTAATAAATTATGAAAATATAGTTGATTATTATAAAAATGGAATAAATGAAAATAATATTTTGGATATTGTAAATTTTTTTGTTTATTTTAAGATGAATGAAAAATTAATTGAAATTTTTTCGCTCTACTTTTCTTCAGAAATATCATTAGAAATAAATTCTGTGATATTGTTTTATGCTGTTGACAATATAAAATTTGACATTATTAAACTTGTTCTAAGTAACATAACTAATGAAGAAGAATTAGTAAACATGTTTTATTTTCTAACAAAACAAAATATACTAGAACACATATGCTCGTGTCATGGTTCAACTGTGAACTCAAACGATTTGACAAAATTAAGTACAAAAAGAATTTATAAAGGAAAAGTAGAAGAAGATGTTGTTAAAATAACTGAAATATTATTACAAAAAAGCAACAAATTAGTAACTGACAAATGTTTTACTTTATGTAGATTAAAAGGTCACGAAGAAATAATTGATTTAATGAATTTATATTTAACAAATGATATTACGACTGATGAAAATTTGAAAGAATGTTATGTGTGTTTAACAACAACTGAACAAGACAAAATTATAAATGGTGTGTGTAAATGTGACACTTATATTCACACTCACTGTTTACAAAAATTAATTAAAACTCAAAGAGAAATAGAAAAAAATAAAGAAAACATAAAATGTAAAATTTGTGATAGTTGTTATAATTATAATCGTTCAGTTATCACTAAAATACAAAATGGAATAATTTATTATGATACATCAATATTTTTTCCAGAAAATAATTTTTATCCTGTTCCACTAATGACAAAACAATTTATGTTTTTTGAAAATATTAGAGATAAATTAAAATTATCAATGTTTTATCTTTGTATTCCACAATTTATAAAAAATATAGAACTTGTAACAAAAGAAGAATTTAATGATTTTATTAAAGAGCAAATAAAATATTCCTTTATTAAAAAAGAAGATACTTATAAATTATGTGAAAATATGCCTTCAAATTATCAAAGAAAATATAACGAAAAAAAATATTTTCATTTAGAAAAAATTATTAATAAAAAAATGAATGAAATTGTTTGAGTTTTTGTTACAATTTTAAGGTGACATTTGTAATTTATACCTGTACTTGTTTTTTTTAGTTAATTTGATTAACACAACTGATTTATAAATTTATTCCATAATATTTTTTATAATGTTGTACAGAAGCATTTTTATAAAAATTAGTGTTACTATTAAGAAATATTTAGATATCTACTAAAATCAGTTAAAGTACAGACAGTGTATTTTTCCTTTTCTTTTTCATACTTGTCAAATTCTATTAAAGTAAATAACATGTTATCAGTTTTAACAGCAACATAAAATTCTTTTTGACTTTTTAATTCATATATTTCAGGATTATCGTCACTTATTAAATTTTTTAATAATTTATTTTCTTCTTCATAATTAAAATTTTGTAAGATTTCAATTTGTTTTTCTTTTCTTAATAAATGAACTACATCAATAGCTGTTGATAAATAATAAAATAAAACATTTTCTTCATTTTTAAATACAACAGCAGTATCAACTCTTTTTGGAAAACCGAAATCTCTATATATTGGTGAAAGTATTGAATAACTAGTGTTACAATGAGAACAATTAATAACTCCGGAAGTTTCTTCTGTTGAAAAAATCATTGTGAAATAAGCATCTTTTTCTACCTGTTCACATCCTTCAAAATTATAAATTTTTCTTTTATCAAGTCTAACTATACACATTTCTTCTCCAAAAGTTTTTTTAATAATATTGCTAACACATTCACAACATAAGACATGTCCACATTGTAAATGAATTTTTTCTTCATTCTTACAATTCAAAAGTACACAATTGTCACAATCTTTTTCTTCAAACTTTCTGAAAGGATTTTCATCGTCAATATTTTCTTCTAATAATTCAGTCATAATTTTGTTTATTTTTATATTTAACACAATAATAGAAACAAAACTTCAATTTTTATTTGATAAAAAATTGAATAAATAATAATTAATAAAAATAAATTGAAATAAGTAATTTTTGATAGAATGGTAAATTTTCTTTTGCATGAATATTTAATATATTACTTTAACAATGAAGAACATAGAAAAAATGAAAGTATAAAAAGAATGTTAGATTATTGTAAAGAAAATAAATCATTATATTATGATAAAAAAAAGTTATCACTGCTTACAAAAAGAAATAAAAATGAATTAATATTAATAAGCGACATTGAATTTTACAGATTAATAAGAAATAAGCTGTATAAAAAGTTGTTATTGAGATTTGTAAAAAAAAATAATATTATGTTAATTGATGATACAACAATGAGAGATAATTATCATAAAAACGTGTGTAATTCATTTTTGTTAGATCAAGAATATGTAATATTTTATAAATATTTGAAGTTAAAAATAACTATTCATATTGATTTTTATTTTAATAAAAAAATAATAAAAAACATGACTAATTTAATTATAGATTTACATGAGTCAAATAGGACAAACTATAACTGTTGTAATATAGAAAAAAATAATTTAGTGAGTGATTATCTTCCAAGCTCAATAAAAATTTTAAGAACAAATAGCTTGTATAAAATAAAAAAAAACTTACCAAATAAAATTGTTCTAATTGTCAGTACAATGTTTAGGCAAGTAAGCAATATTAAAACTCGTGCAGTAACATTGTTTTTACATTCAAGATATGTATACACAATTTGTTATAATGACATTATCTCAGATTTACGTTGTAATATTGAAAATGATTATAAATGCAATATAGAAGGAGAGTTTAATGATGTTATTATAAAAGAGGATTATAATGACTTTTGTTACAATGAGTATAGTTTTATAAATAACATAAAAGAATTATTTAAAAATATATTTGAAAAACATAATGAAATAAAAACTATTCCATTAGATATTGACTTTGAAATAGAAAAATATAAAAAAAATATAATCCTAGTTGAAAGAAGAAGAGATCTATATACTAATTATAATGACTGAGAGTATCATTTTTTATAAAAAAATAAAAATTACTGACATAATAATATTTGGTACATATAAACAAAATACAAATAACAAAAATTATAATGGAAGAATGCAAGATTTATATTCTTGAATTAGAAGATAATAAGTACTACACAGGAAAAACAGGGTTGTTAAAATTATGTTTATGATAAAAATTGATTTATACACAATAAACTTAACACTAAACAAAATAATGGAAAAAATAAATAATAAATATGATAATGAAATAAAATTTCCTGAAATTAACTCAAATTTTGATAAGATCGTATGTACATTCGAAGACACAACTGAAACAACAGAATTTTATAATGCCAAAGACATGTTAGAAAATTTTGAACAATTTGTTTGTGAAGAAGATTATAAAAGTATATCATTTCCATTAAGTGTTGTTTGTCGTTCTACTAAAATAATTATCTTGACTAATTACTTTCTGAATAATTGTAAAGATAAATATTTAAATTTAAGATTAAGTAAAGGTAATTATAATATTTTTAATTTTTTAAATAATATTGTTACCAATATACATTTTGAAAATAAAATGCACAAATTGAAAAATTATTTACCCTCTTCAACAAAATATTTGAAAATTGGACATTGTGAAGGTAGATTTTTCAATTCAATAATATGTAATTTACCAAATTCATTATATTACTTAAATTCGAAAACATTTGGAAATATTATAGTACCTAGAAAATTAGTACATTTAGAATGTTCGAGTGGACACTTTATAAGAGGAAACAACAATAATTTAAAGAATCTTTACATAAGCATGGATTCTTTATATTTAAATTTTAGTTGTTATGGAAAAAAATATGCTAAAAAAATAATTAGAAATTTAAATATTTTGAGTATAACTGTTGTATTTATTGATGAATTAGAAGCCTGTGATTTTAATTACAAAACTTTAATAATAAAGAATTGTCAAATATTTAACAGAAATAAACAATACAAAGTATGTGAAAATGCTGTAAATATTTTCCTTGATGTGAAATTAAAATGTAATTTAATTTTACCAAAAAATATTAATTGTTTGTACATAAATTAAACTTAATTTTTTAATACTTAAAAATACAATATTACAAATATAATAGAAAAATAAAATTTACTGACATAATAATATTTGGTATACATAAACAAAATAAAAATACGAATAATAAAAATTGAATTTATAATTACCAAAATAGTAAATAAAAAAAAATTATAATGGAAGAATACAAGATTTATATCCTTGAATTAGAAGACGATAAGTATTACATAGGAAAAACAAGAAGAGATATTAATACTAGATTTACAGAACATGTTAATGGATATGGTAGTGAATGGACTAAAAAATATAAACCAATTGAAATAATTAATTCTTCAATATGTTTGTCGAAATTTGATGAAGATAATATAACAAAAGAGTGTATGATAAAATATGGAATAGAAAATGTTAGAGGAGGAACATATTGTAAAGTAAATCTTGAGGATTTTGAAATAAAAGTATTAGAAAATGAATTTAATGGAATTAATAATAAATGTGGCGAAGATGATCATTATATAAGAAATTGTTTAGCAAAATATAGTGATTATATAAGTTTATTTTCAACAAAAGAAGAACTAGAAAAAGAAATTGAAAATATTAAAAAATATATTGTTAGCGTAGAAAATTACAATAATCCATTTAGATATATTAATTGTAATTCTACAACTAAATCATTTAATTTTGTACGAAAAGATATACAAGAAGTTTTATTGAATATGGAAAATAGTACACTTTGTTTTAAAGATGTTGGATGTGATGCAAATATATTGAATCTTTTAAGGAGTAATACTACTAGATCAGGAGAACAACCAATTGATGAAAATAAAAAGTTAAAACTAATGAATGGAAATTTAAAATTAAAAAATGCATATATTTATGATTTGTTTATAAAAAAGAGGAAATATGAAGAAGATTTTTTAAATACATTAAACGAAAAGGATAGAATTATTTTTAGAGAAAATAATTACGAAAATATTTATGATTTAGTAAAGGATGAACTATGTTCTAAATTAGAATTATTATATGAAAAATTATTAAAATTTTATTTATTGTGACAAGAAAAAAATTTGAATTTTATATGACAAATAATAAAATAATACTAAGAATAGAATAACACTAAGAATAATGTCAGAATTTAAAAGTTCTCTTAATGAGTTGTCAAATTATTGTAAGGAAAAAGTTAAAAAAAATATAGGAAAACAATTTTATGAATTATGTTTAAATGAAGACGATGATATTAATGAAATGAATATGTTTATTGTGACAACAAACATGTTTTATAAAGAAATACTTTTGTGTGCAAGAGATTATTGTGGAAGAAATGATAAAGATTTATTACATGATGTGTATGAAAAAAATAACATGAATATTTTAAATTATTTGCTTGGATTGGAATTTAAACAAGAATTATTTATAAATAACATTTTATTTCATGTTGTGAAAGATGGTAATGTTGATTTATTAAAAAAAATATTAAAAAAAAGTGTTTATTGTTTTGGTGCAATGGATTATGATTTATATTATGCTTGTAGAAATGTATTAAAAAAAAATAAAAATGAAGAAATTAAAAAAATGATAAATAAATATTTTAATTATATTACACAATGAGAAGAGTATAATGATTATATTAGTGCAGAAATAAACTATGGTCTTGACAAAGAATATAATTGGTAAATTAATTGTGAAGCAGGTTTATTTATAAAAAATAAATTTACTCTTAAAATTATAATGTTATTAAAAATTTTTTATTTAAAAAAAAATGAATTTATTTTTTTGATATTTTATTTTTTTTCTTTTTTTTCGATTGTATATTTTCTATATCTTCTTCAATGTCTTCCTCAATATCATTTTTAATATTATTAAGTTCCTCATTAATTATATTTTCAATTTCTTCTTCAGATTTAATAAAATTTTCATGATCTTTTTTAAATTTTTTTTTTAAATTTAATTCTTTAAATCTATTGACAGCCCACCTATCAAACCATTCTTGAAAAATATCTTGAGATTTTTTAGACTCTGAAATTACGTCGGGAATTTCATTAGTTTTTCCAGATAAATAATTTTTTGATTTTTCTGAAGTAAAGCCGAAATATATTCCTTTTGGATTTGATTGTATATATTCGTTGGAAATAGCTAGTTTATTTAAAGTATTTTTAATATAAAATAGCTTTGTTTTTGAATTGTAAGAAATTTTTTTTTCGTCTAAATATTTTTTACATAATTTTGTAGTTTCTTCACTTATATCCTTTGTACTATTACCTTTCGTATCACCTATTTTTTTAAAACATTTTAGTCTATCATACATTATTGATTTTCCATTTAATGATGTTGTTGTTATACCAAGTAAATCGGATATTTCTGTGTGAATATATCTTTTTTTATAATAGCTCATAATTTCTTTACTAAATGCCAACATTGCTATTAATTTTCCTCCATTAAAATTAAAACCAAATGGTTGTAACGGAATACAAGTTGATAAGTTTAAAACATGCAAAAACTTTTTATCTTTTTCTTTAGAATTGCTTTTGTTCCATCCTATAAAATTATCTCTATCTTCACATCTTGACATATCTCTTGAAAAACTCATTATTCCTAAATATTTACCACTTGTTTCATCTTTAACCATAATATAAAATCTTCTTCCTATAAATTCGAAATGTTTTTCTTTTTCTAAACTCGAAATAGTGTATCTGAAGTATTTCCATATATCTTTTAAAATTGTTTGTTTTTCTTTATTTTTCAGTCTGTCCGTGTTATCTTCTTCGTCAATTACATCACAAAATTCTATTTTTATTTTTATATTTTTAACTTCTTCTATTGTTTTAGGATTAAATATAAGATTTTCATATTCCTTGTGATTTTTTTTTAAAAATTTAATGTGTTTAGATATTTTTACATTATTGTTCTTTTTTATCTCCGAAATTATATTTTCTCTAGTTGTTATTTTACAATCGATAAAACTTACATGTTTTGTGTGTATTTTTTTAATTTTTTCAAAAAATTTTTCTACTGACATAATATTTTTCATTTTATTACAAGTAGAACATGCAGGAACTATATTATTTTCGTTATATCCAAATCTTGAATCAATTCTATCTATTCCTAAAGATCCTTTTCCTTCAAAATCATTTTTGCAATAATAACAAGGCTTTTTAATTATTTCTTCCCATTTTTCTTTGGTAATTTCTACTTTTTTAGGTTTGTCTTCTCTTGAATCTTTTCCAACAAGATTAAATTTTGGATTTTTGCAATTAACAAATAATTCTTTATATTTATTATTAATTTTCTTATTGACAAAATTATTTATTCTTGCTAAGTGTTTTATCATATTTATAAAATTTGTTAAAGTATAATCAGATTTCATTCTATTACACATTTCGCAAGAAGGAACGCAATTATTCTTTGTATAATTTTTATTAGAATCTATTCTGTCTATTCCTATCCCAAGTGGACCTTCATCTTCGTTACAATAATGGCATTTTTGTATTATCATTTCTATAACTTCTTCGTCAGTCAGGTTAAATTCTTTTTTATTTTTATAAATAGATTTCTTAATGTTATTACATCTTTTCTTTAATGGATCCTCTGAGTATCTATTTTCTTCACATTTATTTTGTAAATCGTAACACTTAAAACATTTATTACAATTCACACTTTTAATGTCAACAGTGTCATTACAATAATAACACATAAAAAGTTTTTCATTATTTTTATTAAATTTAATGGCGTTATTTTTTTTTAGTTCATATTTTTCAATATCTTTTATCCTAGATTTTTTTCGACAATCTTCACATTTTGATATAATGTGTCCTTTAATTATTTCACTTTCAAAAGTATTAAAACACCCTCTTATCCAATTTTTACAAACAATTAACCCATTTTTTTCAAAATTTATTTTTTTTGCTAAATTTTGATGTTCTCCACAATATTCAGAATATTCTAATTTGTTATTTGAAAAATTGTTACATTTTTTCATTTCATTATTTTTTGTGTTGACATAACCTAAACATCTATTTTCTTTTTTTTCTCTTTCTATTTTATTTTTTAATCTATTATTTTTTCCTCTATTACTACATTTTTTACAAGTTTTGATATTTTCACTGTCCCATTCTGACATTGGTAAGTAATTTTTACATCCTGAACAATATTTAGTTTCTTTGTTATTTCCTAAAAGTTTTAAATGACGTTTGCAATAAATTTCTCCACCAACTGCTTTCCATGGACATGATTCTTTCTTTTGATTTTTAGCTTCACACATTTTAACTTCTTTTTTAGGTTTATTTAATTTCTCTAAGTGTCTTGAACAATAAATTTCTTCGTCGGCACTTTTAAAGTTACACCTTTTTTTATTATTGTTAATTGCTTCACATTGAGTATTGTTGTTAGACATAATGTAATATATATATCATATTAAAATATCAATTTTTTAAATTATTTTTTATTCATATCAAAACACAAAAGACGTTGTAATTTGTATCAATTGGTAACATATATTACATTTATATTTAATTTGTATAAATTAGATATGTGTGGTTGGGTTGTAAAATCAAAGTGTAACGTTTATAAATGTTTTATTTTAGATTGCAATTTTTTACAATAAAAGTTGTTGCATAATTCATTATTTTACATTCTTCTCTACATCTTTCTTTACAAGAATATTCTCCAACAAGTTCATTTTTTAAATTATATTTACCAATACCAGAAGTACATAATAAAACTGTAAAACTATGCAATATATAACTTTTGTTCTTCTTTGGTAAAATTTTCTTTTTTTTTTGAAAAATTTGATAAATATTTTGGTTGTTATCAATAATTTTTATAATGTAAAAATTATTTGTTGCTGTGTATAAAATATATTAGTCCGAAATAATAAGCAAAAATGAAGCGTGTATTCAAAAACATTTTTTGCTTTCCTCGATCAGGGAGTAAAAATATTATGATTACTTTTTCTAAATAATAAGAAATAAAATAAGGATTAAACTTTTGCTGTGCTATTAGGGAAAGCAAAATATTCCATTGCTTTGTTAAATTAATAAATAAAAAATAATTTTAAAATCAAAATATAAACAAAAGTTTATGTTTTATTAATTAAAAAAGTATATAGTCTCAAACACATATATTATCTTTGTATATATAATTATAATGTTTATATGTTTTGGACGATTAATTGCTATAAGCCAAGCCTCCCATCCCAGACATTACTCTTAATACGTTATAGTTAGTATCATAAATGTAGAATTCAGAGTTGGCTCCTACAACAGAAAGAGGAGGAGCTGATCTGGAAGGATCACTGAAAGGAATTTCAGTATTTAAGTCAAGTACGATAGTGGTGTTATCGATACGAGAAAGATTGCACGTCCCTGAAGGTTGGTGTTGTTCGGGATGTAACGCAAAACTGTATACATTAGTTCCAGGAGAGGGAGTTGCGCTGTGGTAGTTGTATGTTTGGATTAAGTTAAAGTAAGCACCTTGGCGTCTATCAAAACGATCGTGACCGTTAAGTTGGATTAAACCAGATGACACAGTGTTATATTTGTTATTAATTAACATACCAGATACCATAGGGAGAACAGCCCAGATATCCATATTGGAATATCCGTTACTGGTTCCTTGAGCGCTGAATCTGTTATCAGTCCATGAAGCTACAGGGACAGATACATCTCTGACAGTGATATCATGTTCCCAAGGTTTTACTTGGTAAGTTAAGGTTCCATCAACACCAGTTCCATCAGAGTTGATGGCGGAATAGAATACAACAATGGCGAATTTTTTAACATAATCACCAAGATTGTATGAAGGAACACTTGGGTTAGTAAGAACATCTTGTCTGAATAAGAAGTTCGCAGTGTCAGAAGTGTTAGGATTAGATTGGTCATATAATTGTTGAGCATAAAAACTAGGAAGTTGAGAATCATCAACACCTTGACCAGGTTGGAAAGTGAAAACACTGAAAGCATTTTTCTTTTTGGTGTTAGTTCCTACAGAGTTAACAGTGTTCCAGTTGTCATAGTTGGCAGATGAGACATTGACAACACTGGAGCTTCCAGCATCGAATACACCAACAGTGACCGAACCACTGATAACATTAAGAGCTGCATAGTCAAGAGCATCAGACCAATCATCGCTATTGGAATAGCAAAGGAAAGGAGAGTTTTGACTGATGTAGTCACCAGATTTAATGTTCCAGATAAATTCTTTGGTGGGATGATTGAAGTTAAGTTTGACTCTAAGAGGATTAGAGGTAACTGCTTCAACACCAGTGAATTGAAGTTGGTTAATAAGGTATTCGTGACCAACTTGAGCAAATCTACGTCTTTCTTCAGTATCAATGTATACGTAATCAACAAGAAGAGAAGCATCGGTGATGATTCCGTTTCCGTTACCAAGTTTACCAAGAGTAACATTGTTACTGTGGACAATAAGATTTCTAAAGTCCTCGAATTGGATCCAGAGTCTTACTTCGTGATATTGAAGAGCAATTAAAGGAAGAGCTAATCCAGAGTTGGTGTTGCACCAGAAAATGAATGGTGTGTATAGAGTATAGTCTTGAGTAAAGTAACCTTGAGAATCAGGAGCTCTGAGAGCAGTTAATTCATCAATGTCACCAACAAGGGCTTTGTAAGCAGGGTCAGTGTTTACATCTCTGGTAAGTTCATGCCAAGTAGACATCCAGTGACCATAATGTTTATCGATTTGGGATCCACCAATATCGAATTCAATGTAGTCAATGATAAAGTTACCAAGTTCTCTTACCCAAGCAAATAGGTAAGCACTTCTTTCAACTGGATCAGATGAAACATTTTGAAGAGATACACGTCCTAACTCAATTCTTAAATACATTTTAGTTACTAAATCACCATTTCTGGTAATAAGAACACTAGCTCTTTTTCCGAAATCAGCGGTACCATTAAAGGCAAGTTCGACAGTTTCGATAGCAAAATTAGTATATCTTCTGTATACTACTTTGAAGAAAGTAATTTGAGGATTACCTGTTAAATAGACATCTTGAGCGCCGTAGGCGACTAATTGCATTAGACCTCCACCCATAGTGATATTATATAACAATGATTCAGAAAAAAATTATTTATATTTATATTTAATTGAACTAAATTAATTATGAAAATTTACAATTAATCTATATTAAATTAACATTTTTTATACTAAAAATTTTTAACCCTAATTCACAGTCTGGTATATAAAATATATAATAAAATCTATTATTTTTAATAAAAATTTAATAAAATTATTATTAAAAATTTTGTAAATAAAATCATTGTTAAATAAAAACTAAACTAATAAAAAAAATACGTTGTTTTTTGGTAGCCTAATTTAAAATTAGACTATAAAAATGTGGATGGGTGAATGGAGGGAGGGAGGGAGGGAGGGAGGGAGGGAGGGGTAAAGAAAACAATCTATTCCTTACTTTCAAGTCGTTGAACTGCCTTATCATACACTAACTTTTTCCAGTTATTGCATTGTTCGGTAGTCAAATTCTCAAAGTATTGAATAAAGTGTTTGCAAAAATAGCAGGTGGTGAAATCAGAATGTTGTGAAAAGTTGATTTTCCAATAAAAATTAGCAATCAAGTTATCACAAAACTGTTTGTAGTTTTCACCATTCTCGATGATCCCAATAAGGGAGTAATCTACATGTGTTACACTTCGAAGTACTGCTTCATGATCAACGTCTGGAAACAATTCATCCGGACGCCTGTTTAAAAGCAACATTCCGAGATAACAGAGATCACAGAATTCGAGTCCGATATTTTCGTCTGTACTCTTAAAGTAAAAATGGGAGTAGATGCTCCCCATTCCGATACTGGAAAACTCACGAAAAATAGATCTTTTAAAAACATCATTCTGAGATAAAATCACATAAACCTCTTCTGTAAAATAAATTATTTCACCAAATGGTAGAGATAATTTCTCAGACAAAAGAGATGTAGAAACGATAGACATGGTAAATTTTTCAGATCAATACTCAACAAGTTAAGTTACTAAAATATTAATATAGGTCATTCAATGATTTTATTTTTCAATTTTTATTTGTTATTGGTAAATAGAATTAATTATAATAAATAAGATAATAATAAAATTAATAAAAAATCACATATTTGCTTTATTTATCACTTTAAAAAACGATTAAAATTGGTTTTATTTAGTTTTATTTAATATTAATTTTTATTTAAAAAATAGTATTTTTATTAAATTATAGGATGAAAGTATCGCAATTTAAATTCAGACCTGACAGACCTAAATATGCTGTCAATACTGATACTTTGGACACCTCACACAAAAAGAAAATGAAGTCCTTTAGAGAAAAAGAGAACAAATTAGGAAAAATGAAAGAAAAATTAGTTTCTTTACAAAAAAAACTTAAACAACTAGAAGAGAATGTTTGTAATATTGATGATTTTGCTTCTAAAAAATCTAGATTATTAGAAAAGATTTCTAAATTAGAGAATGAAATAGATCAAACAGAAAATTACACAGAAGAACTTGATTATTTATCTAAAGTTCATGAAGAAATATTTGGATATTATAGTTTATATGATAATCAGGATGATCAGAAACAATATTCTCATCAAGCAATTCAATTATCATTAACAAATAGTGATAATAATATTAATAAAAATAATAATAATGATAATAGTGATAATAATGAAGATTATGAAGATGATGATAATGATAAAGAGAATAGTTCTTTACAACAAAATTCATCTAATGATTCTAAAAAAAGAGAAAAATATTCTGACAGTGAAACAACAAATAATAAAAAAAAGAAAAAATACAATAAATATAATAATAATAATAATAATGATAATAATGATAATGATAGTAATAATAGTAATAATAGTGATAATAATAGTGATAATAATAGTGAAGATAGTGATGATGATTTAAAAGATATTATTGCTAATTCATTTGGTAAACTTGAAAAATTGAATAAAGCAACAAGTGGTAAAAGAAAAGAGAAAAAAGAAACTAAAAAGAGAGTTAAAGCTGGTGTAAATAATATAAATATTAATAAAAAAGATATTTTTAGTTATATTGATCCTAAAAACAAGATGTCTAAACAAAATAATAATAGTAAAGCTGCATATTTCAGACGATATAATACAATATTAAATGGTACAGTTAATAGTAAAACTATATCTAGAGTATGTGAAACTTGTAATGTTGAGGAACAGATGATTTATAATGAGGGTATATATGTTTGTCCAGAATGTGGTAATGCTGATAATTGTATTATTGAAAGTGAAATTACAAATTATAAAGATCCTATGGTTGAAAAAACTACTTTTCCTTATGATAGAAAAAATCATTTTAGAGAATGGGTTTGTCAACTTCAAGCCAAAGAATCTAAAGAAATTCCTCAAGAAGTATTTGATTTAATTAGATTTGAGCTTAAAAAACGGAGAAGAAAAAAAGTTAATTTTGATGAAATGGAATATAGTAAAGAGTTACTTAAAAAATTAGGATTAAGTGATTATTATGATCATATTTTTTATATTATTTCTGTAATTAACAAAGAACCTCCTCCAATGATTGATAGAGAGATTGAAGAAACATTATATAAAATGTTTGATATGATTCAAGTTCCTTTTGAAAATAATTGTCCAAAAGAAAGAATTAATTTTATTTCTTATGGTTTTATTTTAAATAGATTCTTTCAATTATTGGGTATGACAGAATATATGAGATATTTTCCTTTATTAAAATCTAGAACTAAACAAAGACAACAGGATCAAATTTGGAAGGGTATATGTAAAGACCTTGGATGGAAATATTATCCAAGTGGATAAATATATTATAAATGAATATTTTTCTTCATTTATGATTTTATAATTGTTATAAAATTGAAAATAAATTAATACAATAATATTTAATAATATTGATTAAATTTACTAATGTTATTTATTATATTTGGAGGAGTTTGTACTGCTACACTAGTAGAATATTATTTAATAAAAGAATTATCTAAAAGTAAAGTTTTAGATGGAGTATCATTTTATAATGATAGAATAAGTCCTTTTTCTTAAAATTAATAAAAATTGATAAATAAATTCAATAAATATTTTAAATAATAAAACGTTATTTTTTATTATAATAAAATGAGTATACATATTTCTAATTTAGAGGAAGTTTATTTTAATCAAATTAAAAATGGAGAAAAAATTTATGAATTAAGAGTTTTTGATGAAAAAAGAAGAAAAATTAAAAATAATGATAAATGGATTTTTGTTAATAAAAATAGTAATAAAAATAATAAAATAATTTTACAAACACTTGTTAGACAAATAAATATTTATGAATCTTTTGAAGAAGCTATTAATGAAACAGATATTTCAAAGTTACTTCCAGGAATTGAAACTAAAGAAGAATGTTTAGAAATATACAATAATTTTGATGGATATGAAGAAAAATCTAAAGAATTAGGTGTTGTAAGATTTACTTTATATATTATTGAAAATTAAAAATATAATACAGACAGAAAAACAAATATAAAATTAATATAGTTATGAGATATGAAAAATTAAAATTTAAAAAATGTTCAAAACAAAAAAGTAAAATAAGTATGGATTTTTATAATAATAATGAAATGGTTGATTCTTTTAGAATAACTTGGATTAAAGATGAAAATGGTATTCAAAAAATAAATAATTTAAAAAAAATGACTATTGATGAAATAATAATATTTTCTCAAAGTTATAAAAGTTATAGTTCAAATAATTTAGAAGAAGAAAGAATTGATAAATTTGTAAAATTTTTAAGAAAAAATAGAGATAATTATTTTTTAATAAATATATCTTATTTACCATGTGATTGTTATAGAAATAATTTTAATAAAATAAATAATAATAATAATAATAATTATAAATATACAAGTTTTAAAGATAATAAAAAAATATTTAATAAATAATTTTATTAATTTATTAAAACTATAAACAGTTGTTTTTTATTTGTTAATTATATATAACAATTAAATATGGAAATGGAATCTTCAGTAGAAACTTTTCAACATGAAAATATTGCAGTAGTTGATGATAATTATATTAATTTTGTAAAATTAACAAAATATGTTTTAAATTTTTTAATGATTTATTTAATTAGTGTTGCAATAATATATAACTTTCCATCAGTAAATATTAATCAATTTATTTTAATAATATGTATGGTTAGTTCAATTGCATTTTATATTCTTGATTTAAATTTTCCTATTTGTAATATTTAAAAAGATAATATTTTACTTGGTTTAAGAAATAATTAGTATTAATTATTTATTATGAGTGATATACAAGTAACAGAAGTTAAAGATGATAAATTTACACATAATGTTAAACATCAAAGATTTTGTACATTAACTTTTATTAGACCTGATAATTTTTGTGAGGAAATGAGAGATGAAAAAAAATATTTTTTTGCCATTAAATTTAGAGGTATGTTTGAAAATTTAGCAGATTGTAATTCTAGAACTAGATTTATTAAAGAAAAATATAAAGTTGGATATTCTTTTAATTCTGAAAATGGTAAGTGGTTAGTATTATGTCCTAATTCAGATTATAAACTAGAAGAAAATATGAAACAAGAGGAACTTATTAAACTTTATACTGAAAGAAATAATGAACTTAATGAGTTTAAAAGACAATATTTAATTGCATTAAGATTAGATACTATTAGACAAAAAAACGAAAAAAAAAGTAAATTAGAAAATGCAGATGTTGTAACTGGACAAGTTAATATTGATCCTGAAAGAGGACCTGTTGGACCAGTTAATGAAAATTCAGAATCTCTTGAAGAAGTTAATAATATGGAGCAAATTAAAGATGATTTTGACGAAGAAAAAGAATTTCCACGTGATCGTGATTATTTAGATGAAGACAGAATTCTTAAAAAAAATATTAAACATCAAAATTATTTTGTTGTTAGTTTTTTAACACCAAGTTCTTTTCCTAAATCACAAAGACATAGAGCTAATGGTTTTAATGTTTGGGGTGTTAAAATTAGAGGATGTTTTGAAACAGAAGATGATGCAAAAGAAAGAATGAGACATTTACAAGAAATCAATAAAAGTGATAATATTTATCCTGGTGAAGTTGGTGATTTGTATCCAATTGATTTTGACATGGATAATGTTGATGAAGTTAAATATAGAGAAGGAAGAATGAACACTTATCTTGATGCTTATAAAGATGTTATTGAAGAAGGTGAAGAAAGAGAAGAACAAAGAAATAATGATAATATTAATCCTGATCTAGACCCTTCAAGATTAAACACTGAAAATCAAGAACAACAGAATCAACAAGATCAACAAGATCAACAAGATCAACAAGAAGTAAGAGAAACTGAAAATACTAATATTGAAAGAACTCAAGCTACAACTTTTGGTAATCAAAATTCTGTTGAAGATAGAATTGAATCTACAACTAGAGAAAGGGATGAATTACAAAATCAAGTAGATAGAAATCAAGAAGAATTAGAAAGTTTTGCTAAAAAATTAGAAGAATTAAATTCTATGTTTGCTAGTTTAAAATAAATATATTTAATATTTTTATAATTGTTTATTAAATAAATAATTATATTATCAAAATTAAAATTTAAAAAAATTCATTCATTTCCATTTAATGAACAATCAACATAATCATCTTTATCAATATCATCAATAGGTTTATTATTAATAGAACAATCTATGTAATCTTCATCATTATTATCATTATTATTATCATTATTATTATCATTATCTTTTTTTGTTTCTTTTTCTTTAATTTCATTTAATTCATGTAATTTATTTTTAACGATATTATTATTTAATATTTCATTATTATTTTCTTTTTCTGTATCATCTAAATTAACAGAATGTAAACTATTTGAACTTGATTTTTTATTTTCTTGTTCATAATTATATGTAACAGGATCAATATTAATTTTTTTTAAATTATCATTATTTTCTATACTATGTTCTGTTGTATCTGAATCAGAATAATATTCTTCAAAATATTTTAATTCACTTTCTTTTTTTACATTTTTATTAAAGATATTATCTTTAACAGCTTCAATAAAATTAAAACAACATAAAGAAGTATCCCAAATACCTTCTTCTTTTAATAAATTTGAATCACTATTTTGACTATCTTCACATGAAGTTCTATTTCCCATAATTTTTATATTATATAATTAAGACTTTTATATTATTAATTGGTTTTTTATTTATTTTTTATTAAATAAATATAAAAAATCAATTTTATTTTAGATATTATAAGAATTGATATAGATATAAAAATATGTTTATTAACATTCATCATTATGATAAGTTTCTTTAATATATTTCATATGATAACTTCTTCTAAATTTAATAAATTGTTCAAATAAACTATCTAATTTTTTTTCTTCTTCTTTATTTTTATCTTTTTTTTTATTATCATTATTTTGTAATTTTTGATTTTTTTTCTCATAAATTTCTTTTTCCATTATATTGTATATTTTAATAGTATATACTTTAATACAAATAATGATTTAGTTTATTATGTTATTATTTATTGTATATAATGAATAATTTTAAAAGTCAATTTTTATTTGTAATATTTACTTATTATATAAATGGAATTACTAAGAGGAATTTTTATAATTATGTTTATGATTGGTGTAATATTATTAGTAGTTTATTTTGTAATTAAAAATGAATTAAATTATAAATATGATAATAAAATAGTATACAAATACATACCAAGAACATTAAAAGAAGAAGAAAAAGAACCAGTTTTTGTATCTCAAATATTTAAAACAATGTTTACACAACCATCAGTTTGGATTGATTCAATTTATAATGATTCACAAAGACATTTACAAGAACCAAATGAATATGGTATAAGTCAAATGTAATTTAATAAAAATTAATAAATATTTGTTTTTATTATAAAAATAATTTATTAAATATATTTAAATCTAATTTCTTCAAAAACTTTTTTAAAAGTACCATTTCCATGATAACTATCATATTTTTTAAAATCAATTATTGGAAAAGTATTAAAATTAGTTTTAAAAGGAACTCCATTTAAATAGGAAACATAATAATGATTAGTCTTTATTTCTTCAAAATCTTTTTCTTTTAATAAATTTTTAGAATTTAAAACACCCATTCCATATTGTTTTGTTCTTTTATAAAGTTCTGTAATAAATGTTTCTTTATCAATATCAACATCAATAAATATTCTATGTTCTTTCATATAATTTAATCTATCAATAATAAGTTTTATATCAATAAAATCATATTTTTCATGAATTTTTTGTAAATTTAATATTTGACTATTTTTTTTATTATTTTTCACAATTGAAATATTTTTACGAGAATCAAACTCATTAACAGGTATTCTATTTTCTATCATATATGTTAATCTACCAATTATATCATCTATACTAACAATATTATTAATTTCAACTATTTCTTTGTTAAATTCAGTTAAACATTCATTTTTAATAATATTTTTAATTTGATTTTCAATATTTTCTTTATCAGAATTTTCATAATAATTAATTTGATTCAAAATTATATCTGTAATTTCTTCAATAGTTATTAAATTATTAATTTGTATTAAATAATCTTGTTTTTCTAATTTTTCATTTTTAATTTTTTTAAATTGTTCTTGTTGATAATTCATATGTAAATTGTTTTGTATTGATAAATCATGTTTTCTTTCATAATGCGCTAACATTTCATAATTATGCATATTAAGATATTCGATCGGTGTTTCGTTCATTATTGTTAAAAGAGCTCTATAAATACGTCTTCTGTGATAAACATGTTTAGGAAAATCATTTTGAATTAAATATTTTTTATCAAAAGATATTTCATAATTAAGTGAAGGATATTTTGTGTAAAATGACATATGAACTTTCCAACCATCAATATAATAAATTTCGTTCTTTTCATCTGAGTTAAATCTACACAAAGACAAATAATGTTCAATACTTTCGAAATCTTCAATATTAAAATTTTTATTAAACATTATAGAATCAGCAATACTAATGTAAGGTTTATTATTAGTGTAAGGTTCTTTTTTATTATATCCATAAATATTGCCTAATTTTTTTTTTCCATATCTTGAAAAATACAAACCTTGTTCAATATAATTATCAGAATTTTTTAATTCATTTTTCCTTTCTTCACTTAGTTCACACAAAGTCATACAAGGTATTTCTTCATAACTAGTACTATCATAACTATCACCATTTCTTCTACAAAACCAACTTTTAATATTGTGTGTTTCATTACTTTGTTTAATTTCATAAAAATCGATAATATTTTTAATTTGTTTTTTAATTAATTTTAAACATTCAATTTTATTTTTTTCATTATATTTTTCTTCTTTTAAAAAATTATTAATATTTTTCTCTATGTCATTTTTAATGTTATCTGAATTATCTAAAGAAAAAGATAATGTTGTTTGAGTGAAAAAATTTGACATTATTATAGGAATAGTAAAAAATTTTTTTGTAATTCTTTTGTAAGATTGTAACATTATAATTTTTATAAACTGTTATCTTTATAAATATTTATTATTATAATAAATAATAGATATATAAATCAATTTTTATTACTCAATTACATTTTCTCCATCTTTATTTATTTTAGTAACATTAATTTGTTTATCTTTAGTAGTTTTTTTTCCTGCAATAACATCAATATTAAATTTCTTATGTTTTCTTCTCCATTCTGAATTGTAGTTATTCTCATGATGTTTAATAAATTGCTCACAACCAATTAATCCAATTTTATCATTGTCAGCTTTGTACCATTTAACTTGATCTAAAAATTCTCCAGTTGTGTCTCTGTTAATAATAATCATGGCTCCATAATTATCTGTTAAAACCTTAAATACTCTTATAAAAGATTGAAAAGTCGGAAATATTCCAGCATAATGTTCATACAATCTTTTTAAATTACTATGAATAGTTTCTTTTAATAAAAATATATAATCAAAATTTCCTCTTAATTCAGGTGATATACCTAAAGGGAATTGCATAGTTAACATATACATTAATTTATAGTGTCTTCCATTAAATAATAATTCTAAAATTGGTTTATCTTTACCCCATGAACCTTTACTACTTAAACAATCATCCATAAGAATAAATCCTCTTGGATCAACATTTTTACCTTCTTTTATTTTTTGTTGT
>Ga0206129_10002370_pt1 | contig 23463 bp, 27 predicted proteins | sample Helgoland_Spring_8_FD_148616 | JGI IMG/M metagenome (GOLD analysis project Ga0206129, IMG submission 148616) | Pelagic subsurface seawater microbial communities from Kabeltonne, Helgoland, North Sea - Helgoland_Spring_Bloom_20160502_2 | ecosystem: Environmental > Aquatic > Marine > Epipelagic ...
CATCTCAATCGGTCCATACGGCCCCCATCCTGTCATCATCGGAATGGTGTTGTCTGGAAGTGGCATGGACATTTTGGCCATGTCCCCCATTCCAGACATGCCCATAGGCATGTATTCGGGCTGGAATTGCCGGATTTTCTGGGTGAGCGGTTTCTTGTTCACGCCGATGAACGTGGGCACATCATGCCCCATTGCGTTCATCGTGTGATGTGACTTGTGACAGTGGATAGCCCAATCCCCCAGATGTTCTGCCACAAACTCGTAAGCGCGCATCGCGCCTACCGGAATGTCGATGCTAACCTCGGGCCACTGCGCTTCAGGCGGCACCCAGCCACCATCGGTACAGGTGACCTTGAAGTCGTAGCCATGCATGTGGATGGGATGGTTTGTCATCGTCAGGTTGCCGACGCGAACGCGCACCTTGTCACCTTTGTTCACGACAAGCGGATCAATGTCGGGGAAGATCCGGCTGTTCCAGGTCCAAAGATTGAAATCCGTCATCGTCATGATGCGGGGTACATAGGTCCCCGGATCGATGTCGAAAGCATTCAGCATGATCAGGAAATCACGATCCACCGGCATGAATGTGGGATCCTTGGGGTGGACCACGAACATGCCCATCATCCCCATCGCCATCTGGGTCATTTCATCGCCGTGGGGGTGGTACATGAACGTTCCGGACTTCACCAAGTCGAATTCGTAGACGAAGGTTTTGCCCGGCGGGATGCTTGGATGGCTCAATCCGGAGACCCCATCCATGCCTGAAGGAAGAATGAGCCCGTGCCAGTGCACCGTTGTGCCTTCCGGCAGCTTATTGGTGACGTAGATGCGCACCCGGTCGCCTTCGACTGCTTCGATCGTCGGGCCGGTGGATTGGCCGTTGTAGCCCCACAAATGCGCGATCATGCCGTCGGCAAGCTCGCGTTCTACCGGTTCGGCCACGAGGTGAAATTCTTTCACCCCGTTGTTCATCCGGTGCGGCAGGGTCCACCCGTTCAATGTGACCACAGGTGTGTAGTCCGGCCCGGAATTGGGACGCGCCGTGATCGCCGTTGCTGCGCTATCCATTTGGGCAGCTTCGGGCAGGCCCATGTTCAGGGTTTGACCCCAGGCTTTCGAAGAGACCAGCGTTGCGCCTGCCGCGCCGGCTCCGAGTAATTGACGTCTATTTAGCATGTCAGTTCCTTTCAGTGTCCTGCGCCGCCACCGGCGGCAAGTGTTGCGCCTTCTCCACCAGCACCGCCACCGCCTTCGCCGCCGCCATAGATCGCAGCGGTCAGATCAGCCTGTGCCATGTAGAATTCGCGTTTTGCGTTTGCCGCTTCCAGTGATGCGCCCAGTTTCTCGCGCACGTCTGTCAGCAGCTCGAAAGTGTTGGTGATCATGCCGTTATAAGACAGCAGTCCCTCTTCTTCGACGGTCGTGCGTAGCGGCACCAGAACGTCGCGATAGTGGCGGGCGATCTTATACGCGGCGTGATAGGAGGCTTCAGCACCACGCGCTTCGGACCGGACGTTGACGGCTCTTTCTGCCAGCACGTTGGCTGCTTGCAGGTACGACAATTCCGCCTTGCGCATCCGTGCCTTCCCGGTGTCGTAGATAGGGATTGCGAACTCCACCTCCACCTGAGGGGTGGTCACGGTCTCCGTTTCTCCGTCCGCAATTTCCCGCTCCGCTTCGAACCCGGCAATGAATTCGAGATCGCTGATAATGCGAGTCTGATCAGTCAGACCAAACGCCTTGGCCTGTGCTTCCAGGCCAAGTTTGGCAACGCGCAGATCAACCCGATTTCGCAATGCTTTCGCTTCGATGTCAGTCACACGGCCGACGGAACGCGGCAGCGCAGGAAGGGCATCGGGCACATAATAGTCGACTTCGGTGCCCCACAGCCCCATGAGCCTGGTCAGCTGCTCTTTGGACCGGGTAGCATTCAAGCGTGCCTGGGCAAGTTGTCCGGCGAGTTCGGCATTGAATGCCTGTTCACGGGCCTGCCCGGCTGTGTTGAGCGCGCCGGTCTCACCCAGCCTCATAGCCAATTCCGATCCGGCGTCAGACGTCGCTTTCGCACGGCGGAGATAACTCACAGCCTCGAAGGCGGCTACGGCATCGACCCATGCCTTCCGCGTCTGATTGGCCAGTGCGAGTGTGTCGTTCACGGCGCTCAGTTGAGCCTGCCGGAAGTTTGCGTCTGCAATGGCCGTACGCTGCTTGCGAGTGGTGGCATCGAGCACGTTCGACCGGATCAGTCCCTCGATCGCCCTGTAGGCACCCAGTTCGGGCGCACCGATGCCCAGTATACCAATCGACACGATCGGGTTTTCCGGCGTCGATTGCTGCCAGGCCTCTGCGGCCGATAGGCCAACGTTCGCATAGGACGCCTGCAACCCTTTGTTGTTCAGAAGCGCGACCTGAACGGCGGTGTCCGCCGAAATGGTCTTGCGGTGCACCATTGCGTGCACCTGCTTCTTCAAGGCCTCGTTTTCGGCCTGGGTTTCGGCGAAGGCTGTCCGTTTGCCGATGGCTGGTGTGACCTGGCTGGAAATGTTGGCGAAGCCAGCTTTTGGTTCCGTGTAGATGCCCGGTACAGCTGAAGCACAGGCACTCAAGATTAGCGGAAAGCCGAAAACCAGCGGAAACTTCGATACTCGCATCAGTTGCCCTCCGTCTGTTCTTGATTGACGGAACGCCAGTCGCGGGGACCTGTAGGGCCGCGATAGGTGTAGCCCGCCAAGGGGTCCTGATAGCTGATCGGCGATGAAACTGCCGTGTTGACGACGGCCTGTTGGGTCGCGACGGACGGCAACGGGGTGGGCTCATAGGCGCATGCGCCAAGCCCGAGGGCCGAAGCCCCTAGCAAAAGTTGGATTTTCATGAATTTTACCTGACTGATGAACTTCGGGCTCGCGCATGCTTAGGCGCGAAACGAAGACCCTCAAGGGGCCTTAAATCAGATCAGGAATTGGGGAGGGCGCAGAAAGCCGGAGGGCTTAATCGAGTCGCTCTGTGCATACAGCGTCAGATATTTTTCACCAGTCGGTTGGATTGCCGAATCACCAGTGGTTTCGTCCAGCACGACCGAAAAGCAAATGCCACTGCAACATTGACCAGTCGATTCATCGTCACTGGTCGACGCTGAAGTTGAGCCGCAACTGGCATGCGTTGCATGTGAGGACATACAGCTGATCGACCCGTCGCCCACATCATGGTCATGCTGAGTGGCCGAAGCGTGGTTATCGCCGTGCATACCGGCACCCGCATGGGATGCCGAAGGAGGCGCAAATACCAACGTCAACACAAGTGCGAGGCACGTGAGTACCTTGTACAATGCAGAAATGGAGCGACGTCGATACATAGGGGGGAGTATCCGACACGTGGAACCCTTTGTCAATACTGCCTGAAATTTGGATGAGACAATCTGTCGGTAGCTTGTTGCCCATCGATGGGGATTTTGGAAACATTACCTTACACCCACCCTCACCCACCGCGCACTACATGCTCTGGGCTTCACGTGGTCAAACAGGGGTTACTGACTTCCAACTCAATAAGTCGACTCAGGGTGTGCGCGGGAACCGAACCCATAAAAAATGTCCGGCCAATCGCGAATGCGGGTGTACCGTAAAAGCCAAAGACATCGGCTATCGCGGCGGTCATCCGCAACCGCTGGTCAATTGCCTTCGAAGCCATGTCCTCCACCAGACGGTCGGCATCAAGACCAATATTTTCCCCTATGGCGGCAACATAGCTTTCATCCGCAACCGCTGGCGTTCGGATCAAACGCTTGTGCATCTCACGATATCCGCCTTGCAAGTCGGCAGCCAGAACCGCGCGGCTCGCAGTTTCGGAAGCCACACCAAGCAATGGAAGCTGGTGCAGCACTATCCTGAAACGGTTCGGATCGCGCGCTTCAAGGTCGGATAACCGGTCATCCATGATCCGACAGATCGAACAGGCGAAGTCTGAAAACACTGCGACGGACACAATATCGGTTTCTTGATTGCCGTAGAAGGCTGAGCAGGGGTCTGCGCGCACGACATCTTTAAGTCTGCCATTCGTATCCGCCTCGGCCTCACCCGCATCGAGACCCGCAAATATTGCAGCAGCGCGTGTCGCAGACCCGCTACCAAGAAAACGCCTAAAAGGAGGTGCGTCAGCAATGTCTTCAAAGTTGAGTTCCGGCCTGCCGAGTGAAGCAAGATAAGGCACGCCCTTCACCCATCCGAACACAGCGAGGGCACCACCAGCCAGCAGCGCTCGGCGCTTCCAGTCAGTATTCGTTGCCATCAGCCTGCGATCTGGATCAGCATGACAATGGCCATGCCCATCATCATCAGGTTTTCGGTTAGGCTGACGAAACCAAGGGGCACATTTGAGTTGCCGCCGACGCAGGCGCACTTAAGCTCCCGTTTGTCGATATAGACGGCCTTGAACACACTGATCGCGCCCACCGTGGCGATAAAGAGCGCCGCAGGGGCAGCAAGTGGGGTCAGTAACATGCCTGTCATCAGAATGCCTGCGCCCGTCTCTACCCACGGGTAGACATATGCATATGGCACCCATTTGCGTGCCAGCAGGTCGTAGTTCAGGAACATCGTCGTGAAGCTCTCTATGTCGCGCAGCTTTTGCATCCCCAAGAGGATCATCGAGACGGAGATAAACCAGCCGAGCGTCTGCCATGTAATCGCGCCCAGGAATCCGATGGAGAGTGCAAGTGTTGTCGCTGCGGCCACGGCGAAGAGGTAGATCACAGGTTTGTAGGTCGTCGCATCCGGGTCGTAGTCGGTGAGCTTCTGGCGCAGGGCATCATAGCCACCGACGCGTTCGCCTTCGATCCACACCTGTGGCGTAGTGGGAACGTCATACTCTTCTTTGAACGCATCCACCTCTGACCTTTCGCGGAACAGTCGGTCATCGACCTTGAATCCCTTGCTATCCAGAAGCCAACGCGCCTTCTGTCCTGCCGGACACAGATGGTTCGGTAGGGCCATGCGGTAGAGAACGGCTGTTTTTCCGATGGCGGCGGTGGCGGGATCGGTCGTCACATCGGCGACGTCGCGAGTGTCTTTGGGCATGATGGGCTCCTTTGTATCAGGGTTTGGTTCGGGGGGTCCCGGCGACCGCATCCCCGTTGGCTTCGATGTCCGAGATATATTGCTTCATTTCCGCGATTTCGCCGCGCTGCGCTTCGATGATCGCATCAGCCAGCTCACGTACGCGCGGATCGGAAATGTTCGCCCATTCACTGGTCAGGATCGCTATGGAATGGTGCGGGATCATCGCTTTCATCCAGGCGATATCGCCTCCTGTGTCTTGCGACCGGACAAGGTAAACTCCGGCGGCAAAAGCGAGGGCTGCACCGACGAAGATCGCGATGTTGGTTTTCCGGTTGGAATACATGCCCAGCATGAAGGCGAGCATGATGATCGCCATCATCCCGCCCATATAGAGCGCCATCCACATTCGCATCTGCGAGAAGAAGACGTGATCCAGCGCGTAGGTGTTGAGATACATCAGCCCATACATCACGACCGTCGAAGTGCCGATCATGGCGAAGAACCGGACAGATCCGCCACCTTTGCCGGTATGGCTATCGTGGTGCGCGCCGTGAGAATCCATTGTAGTGTTATCCTTATGTGCCATTGTCTGTCTCTTTCATATACCCATATGGGGTATATAACCAGAATGTCAGCCGCTGGTTCCAAAAAAATGCAAGGAGCGCCGTCGGATGAAGGCCAACAAAGATAAGACACTTGACCGCCTGTCGCGGCTCGAAGGACAGGTGCGCGGTGTCGCCAAGATGGTTGAGAGCGACCGTTACTGCATGGACATTCTGGCGCAGACAGCCGCGATCCGGTCCGCCGTGCTGGGGGTCGAGAAGCTGATCCTCGAACACCACGCGCAGCATTGCGTCTCTTCCGCCATCGAGAGCGGCGACCCCGAGGAACAGCGGGCTAAGTTCGACGAGTTGATCGGGCTTTTGCAGAAAGCGTCCCGATAGGGTTTATCAATCAAGCGCTTTCCTGCGCCAGAGCATCGTGGCAAGCGCCAACGCCAGCATCACGTCGATCCCGAGACAGAACGGTCCCCACCATCCTGGCGAGGCGTTTGCGATCATCGATTCGGCAACCACGTCGAAAATTCCATGCGCAAGCAGCGCGGCGGCCAGTAACCACGACGAGGTACGTGCGCCTATAATCGCCAGTGTTGAGAATCCTGCCGCAAAGCCCGTATGAGCGACGATTTCCAGAGTGTCGCCGGATTGGATTGCGAAGACTACGTAGAACGACGCGATTGCGACCATTGTGGTGGCCCAGGTCCCGCGTTGGTTCATGACGCCACCGACAGCCATAAGTGCCACAGTAATAACGCCAAGTCCGGTCCCGGCCAGAAGCGGCACCCAGAACATCATCCGGGTTGATCCTGCTCCATTTCGTCGTGCCGTTCGCGGATTTCCTGCGGCCAAGTCGACTTGATGTAACTGAGGACGGCGATGATCTCGTCGTCCGTTAGAACGCCATCATAGTTGGGCATGTTTGATGCGAATTCAGGATCACCGATCAGAGCGCCCGTCCCATATTTTGTGAGGCGGAACAGAGTGTCGCCGTCATGGTGCCACGTATGTCCGTTACTATCGTGAGGTGGTGCTGGGAGCCGCCCGTCCGAGCCTGGCGAGCGCCAGTTCGGCTGGCCTTCGAGGTTGGCCCCGTGACAGGATGCACAGTTCGAGGCATATACTGCCTCACCCGCTGCCACGATCCTAAAGTCGGTGTCCTTTAGGATGATGCGGTCTTCAGCAGCCATGCTCATTAAAGCCACGGACAGCGCTGCCGCCAGAAGCACGCCGACGCAGCCTGCGATTACGAGGGACTGCTTCACGGACCCACCTGACGTGCAAAGTATGCTGCAGAAAAGATTTCTGAGGGTGCAGGACAACGTTGCATGCAGTCAGTCCTTTCGTTGCCCACTTAAAGGTCCCCGGCTACTGCTGAAATCAAAGCGACCAACGTCAGGGACATTAAGCAAAGGATGAACGATACGACCATGAGATATACCCATATGGGGTATATGGTGCATTGCAAGCTTATGGGGCGCTACAACCTGTCGCGGTACCTCAGTGCGCGTGCACATCGTTGCCGCGTGCCATCATCAGGTGATGTTCGCGGTGATGATCCTGGCTTGCCATCAACCCGAAGAAACCCAGCCCCTTGATTCTAGCGACAACAGCAGGATCGTCACTGGTGACACGCAGCTCCATCCCGTTTTCCGAAACCGAGACTTCTACTGTCCAACGATCATCCCGCGCGAGCTGCGCGGCGTGGGCCGGAACCATCCGGCGGAGCGGGGCGAGCGTTTCAATATCTCCTGTTGCCAGCGCAGAAATTCCATCCGACAATTCAGTTTCTAAGACGACCGTGTCAGAGATCAGCCGATCCATATCCACCAGATGCGCCCGCAGGCCCGTCAGATCGACCTGTGACCAGTCCGTTTCGGGATCGGCCTCCAGAAAGCGCACAACTTCAGACAGGGCTGCGAAAGCACCTTGACCTGGTTCAGTCAATCCAAAGGCGTCCGCCGGTTGATCCTGACCATGTGTCGTATGATCCATGCCGTCGCCGTGATTGGACTGCATCGTTTGCGCCAGGGCGATGGCCGAACCACCGACAATACCCAAAACGGCTAAGACAATCTTCAATTGCATTTTCAATCCTCGAAAATATTTCAATGCACCCTATCGAATGTGCTCGAAAGCCCGTATGATTTCTATCATGTCTGATTGGCAAAACATATCTGACGACGCGCCATTTCGCTCCCTTCAGCAAGGGGAATTTTAATTCCGGCGGGAAGATTGCATCAGGTCAATGTATCTTGTCCGTACAGGCGCGGTCGCGCTGGAACGACCATTGGAAGATGGAACTACTCTGACCCTTCACGTTGCTACGGCTGGCACTGCATTAGCTGAGGCGTCCCTGTTTGCTGAAACCTACCACTGCGACGCGATTGCGCTCTCGCCTTCCCAGATTGCAACCATGCCACGTGCAAATTTTCTGTCTGCATTGCGCGATCGACCAGATGCGGCTCTGAGCCTGATCGAAACCCATGCCCGAGAGGTTCAGGCACAGAGGGCGCGCATCGAAATACTGCGCCTGCGCCGCGTATCCGACCGACTGGATGCCTGGCTGGACGTGCATGGGAAACCTGAGAAAGGCGAATGGATCAGAGTTGCTGACCAGATCGGTGTGTCACCACCGGCCTTATATCGTGAACTGGCCCTACGAAGGCGATTACTCAAAAAGGTGTGAGTTCTTCGAAGGCAGCTATTCACCGCATGATCGTCTTAGCTGCCGCACTGAGCATGAATGGCAGATTTTCATGCGGCATGGCGGCAAAGAAAATTGTGCTACCGCGGCAAGTTGCCTGCTGCGAGCGCACGCAGCACGATTTTGACACTTCCGCATTGGCCTCTTTCTCGCCGTTCGCTGCGTCTTGGACCAACGACCGCTTTGCAAAAGTTTAAGAAGTCACCTTCTAAGGCATACCTCTCTGCCAGACCTTCAACCAAAAATTACAAGTCTTCATGAACTCAATATATGTTTGTTTCCATCCAAAAAGCAGCGTAGCGCAATAACCCTAGTTGCTCGCTACACTGACATGAAAGCAGCATACCCTTGGCCCTACAGCCTGCGCACAGACGCTGTGTGACGCCACAATACTCAGTTGCCAGATATTGGTCCCTGCGCGCCTTGCGGCTTGAGCTTGTCGTAGTCTGCCTGTGATGTTGCAGTTGATAGGGCTGTGGGCATGCCGCCACCTGCAGCATCTGGCCCCGCCTGTTGTTGACTTGGAACATTCGACTTTGGAGCGGGGGGAGCTGCAATGGCTTTACCAATGCGTGACTTTGGCTGCTTCTTTGCCTTTACCTTTCCACCCTTGAGACGCGTCTCTAGCTTGTTTGCCAAGAAGCTTGTGGTGTTTGCAAAGGTTTTAATGTCTTCAATGGCTTGATCAAGCTGAACGCTGCTTGAAGCCTTCTCAATCACATCTATCAGTCGGCGCAGTTCCTCGCGGTCAGTCATGTGCGCCCCCAGTTAACAGGAGTGGGGTACGCAAAAGGCCACCCCAAAAGCGTAAGTACTTCCCGCTAAAAAACCGCAGCGCAGATTTTTGCGGCTGCAAGGGGAATTTCGGATGAGATACGTCATAAGTGACGCTGCAATGATTAAACCGCATTATACCGCCATCCGTTCTGGCGCACGCCACACTGCCTCTGACTGCTCAGCTATGGCCCTGTCACACAGCGCCTTTAGATCAGCCAAACGCTCACCCCATGCTTGATGATCTTGCTGATCACTTGCCGCCAATCGCGCTGCATAATACCCAAGCTTGCTTGCACAAACGCTCAGGGTTTCTACACTGGGTTCTGTGTTGTGATAGCGCAGCACACGGATGTACCCCTCACTTCGTCCCAGCCAACTGTGACAGAACTCTGGTGTGTTCTGCACAATGCCCGTGGCGATCAACTCATCTCGCATGTGTTCTAATAGTCTTATGCTCATTCAATCCTCCAATGCATTGTTTACATTGTATTTATCAAAACACAGTGGTGTTGGAGCAAACACGAGGACGGATAGTGTCGCTCAGCACACAAGCCAGAAGCTGTGTTGTGGAAACTTCTTACGACACTGTGTTGCAACCACTATGTTGCAACCACAAACCGACAACACAGTGGTTCCAACACAATTGTGTGTGCCTGTTTTTGGGACACAACACTGCCGTTTCTACCGCCTTTTCCTTCTTCGTTGATAAATACATGCGGAGAACCACATGGGATTTGAGCAGCGCAAACAAGAACGACAGGCATTGGTGCAGTATCTGCTGGCGCAAGACTGGAATGTGTTTGGCACGCTCAAGTTCGTGAACGGCAGAACCATTGGCAGAGCGAGCGCCAACAAACTCCTGCGCAGCTACTGGAACAAAGTGGATCGCGTGATCTATGGCAAAGCCGCTGAGCGTCAGAACATGCGCGTGCCACGCTGGTGCTTTGCACATGAGGGCGCGGATTATGAGAACTTCCATGTTCACTTCGTAATGCCAAGCCCACTGCAGGACACAGAACACATGTGCTGTTTGCTCAATGCAATCTGGGCGCAGCATCACACACAAACAGCGCCACTCGTTAAAAACTGGATCATGCCCGTAAAAGACCGTGCAGCTGTGACAAGCTATGTCACGCACGAATACTGGCGCATGGGCAGTGACACAATCTCAGACAACCTCAGTTGGAATGCAGAGCATTCAAATCCGCAGCCACAGCACGCATTGAATGAGCACTACACCCAACAACAAGCACATCGCATTTCAAGGGCAGCCAGCCCACTCTGGCTACAGCAGGCACAACAGGCATTAAACACACAACAGGCACAATATGAGGCAAGCGGTGATTTGCAGATGATGGAGCGTGGCTAAGCCCCTTCGCGCAACAAACACCTGAGCAGTTTGAACAACACAGATGCCAAAGACGCAGGTCTTGGCACATCCTTGTTCACGAGCAAGTGTTCGAACTAACGAAGGTTCAAAAGAACACAGAACATCAACAGAGGCTCAAACGAACTTGATCAAACAGACAGAGACTTAACGGAAAGACAGCGTCAGCGGAGCAAACCGTTAGACGCTTTTTTTGTGGGCGTGGTCATTTAAGGAAAGTAGTCCCAACAGCTGGTCTCAATCACGTTGCTATTTGCTGGCACTTTTATATGCCGCCCAGATAATATCCGATCGCTTCCTCCAATTCTGCCTCCTCGTAACCAAAATGAGAACGCACAACTTCTTCTAATTTTCGATATACATGTGAGGCATCAATGAAGTTAGCTTCGCTTGGATTTGTAGCCAACGTGTCTGCGGCTCGGCTGAGGCGAATGATCAATTCATGCACTACCTCATGTTCTGAAAGCAGTTTGGCTACAATCTGCTGGAACATGCCACCTCCTGCTGCCTTAATTCGAGGGAACATGTCTGAACTTTCGATGTCATGATGGAACTTCAGGACTTGGCATTCACGCCCGCAAAGTGATCCAAACGCTCGAAAGTTTTCGGCCATATCAAGTGAAAGCACAATCTTCTTCAGGTGCTCAGGTGGAGTATCTTTCGCTTCGATCCTCTCCAAGACCGCACCAATCTGTGCCATCTCCATAAGATAATGACGATGGATTGCCGCAAGCTGTCGACCTTGGCGGCGGTGCATATCTGTGGCTGCTGCAACCTTAGGCGCTTTCGGCCGTGAAGCTTCATCGATTGTGAGGTCATCGAGGGGCAGGATTGAGAGATCAGTCATGCTCGGCAATAAATACTTCACAGTTGCCAAGTCAAGGACGTCGAGCAGTAGGGCTGCAATCAATTTATCTACAGGAGCGACGAGCGCCACCGTTTCCTATCAAGTTAGGATACGTGCGCTTACGCTTTACAGGTAATACTCAATGCCGCACTTATCTGCGCATTACCCTATAATCTCATATTATTACATATAATCAGTATCTTGGGCGTCTTTCCGGTAGCTCTGCATTAAGTCTGAACATACGCTTTAGCTGTAACCAAACAGTTAGGAGCGCACATGACACATCTCGCAAAGCTTACATTCAAGACAGTTGATCGCAGCACCAAACGCGATCCCATCATAGCGCGACGTGACAAACTCGTAGCAGGGCTTAAGGAACAAAAACTGGTGCATGCCGCAGCAACTAAGAAGCAAGATCATCGCGCTGAACGACACAAATGGATGACCAACGACATGGGAGAGCGTGTGATGGTTAAAACCCATCGTCGCATACGCCCGTGGTTCTTTGAGCAAGACGGTGGATGGTATGTGCAGTGCCGTTATGGGGCGCGTGTGATTGCAGCAGATGGCACCAACAATGCGGTGTTTGTGAAGTCATTGGATGAAGTCGCTGGGGTTCTAGATGCATTTCTTAATGCAGCGGCTGCAGGGGAGCTGGATGGGGCCATCACCAAAGTGGCAGAGCGGCAACCACGGATCAAACCGGGGGCGGCCAAGGCAGCAGCAAATGCCTGACGCAAGCACAGCTAAAATAGCAGCACTTAATGATCGAGCGCGGCGACGTCTTGATCATTGTCGCTGGATACTCACTCAAGGCGTGTTGGCCTGTGACCCCATTACAGTCGCTGAGCTGTTAATCGCGGTAGAGGACTTCGACAACTTCACAGCGGACAACGACCCTTATGCCGAGCACGACTTTGGAGTGATCAAGCTCTCAGGTGACACGTTCTTTTGGAAATTCGACTATTACGATCTAGACCTGCAGATGCATTCGCCAGACCCAACAGATACAAATGTAACCACCCGTGTGCTCACCATCATGCTTGCAGATGAGTATTGAGATCACTTACGGATCAGTCCAACACAAACACAGCAAATCTGCCCTATAAAATGTCAGCACTATTCATTAGGCCAGTTGTGCGAACGCAAATCAAACACTGTGTTTCAACATGCAGTGTTAACACTGCACTTTAAAACACAGTGTTTGGCAAAAATAGCAAACACTGCATTTCCAAACACAGTGTTTGCCTTTATATTAAATTATATCAATGGCTTAAGAAATTGAAATTTGTGTTGATGCGTCATCGCCTCTGCGCTTTTGGGAACTCTCCATGCCCAACGTGTTCAATATATTGTGCTGCTAAACGCAAATATCGATTGGCTTTGTTCGCAATGCTCATCTGTGCGCGCCTGTTATGGGCTTCGGCTATAATTGCAGCACGTGTGCGCTTTTCTCCATATTTAGGTGGAGCAAATATGTTTGCCTTAAAGCCAGCGAGTGTAGCTAACTCGTAGGCGGAGGCCTTGGGATGAGTGCAGCGTAAATCCCAAACGGCTAAAACCTTATGCAGTGTGTGGGCTGAGACGTTTGTATAAATGGGATATTTTGCAGTTGAGGTCTGTTTGGGCAGCACCGGTGGCATAGTGTTGTGCGCTTGCATGTGCAGGGCTTTGATTTCTTCTTGAATTTGGCTAAGTGGCCTATGAGGATCAATTTGATAGAGCAGAGCTGTGTCTTCTAGTGGTGCTTTTATCTGCTCAATCAGTGCAGTTTTTTCTGCAAACAGATATTTATGGCTTCTCCACCACGACAAAAAATCAGTCTCAAAAATATCACCAAAGTCGTCATAAAGCGCTGACAGCTTGCCTTGACCGAACTGCCTGCAGGTTTTTTGATAATGGGTGTTTCGCTTTAAAAATGCCCACCACCAGTAATATATGGAAGCTTTGAAAGCTGGGGCATCCCGATAAGGCAAGTTGCGTGGTATTCGGAACCTAGAGTGTTGGGGTGCGCTAATGTCAGGTGGTGCCGTAGTAAAAATAAGTGGCTGATCTTTGATTAAGGTCCTTTCTGTGACCATGACTCCATCTCCTTCATGATGAATATGGACTCAAATCTAGAGCGATTTTTGAAATAGCATAGTCTCAATCTGAAATTCTAAGGGCTTTAATAGTCTTCATTGTTCAAGACTTCCTGCCGCGCCTTAAAAGTTCAGATGGTAAAAAAATGGCCCCTAAAGCCGAATTCACCTGGGAAAGGAGACAGCTATGTCTGTTCAAAAAGATCTTAAGAACAATATTCACAAACGTCTTGAAGCAATGGCGATTGCACGTGTCACATGGGAGGAAGGCACACTGCGTGCTTCTAATGATGAACTATACGCAATTCTTGAAGGGGTTTACGCGCTGTATGCGGAGCTAAAAGCCGAGGTGGGCAAGCGCCGTGCGTTTGCAGCTCTTTTGACTGATCTTGAGATCAAAACCCAAGCAAACACCAGCCTTGCTCTTAAAGTGATCCGTTATGTGTTTGCGGGACAAGGCCGCCGCGAGGATGCGTACGCGCGTGTTGTGGCCATCGCTCATGACATGAAGGGGCCAGATCAGAGCTTCACCAGCTATGTGCAAGAATGCGGAGGGCTTGAAGAAGTACGGCGCGTCCCAACCGCGAAAAAGCCAACAAACATGTCTAAAGAGGACTTTAAGAAGCTGGCGCTTGAGGGTCTGCAGGAAGTGCAAGTGGGCGTGAGCACGTTTGACCTGCCAACGTTCATCCAGCCCAATACCGATTACGAAGAAGACTATGCAGTTGCGCTGGTGCGCTGCAATGACAACGGCACAGGCACGATTGTTTACGGGTGCAACGAAGCGGGCATCATTGACGCTGTGCTTGTGTCATCGGGCAAAGACTTGGATGAACGCGCTCAAGAAAGCCTCGCCAAGCTTGACGCAGGTGATCTCGCAACCAAGCGTGCACGTGATGTGCGTGAGTTTGCGTCCAAAATGATCCGCGTTGGATCAGGTGCACAAGTCAGCGTGTCTGGCGGTGGCGTGCGCACAAACGGCGCAGCAACCCATACCTATGGATAAATCTAACGGTGAGTGGGGCAGTCATATTTTGCCCCACTCCATCTACATGCATCCAAAGGAGCTGAGCATGTCATTTGATCTTAAACACCTACCGCGCAGCTTTGACGATTTGGTCATTGCGGACCCGCTCAATGCCAGTGTTATTCGCTCATATTGTGAGCTGCCACCCGCCAAGCCTTTGTTGCTCGCAGGCCCACCAGGTGCAGGCAAGACAGAAGCGGCACGTGTGATCGCTCACAGTCACTTTGAGCATCACAATATTCAGCACATACAATGGGAATATAATGCTGCCAGCCTTGGTAAAGACTATGAAGCCAAGATCATGTCTGAGGTAAACTATCAGATGTTTGGCAATCCGGACAAAGCTATGATCGTCATCAACGAGATCGATGAGATGGACCTACGCACAGTGCAGCCCAAGTTCCGCGAGTTTATGGACAGCAAACGTCATCTCATCCGCTTTGTGGCCACCACGAACCACAAGAGCCGCATCATGGGGGCCGTGCTCAGCAGGTTCCGCGTGATTGACCTAGACCCGCCCAGAAATCTTGATTGGGTCGATCGTGCCAAGGCTATCTTGGAAGCCGAGGGGCTAACCCCGGCAAGAGTTGACGTAGAGCAAATGCTGCAGAGCTTTCAAGGCAGCGCACGTGATCTGATCGATCTCGTTGAAGAGACGGTTATCGCCAGCAAGGCGCTAGCGCCATGACCAATGCTTTAGACACATACAACAAATGCATTGCAGCGCTTCATCTAACCTGTCAGATCGCCAACGAATACGATGTGCGGCTGTGGCATATTGTTGAAGAGGAAGTGCCAGCTTCACATGCTGATCTTGATAGTCGCGATTACGCCTGTGAGCTGGACAGCGCTGTTTCAAAGATACCTTTTGACAGCAAAATCATTTTAAGACCCCACAGCCTCATGCAAAAGATCGATGAAGAGGTTTATCTTGTAAAGCTGCAGTCGACGTTTCGCTTCGCTGATAATGTTCATGACTACTTTACCCTCAACGGCCGTTCAGACCTATTTGACGGTGCATTAGACGAACTGACAGCGACGTATACAGCGCCAGCTGTTGTCTTGGGCGCGTTGGACCATGCCCTCTATGTTTCGAACAAAGCTGAACTCAAAGACTTCGAATTAGCTGGCTTTTATGAAAGCCACCTTCGCGACCTTGCAGAAGGGCGCTTTGCTGAGTTCGCGGCGCTACTGCTTTGGCTTGAGCATTTTTGGACACGGCTGAGTGCGTTAAAGGCAGAACCTCAGTTTGCACATTTAGTAAAACAGCTGCAGGTGATCTTGCCCGCCATCGATCAAGTGCACTTATACGACTTCGCCAAATACAAAATACTGCTCAAGATGGCAGGCGATTTTGCTCCCTTGGTCAATCATCTGCAATTGGCAAAGCAGCAAGTCGCTATGAGCACGCCCTGAAGGCTTTAACTGCGCAGTTTTGCTTGAGCTGAACCGCACTGCTTAAAACCTCATAGAATGTGTATTGTATGAGGTTTTTGCTTAACTTATTGAATTCATTGACGGACCATTCACGGCCATTTCCGGTCGCCCAACCAATACCTCAGACTTTATACTCAAAGCACACAAAAGCTTAGGTTTTGAGGGGATCAGCACATGCGCCAAGCACAGACATTGAACGAGGCGCAGCTGCGCAGGGTGATACAGTATTGCCGCAGTCGTCGTCATTCAACACGTGATGAAACGATTATACTCACAAGCTTCTACGCAGGGCTGAGGGCCAAGGAGATTGCAGCGCTCACAGTCGGCAATGTGTTTGATGAGGCAGGCAACGTGCGTGAGCAGTTCATCCTCAGCGCAGCACAAAGCAAAGGCGGGCATACACGCACGGTGTATTTGAACCAGCGCTTGCGGAAGGCACTTGGAGACTATGGCGCGATTAAATACTTGGGCGATCCTCAGCGCCCGCTGTTTGAGAGCCAAAAGGGTGGGCACTTCTCAGCCAACACCATGTGTCAGCTGTTCTTGGACATTTACAAAGCTGTGGGTCTCAAGGATGCTTCAAGCCATTCGGGAAGACGCACTTACATCACGAGGTTGGCCAACAAAGGCGTGGGGGTGCGCTTGTTAGCAGAGCTGGCGGGGCATAGTCACATAAGCACTACCCAGAGATATATCGATGTGAATTCTGAGCAGCTTAGCGAGGCTGTGGAGCTGCTGTAGGCGCTTTCGGCCCTTAGCAGACCTTCGTAGACTGCGCAGCGGATGGCAGCTAGGAGCCCATTTTGACCGATGCTGCCTCAAGGACAAACGACTGTTTTGATAGAATTGTGATCAGACGGTTGTCCCAACGCGTTGCACCCGAAACAGAACCAAAGAAGTCGCCGAGCCACGCGGATCAAAAGGCATATGGCCTAAATGACACGGCTTTATCCCCAAAGCCCAAATCCATGGTTGCTGAGCTGGATTGAACTGATTAGTTTAGTTTTTGAATTCGGGAATCAAGCCCAGTCATCTGTTGCGGTATGAAAGGGTCAAAATGAAACGGTTGAAGCTGGTGGTGCAAGGTATTGCGACCGCTTTTGTCTTGGCGTTGCCACATCAAAGCGAAGCGCAGACATCCATTGTGAAAATTGAAACCGTTGAAGCCTCGGGGTCTGGTCTCAGCCGTACTTTCTTCGGCCATGTCGTCGCACGGGAAACCGTGGATTTGGCCTTTCAGGTTTCGGGGCAAATCATTGATTTCCCGGTGGATGAAGGCGCTGATGTGCCCAAAGGCGGTTTGGTTGCCAGCCTTGATCTTGTCCCGTTCGAGCTGGCCCTGGAAGAGGCCCGCCTTAATAGCGATCAGGCCAATCGCACATTGGACCGGTATCGCCAACTGGAAGGCAGCGCCGTGAGCCAGACCGCAGTTCAGGACGCCGAAACGCAAGTCGAACTAGCCAGCGTTGCGATGCGCAATGCTGAACGCGCGCTGGAACAAGCCACCTTGCACGCGCCTTTCGAGGCACTGGTCGCTTCACGTCTGGTGCCGAATTTTTCAACCACGAGCGCCGGAATGCCGGTTGTGCGGTTGCATGACATGTCCGATCTGCGGATCGAAATCGAAGTGCCCGAGACCTTGTTTCAACAAGCGGGCCGCGACCCAAACATCGAGATTTACGCCGAGTTTACGGGTAATCCGAACCGGTACCCCCTCGCGGTAAAGGAAGTGAACGCAGAAACGGCTGCGGTCGGCCAAACCTATTCAATCACGCTTGGCATGGCGCCAAAGAATGATTTGACCGTCTGGCCCGGATCGTCAGTCAAGGTCACGGCTAGCTTGTTCGCCGACGATGCCCCGATACTCGTTCCGGCGTCCGCGATTGTCATCGGCAATGACGGTAGCACCAGCGTTATGGTGTTCACTCCGACGGGCGGCATCGAGGGCACAGTCACACATACGCCCGTTGAGATTGCTGCCACCGAGAGTGGTGAGGTCGAAATCCTGTCCGGACTAGAGGTCGGGCAAGAGATTGTCGCCGTTGGCGCATCTACACTTGTCGATGGCCAAGACGTACGCCGTTTCACCGGTTTCGGGGGCTAAGGGCCGATCATGGATGTTGCTCGTTTCTCTATTGTTAATCCGATCTACACTTGGATCGTAATCCTGATGTGTCTGTTGGGTGGCATCTGGGGGTTCTCATCGCTCGGGCGGCTCGAAGACCCTGCGTTTACGATCAAAGTGGCTATTGTTGTCACACAATATCCCGGCGCCTCTGCCGAAGAAGTCGCGACGGAAGTGTCCGAGCCTATTGAATCAGCCATTCAAAAGATGGGTGAGGTCAAGCTGATCGAAACCATGAACCAACCGGGGCTGTCGTGGATCACCGTGGAGATGGAAGATCATTACGACGGCAGCGAGCTGCCAAGTATTTGGACAAAACTTCGCAATCGGGTCAGTGAGGCCGCGTTACCAAGCGGGGCAACCGCGCCCTATGTCAATGACAGTTTCGGCGATGTTTATGGACTCTACTATGCGATCACCGCGCCCGGCTTCAGTGATCGTGAAATCAATAATCTGGCTGATTTCTTACGGCGAGAGGTGCTCTCGGTTGAGGGCGTCGCCGATGCGGTGATTTCCGGCGCACCAAACGAACGCATCTATGTTGAGCCCGATCTGGCGCTGTCCACATCGCTAGGCATTCCGCCTGCCATGATGCAGGCCGCGCTGGCCAACGCCGATGAAATTGTCGAAGGCGGGTCTATTCAGGACGCCGAAGGCCGCACACTTATTCAACGCCCTGACGGGTCTGACAGTGTTTCAGCCATTGCGGCGCTTTCCGTTGGTGTTGGCGGGCAGATCGTGAACCTGTCAGATTTCGCAGATGTTTACCGTGGACGCGAAGACAACCCCGATCTGATTCTCCGCCACAATGGAGTTGAAGCGTTCAGTCTTGGCGTTGCGGGCCTTTCGACAGAAAACATCGTCGAAGTTGGCCATGCCGTCGACGCAAGACTGGAACTGCTAAAACAATCCATCCCCGTCGGTATTACGATCGAACCCATCTACCAACAACACCTCGTCGTCGAGGAAGCCTCGAACTCCTTTCTTGTGAACCTCGCCATGTCGGTAGCCATCGTGATCATCGTGCTCGCCGTTTTCATGGGTTGGCGGGCGGCTGTGGTTGTCGGGGTAACACTATTACTCACCGTCGTCGGCACTTTGTTCTTCATGGCGCTTGGCTCCATTGAAATGGAACGCATCTCGCTTGGCGCGTTGATCATCGCGATGGGGATGCTGGTGGATAACGCCATCGTCGTCGCAGAAGGCATGCAGATCAATATGCAGCGCGGCCAGACATCCCGTGAAGCCTCGACCGAGGCAGCCAGCAAGACGCAAATCCCACTTCTCGGGGCCACGGTCATCGGCATCATGGCCTTTGCCGGGATCGGCCTGAGTCCCGATGCGACGGGCGAATTCCTGTTCTCTTTATTTGCCGTCATTGCCATTTCGCTGATGTCGTCGTGGGTTCTGGCAATCACCGTTACCCCGCTGCTGGGCCACTACTTTTTCCGCCAAGGTGAAAAGGGCGCGAGCGGCGGCTACGATGGTGCCATCTTCCGCGGCTATGCCAGTCTGCTGCGTGCCAGCCTCAAACTGCGCTGGCTGGTTCTTGTCGGACTTATCGGCACGACGGTGGTTTGTTATGCCATGTTTGGCCAAATCAAGCAGCAGTTCTTTCCTGACAGCAACACGCCGCTCTATTTCGTGAACTATAAACTGCCCCAAGGCGCCGGCATCGATCAGACGTCCAGCGACATGCAAACGCTGGAGAATTGGCTGGTTGAACGCGACGACGTGATCGCCGTGACGTCCTATTCCGGTATGGGCGCGTCGCGTTTCATGCTGACTTACGACAGCGAAGACCCCAACCCCAGCTATGGCCACCTGATCGTCCGCGTCACCACGCTGGACGTGATCCAGTCCGAAATGGACGAGCTGGAGGCCTTTGCAGTGGAAGCAGTTCCGCAGGGTGAATTCCGCGTCAAACGTCTGGCATTCGGCCCCGGTGGCGGTGCCCCGATCGAAGTGCGGTTTTCCGGCGCTGATCCGGCGGTCCTGCGTGATCTGGCGGACGAAGCCGTTGAGCGGCTGAGTGCCGCGTCCCCCAACATTATATCCCCCCGTTATAACTGGCGTGAAAAAGAACTGGTGCTGCGCCCGATCTATGCCGGAGACCGTGCTCAGGAGTCCGGCATTTCACGCTCCGACATCACCAGCATCTTGCAGTTCGCCACCGAAGGCACCGCGGCTGGCGTGTTTCGTGAGGGCGACCGCCAAATCCCGATCATTCTGCGCACCGCGCCGGATGCGGGCCTGTCGCTGATGGACCACGTCATCTATTCCGAAAGCAACGATACTTTGGTGCCGATGGCGCAGGCGATCGACGGGTTCAGGTTCGAGCCGCAGGATACGTTGGTATTTCGCCGTGACCGCGCGAATGTCATCACTGTTGGTGCCGATATCCCCCGCAACCTGACGGCAGCCGGAGTTCTGGCCGAAGTGCGCGCCACCATTGAAGATATGTCCATTCCGGATGGGTATACGATGGAATGGGGGGGCGAATACGAAAGCTCAACTGATGCGCAGGCCTCTCTCGGCTCCCAGCTCCCGATGAGCATTATCATTATGGTGCTCATCACCGTTCTTCTGTTCAACGCTCTGCGTCAGCCGCTTATCATCTGGCTATTGGTGCCAATGTCGGTCAACGGGGTTAGCCTTGCACTGTTGGGCACTGGTTTGCCATTCACCTTCACCGCGCTTCTTGGCCTCTTGTCGCTGTCCGGCATGTTGATCAAAAATGGGATCGTGCTGGTCGAAGAGATCGACCTCACACGAAAGGCCGACCCCGACATGCCACTGGAAGACGCCATTGTAACCGCTTCGACATCGCGCTTGCGGCCGGTGTTTCTTGCGGCGGCAACGACGATCCTCGGCATGTTGCCGCTTCTTTGGGATGCTTTTTTCCAGTCCATGGCCGCAACCATTATGGGCGGACTAGCCTTCGCATCCCTGCTGACGATGGTTGCCGCACCGGTGCTGTATTACGTGTTCTTTAAGCGATCAAAGGGGCCCGTAGACAATTCCGCAAAAATGGTTGCGTGAACGGGTCCGGTGGTTCAGAGCAAGCGGGAGTTTGCGTGGTCGGCGGCAGGTTTATGTTTCATTTCATGACCCGGCGGCATGAGCGGTGCCAACGGCGAAAGCCAGCTTTTGCGCACCGAACGGCCGGAAAAGACAAACTTGTAATCATGCAAGGGAGCCATCGTTTTTTTGTGGACTACAGATACGACAGCTGTGGCCTGTTCGCCGAAGGTGTTATTCCGAAAACGGCCATTGGCGTACCTGCAGCGAAAGAGCGCTTTGTCCGCTTAGCAGCCATCGGTGCAACGCGCAGCGAAAGTCAGGTTTCCGCCGTTTACGTTGATCCTTATCAGTCATCCTCACTCTGGCGATCTTCAAAATCATCCCTGCTCAACTCATACCTCTTGCCCGTGAGCATGTCCTTCTTCAAGCGAGGCGTAAGATGACTGTAATGCCGCTCAATCATGCCAATGCTGGTGCCCATCTGAACAGAGAGTGCATGTATATCCATCCCATCGTTAAGCAGGGCAAAGGTCGCATAGGTGTGGCGTAGGCTGTAGAGGGTGCGGTTCTGCCCTGTGCGCGGACATGTGATCAGCCCTGTGTCTGTAAGGAACTTGCGGAACGTCTGGTGGATGTTCTTGCTGACAGTGCCATCGGGCAGTCTAAACACAGGCAGATCAACACGCTGCTTGAGCAGGTCTTCAAACGGGATGTGGCGTATGTCCTCTGACCGCTCGTGTATGCGCTTTAGGTAATTGATGGTACCACTGCGACAGATAATATCCCTGCGCCCAGTTTTGCCTGAGACGCTCATCTCCAAATACTGCAGATCCTTTTCTTCAAACAGCGTCACATGCTTCCACTTGAGGTTTAGCGCCTCCGTGCCGTGCCGCATGCCCGTATTGGCCATGATCAACACATAGTCCCGCATAAGGTGCCGCATGTCTGTGGGCTTGCCTGCTTTGCCTACATTGATCCAACTGGGCAGCTTGCGGATAAGTGTAGCGTACTCCTCACGGGTAAAGTCAGGACGGCGTTCGCTCTTCTCACCACGGTTTACCAGCAGTGGCACATTCTTGTGTGCTATAAAGCCCCGTGCCACTGCTTCTTCAAATACACGGTTCATTGCTGAGTTATGCGTGTTCAGCGTTGAAGCCTTTGGCTCACGACCCATCTTGGCCCGCCGCCACTCGTAGAACTGCTGCACCTTCTCATAATCGATGGTGGTCACATACTGTGCCCCAAAGAACGGGATCAGATAACGCTCAATGCACACGATGTAATCAGCAAACACTTTACGCCCTAAACCAGCATCCAGCTGCTTGCGCATATCCGCAATGGCCAGCTTAGCAACATCAGAGAACTTCTTGGTTACAATAGGGAGGTCGTTCTTGTGGCGGAACTTATATTCCAAATAAGTGTTGCGGGCATACTCCTTGGCCTCAGCCAAATCACGCTTGCCAGTGCTGATGCGGATAGTGTGCCCGTCAATCACAAAGGCCGCCTGCCAACGCTTGCTGCGCTCACGTCGATACACACGCACCTCGCCGTCCAGTATCAGATGTGTGTCGTCACGCAGCTGCCGCATGTCATGCTCCTCAGCACAACACTATGGCAGGGCGTACCGACAAGTCTATCGAAGTGTGTGTTTGGGGATGTGAGAAAGCTTCGATCGTGCAATTTAGTCTCGAATTAAAACTTGCATCTTCAAGCTATTGTTATTTTATTGCGCTTCAAAATAATAAAATGAACCAACAGGAAACCACGATGACGTTAACTCGCCGCTATCCGAGATTTGAAATCACTATAAATACTGATCACGGTAGCTTTACCCACATAAGCTCAGCCCCAAAGCAAGCTGATGCTATTGAGCGTGTGGTGCGATCTTACAGTAAGAAAAACCCTGTCGTCTCAAAAATTAAGCCTCTTGGTATAATACGCCAAAAGGCAAAATGATTCCTATGTTACTGAGGGATACACAAGCTTTGTCCCTAACCATGTTCGCCCAAAACTCCACCAACACAGTGTTAGCGACACAGCATCAGCCAACCCTGTGTTCAACACAGCGAATCCGCAGTCAAAATAGTCAGCAACACGGCAAAAAGTGTGTTTATGGTGTGTTTTTGAATTACACAACTTTAGCGCGCATTGCGCTTGGCTAAGTCATTGTTTTTATTAGTAAAATTGGTGCCCAGGGGCGGAATCGAACCACCGACACGAGGATTTTCAATCTTCGTGTCGATGGTTCGATTCCACCCTCGTACACCATTTAAGTAAACAATAACAATGACTTAAATTGGTGCTAAATTCCAAAAAACCGCTAAAATCAAAAACACACCCTAAACACACTTTTTGCCGTGTTGCTGACTATTTTTAGGGCTGAATCGCTGTGTTGAACACAGTGTAGGCTAGTGCTGTGTTGCTAACACTGTGTTGGCGGAGT
>Ga0206129_10002373_pt1 | contig 23432 bp, 21 predicted proteins | sample Helgoland_Spring_8_FD_148616 | JGI IMG/M metagenome (GOLD analysis project Ga0206129, IMG submission 148616) | Pelagic subsurface seawater microbial communities from Kabeltonne, Helgoland, North Sea - Helgoland_Spring_Bloom_20160502_2 | ecosystem: Environmental > Aquatic > Marine > Epipelagic ...
ATGGAAAGACTCTTTTTTCTGGGATGGCCGCGCGCACTCACTGCGCGAGCAAGCCCTAATACCGATCGAAGATCCCAGAGAAATGGGCGAGTCTCTAGACCATGTCATCGAAAAACTCACTGCTGACGCGGACTACCCCACACTCTTCAGCAACGCCTTTGGCTCTGGTGCGATCACTCCGCAGAATATCGGCTTAGCAATTGAAAACTTTCTCCTCAGTCTCACATCCTACGATTCCAAGTTCGATCAGGCAATGAGCGGCAAAGCCCAGCTCAACTCCAGCGAACAACGTGGCCTCGAGCTCTTTATGACCGAATTTGAACCACGCTCCCGCCAATATGGCGCGGATTGCTTCCACTGCCATGGGGGCGCCTTGTTGACTGATAACCGTTTTCACGACAATGGCCTCGAGGCCACCAGTGATCTAGGCCTTTTCGAAGTCACTCGAAATCCGATGGATGCGAACAGGTTTTCCACACCTTCATTGCGCAACATCGCTCTGACTGCGCCCTACATGCACGACGGTCGATTTCAAACCCTGGAGGAAGTTGTCGAGCATTACAGCAGCGGAGTCACATCACGAGTGACTCTCGACCCGAATTTAGCAAAACATCCAACAGCCGGATTACAACTCTCGGCACAGGACAAAACCGCTCTAGTCGACTTCCTGAAAACACTGAGCGACCCACGGTTCATACAGAACTAAGATCGAGGTCTACACACGACTCAGGCGCCAATTCAAACCAATGCTTGATCCTCAATAGGGTAAGTGGCCCGAAAAGGCTTGAAGCCAGAGAGTTGCAGGACAAATTACTCCGCTTTTCCAAGTTTACGCAGCTTTTTATATGAAAACACTCAAATTCGCAGTTCTTCCCGGTGATGGCATCGGCCCCGAAGTCATGACAGTCGCTCTCGACGTCCTTAAAGCCACAGGCGACCGGTTTGGTTTTGCGCTCGATTATGCGCACGCAGACATCGGTGGTGTTGCAATCGACAACCACGGCGTGGCCTTTCCGGACTCGACCAAACAAGTCTGCAAAAACTCCGAAGCGATCCTGTTCGGCTCTGTCGGCGGACCTAAGTGGGAAAACCTGCCACCCAAAGATCAACCCGAGCGAGCTGCGCTATTGCCGATTCGTAAGGCATTCTCGCTTTACGCCAATGTGCGCCCAGGCCTGCTTTATCCACAATTGACTGAAGCCTCGCCACTCAAAGACAACCGCATCCCCAACGGCATCGATATTGTCTGCATCCGCGAGCTCACCGGTGGCATCTATTTTGGTCAGCCAAAGACCACCACCACACTTGAAAATGGCGAAGAGCAAGCGATCGACACGATGGTTTACAAGACCAGCGAAATCGAGCGCATTGCCCAAGTCGCCATCGACACCGCGAAAGCACGCGGCAACCGCGTCTGCTCGGTCGACAAGGCCAACGTGCTCGAAACTTCCGTTCTTTGGCGCAAGGTCGTCACCGCTTACTTCGCCGAGCACGCTCCAGAAATCGAGCTCAGCCACATGTATGTCGACAACGCCGCGATGCAGCTGGCTCGCGATCCGAATCAATTCGACGTGCTGTTCACTGAAAATATGTTCGGCGATATCCTGTCGGACGAAATGGGCGTTATCTGTGGCTCCCTCGGCATGCTCGCATCTGCCAGCCTCGGCGCGGAAAAGAACAAGCTCGGCTTCCCATTTGGACTGTATGAACCCTCTGGCGGTACTGCCCCAGACATCGCAGGACAAGGCATCGCCAACCCCTGCGCACAAATCCTTTCGGGAGCGATGATGCTCCGTTACAGCTTTGGCGAGTTCGAAGCCGCAGCTGCAATCGAAGCCGCAGTTGAGAAAGCCGTCACCAGCGGTACCCGCACCGGCGACATCGCCTTCGGCCTCGACTCGGTAGGCACCAAAGAAATGGCCGCCGCGGTTTTAGCGAACCTGTAACTCAGACGTAATATTCAACCGCAGATACACGCAGATGGACGCAGATAAGACGGATTTTCTCTATTCAGAGGAAACGCATGCAATCATTGGCGGTGCGTTTGAAGTTATCAATGAAATCGGTCACGGCTTCCACGAGAAGATCTATGAGAATGCGCTCGTAGTCGAATTTGGGCTACGAGACATCCCCTACTCCCAACAACCCGAATATGATGTTAATTATAAAACTGTAGTCGTTGGTAAATACGTCCCGGACCTAATTACTCACAATAAGATTGTTATTGATACAAAGACTATCGAGAAAATCACCGAACACGAGCGTGGTAAGATGCTCAATTATTTAAAAATCACTGGCCACAAAGTTGGCCTCATTGTTAACTTCAAACACGCTAAATTAGAATGGTTACGCGTCGCTCGTAAATAATCTGCGTCCATCCGCGTCCATCTGCGGTTAAAATAGAATCCAGCCTCGCAGCTCTTCCTTTTATCATGACCTCCTCCGAAATCCGCCAATCCTTTCTCGACTTCTTTGCTTCGAAGCAGCACACGCCAGTGCCATCGGCTTCGTTGATGCCACAGTCGCCTGGCTTACTGTTTACCAATGCGGGGATGAACCAATTCGTGCCCTACTTCCTCGGCACCGAGAAGGCCCCTTATTCGCCGGCACGTGCGACAGACACGCAGAAGTGCATCCGTGCAGGCGGTAAACATAACGACCTGGAGGATGTCGGCTATGACACCTATCACCACACCTTCTTCGAAATGCTTGGCAATTGGTCGTTCGGTGATTACTTCAAAAAAGAAGCTATTGAATGGGGCTGGGAACTGATCGTCGATGTCTGGGGTGTGCCAGCCGAACGACTCTACGCCACGGTGTATATGCCCTCGGAAGGCGATCCCTCTTCGTTTGACCAACAAGCCTACGATTTATGGGCCGCTCTGTTTGAGAACAAAGGCCTCGATCCGAAGAAGCACATCGTCAACGGCAACGTGAAGGACAACTTCTGGATGATGGGTGAAACCGGCCCTTGCGGTCCATGCTCCGAACTGCACGTCGACCTCACTCCTAACGGCGACAGCGCAGGCAAGCTGGTCAACATGGACTCCGATCTCTGCATCGAGATCTGGAACCTCGTCTTCATTCAATACAATGCAGAGGCCGACGGCAGCTTCCGCGACCTACCCGCCAAGCACGTCGACACCGGCATGGGCTTTGAACGCGCCTGTTCGCTCATCCAAAACACCAAGGGCTTCACCGACTTTTCGCAGAAGCCCACCAACTACGCGACCGACGTCTTCCAGCCGATCTTTCGTACACTCGAAGCGCTCAGCGGTAAGACCTACGCCGACATCTATCCCGGTGAAGCTGTCGAAAAGTCCGATACACTCGAGCAAGCCATCGCTTTCCGTGTCATCGCCGACCATATCCGCACACTCAGTTTCTCCATAGCCGACGGCATTCTGCCGGGCAACACTGGGCGTAATTACGTACTTCGCCGCATTCTGCGCCGCGCCGTAAAATACGGTCGCGCACTTGGCTTCGACGGCAGCGAGCCTTTCCTGCCGAAACTCGTTGATACGCTGATTGCAGAGTTCGGTTCGGTCTTCCCGGAACTCGGCACCCGCGCCGAAGCGATTAAAGACACCCTCGCCACCGAAGAAAACAGTTTTAATAAGACACTGGATCGCGGCCTACAACTCTTTGAAAGCGACGCGGGCAAATCGAATATCTTCCCGACGGAAGATGCCTTCAAACTTTACGATACCTATGGCTTCCCGCTCGACCTGACTGCACTGCTCTGCCGTGAGCGCGGCATCACACTCGATGAAGCAGCCGTCGAAGCCCGCATGGAACAAGCACGCGAATTGTCGCGCGCATCGCAAAAGAAAACTATCGTTCGTGCGCTTGACCTAAGCTCCGAAGCGACCACCGAATTCCTCGGTTTCGATGCCGACTCTTGCGAAGCAAAGATCCTCGAAATCCACCAACAAGACGGGCAACTCCTCATCATCACAGACAAGACTGTGCTCTTCACCGAAATGGGTGGCCAAGAAGGCGATATCGGCACAGCGACGATTGACGGTGCAATCTATCCTATAGTGGGTGTTCAGAAGATTGGCCATGCCACGGCGCATATCCTTGAGAACCTTCAACACTCCACTTTTAACGCTCAACAATCAATTACGATTGAACTCGATCGAACGCGTCGCCTGCCGATCGAAGCGCACCACACCGCCACACACCTACTGCACTGGGCGCTACACGAAGTCGTCTCGACCGACGCCTCCCAACAAGGCTCCAGCGTTTCGCCAGACCGCCTCCGCTTCGACTTCAATTCCAAGGCACTCACGCCGGCTCAAATCACTGAGATGGAAGACAAAGTAAATGCTTGTATCCAAAAAGCGGAGACAGTCTCCTGGATCGAGGTGCCACACGCCGACGTCAAAAAACGTGCAGACATCATGCAATTCTTCGGTGATAAGTATGGTGAGCTCGTGCGCGTCGTTCAAATTGGCGGCGAGTCGAAAGCGCTCAACGGCTACTCAATGGAACTGTGCGGAGGCACCCACGTGCGCAACACATCCGAGATCGGCTTCTTCAAGATCAAATCCGAAGGTGCCATCGCTTCCGGCGTCCGTCGTATCGAAGCCCTCTGCGGCCCAGCGGCTTGGAACTGGCTCAACGAAATCGCCGAAAAAGGCACGGCTGAGGAAAAGGTCCTCCGGGCCAAGTTGAATCAGTTAAATCAGTCGCTGCGCGAGGCACAACAGAGCCCGGTGGAGCATGCTGAATTCCCACACATCATGGGGGCGCTGCTCGCCGGAGGCAAAGACTCCCACCAGATCAATGCCACCGTCAAAAGCTACCAAAAGCATCTGGCCACTCTCCGAGACGCATGTGTTGATGCGGACAAGAAGGTCAAAAAAGTACAAGCCGCCGGTGCGGCTAAGATGGCCAACACCATGCTCGAAGAGCAGGATCTAGCCGCTAATTTAGTGATCCACGCCGAAGGCCCTGCTGCGCTACTGCAAGAGTTGATGAATGGTCTCAAGCAACAGCAATTCACGCAAGCGGCCTTCTTCATCATCGACGATGGTGCGAAGCTCCATCTCGGCGCACTGTGCGGCGACGACGCGAAGGCAGCGGGACTCATGGCAGGCAAGCTCATCCAAACCCTCGCCCCGATTGTCGGTGGCAAAGGCGGAGGCAAGCCAGACATGGCACGCGGTGCAGCTCCAGATCGTGCTAAAGTCAGCGAGCTCGAAGCCGAAGCCAAGAAGGCACTGAGCGTTTAACTCGCAGCGCACCAGCAACACTGTCAGGGCGCGCCAAGGCTCGCGCCGACAATTAGACTACCGCTCCATGGACTGATAATAAAACAATCCTGCGAGCGCCAGCGCGTGACCGATCTTACATTCCTGCGCCCACTTAAAGACTTCTGCTTCCGCAACCACGCGAATCTCCATCTCCTCGTGCTCATCCCATTCGGTGCCATCCGCATGCAACGCTACATTGTCGGCAAAGACGATATGGCAATAGTTATTAAGGATCGCTGGGTTCGGACGACAGTGCCCGATCAAGCGCCCGCTCTCCGCGACATAGCCAGTCTCTTCGCGGAGTTCCCGCAGTCCAGCGGCCACCGGATCTTCACCGGCGTCAATAATACCACCGGGAAACTCCCACGAAAGCGCATCAATGCCCCAACGAAATTGACGCACTAGTACCAATTCCCCAGCACGGGTTCGGGCGATGACAATGACCCAGTCGCGTGAATCGATATAATAAAACTCACCTTCGGTGCCTTTTTTGGGATGACGATAGCGACGCGCACGTAAATCCCATACGCGACAAGCGTTGAGTAGTTGATCGTCTAATAAGTCCCAGCTCTGTGGAGCACCGACCTCGTCCGAATCGGACATTACTTGGTAGGAATTTGAATCGTTTGACCAATCGCCAAACGGCGTGGGTCTGCATCTGGATTCGCATCGAGAATCGCTTGGACGGCGACGCCAAACTTGCCCGCAATCTTACCAAAATTATCTCCGGATGCGATCACATAAGTGCTGGCAGCTCCGGGAGCAGCTATGGCGGCGGGAGATCCGGTATCGTTCGATGCAGCACTCGCTTCCTGGGGCGCTGGCACTGCGCGAAAACCCACGGCGGCAAATTCATTCAGCATCTCCGCGGTCTTTACGATCTGCGCGCGATTGGTATTAAGTTCACCAGCGAGCTTTTTAACCGCTTGTTCACCTTGCGAGCTATAAATTCGCAAACGGTTCACAGTCTTAGACTGCTCGGAAATTTGGGCAGCGAGCTCGGCGACCTGAGTCTGAAACCCATTGATCACCTTTTCGATCTTGGCCGAGCTGGTTGCGCCCGCGGAGACGGACTCATCGATCGGGTTCAGCCGTTGGTTTGCAGTCAGCCCGAAATATAGGCCAGCACCACCGAGAACGATTCCCAGCACTGCGAGTGCGACGGGGACCATATTGCTAGGGGATTGATTAACGTCATCTTCCATAAACTGAGCACGCTAAGACATTTACTGAACTGTGCAAGCAAGGGATACGCGATGTTGCCACTGAAGCAAAATGTTCCCAACTTAGCGACAATGCCGAATAAACCAGAGCCTTCAAAGCGACTCATACGCCTACTACTATTGCTGCTAGTCCCAGCACTGATCAGTGCCGCCGCGGTTTACTATACCTGGAGCGCACATCCCGATCTCGAATACTGGAAAACGCTCGTCTCCAATGCATATACTTATTTGGAAGCGCACCCGATCTTATTAATCATGGTATTAGCAACGCTGCCGGGCATCGGATGTCCCTTGAGCCCGCTGCTGATCATCTTCGGAATTGTCATGGGGCCACGCTTTGGGCTTCCCGCGACTTGCGCGATGGGCATTACCGCGACCAGTTTTTGTTCGATTTGGACTTATGCCTTAGCCTCCGGCCCTCTGCGGGTCTTTTTGAAAACACATCTATTGAAAAAATGGGACATACCCGAGTTCTCGGATAGCAGCGCACTGCGCCTCGGTATTATCATTCGAATCACGCCGGGCATTCCTTATCCCGTACAGAACGTCGCGCTCGGCGTAATGGGAATGCGCTTCAAGACCTACCTACTCGCATCTCTACCAGCACAGAGTCTCTACACGATCGGATTCATTGTCACCGGCGGCGCACTTTTTGAAGGCCGTGCCGGTCTGGCGATCACTGGTGTTTTGTTCCTCATCGTCATTATCCTCGTCACACGGATGTTGAACAATCGAAGCATCAGCCATGTTGGATAATCTTATTACTCCTGCCTCTGAACAGGTATTAAAAGTCACCGAACTGACGCGCCAGATCAAGGCACAGCTCGAGGGGCGCTTCACTCAGATTTGGGTGCAAGGCGAGGTCTCCAACCTTCGCCGACAAAGCTCGGGGCATGTCTATTTCTCACTCAAAGACGCTGGCAGTCAGCTTCCCTGCGTGCTCTTTGCCCGCGATGCCGCTCAACAAGGATTTCAACTGGAGGACGGTATGGAAGTGCTACTGTTCGGCAGCCTATCCGTCTATGCACCGCATGGCCGCTACCAGTTGATCGCCAAAATGACCATCCAAAGTGGTCAAGGGCGATTGCAAATGGAGTTTGAACGCCTAAAGCAAAAGCTCGCCGCTGAAGGCTTGTTTGAAAAAGAGCGTAAGCGCTCGCTGCCTGCGCTGCCAATGCGCATCGCCGTGGTAACGTCTCCGACAGGTGCTGCACTGCAAGACTTTCTGCGCATTCTACGTCGGCGTAATTACAAGGGCGAAGTCGTGATATTCCCAGCACGCGTGCAAGGCAAAGGAGCCGAAAAAGAAGTGGCCGCGATGCTCGAATATGCTGGAGCGAGTCAGGATTTTGACATCGTCGTCATCACTCGTGGCGGTGGCAGTATCGAAGACCTCTGGGCCTTTAACGAAGAAGTGCTGGCACGCGCGGTTGCGGCCTGCCCACTGCCGGTAATTTCAGCAGTGGGCCACGAAATTGACACCGTCCTAACTGACTACGCCGCCGACGAGCGTGCCGAAACGCCTTCCGCAGCAGCCGAGCTAATCTCATCACTGATGATCGAAGCCGAGCAACGCCTCGAGCAAGCCGAGAGCAACTTGCTCTATTGGATAGAGACTGGTATCGCCGAGCGTCGCCAAAGTCTGAGCGCGCTTCAGTCGAAAATGCATATTATCGCGCCCGAACGTCAGGTCGAAATGCTCGGCATGAAGCTCGACGACCTCGAGAATCACCTTAGTCAAGCCCTGCAAAATCGTCTACATCGCGAACGCACAAAGCTCGCCCAACATTCACAGAGCCTCGCCGAGCATCACCCTCGTATCAAGATCAGTTTAGCACACCAAGCACTCGAAAATTTCCAGCAGCGCTTTAATCGCGCGACACAAGTCGACACACTCAACAAAAACGAGCACCTCCTATATTTACACAAACGACTGGATAATAGCAGCTTAAACGCCACAATGCGGCGTGGTTTCGCCGTACTAAAAAGCACCGATGGCACGATTATCAGCAGCGCCCAGATCGGCCAAAACGAAGATCAGCTCACCGCTCAATTGAACGACGGTGCAATCACACTAAAAGTACTAAAATAAAATTAAGGCGCCCAAACAGGTTCAGCAGTCAGCAGATAGTTGATTTTTCATTTAGTGAGGGTTAGGCTCTAGTCTCTTGATGCGGGGTCGAGCCATCGGCTTTCGCTCATAGGCATCTCGCCCGAGACGACCGAATATCTCCCAAACTCGTAAAAGAATCTTAAATAAAGAGCCGAAGACCCTTGAATCCTACTGAATTCAGTTTACCTCGCAAAATTCTGGCATACTTTACCAGTTACTTATGAGTGAAGAATCAGGGGAGCCAATACCGCCCAAACTAAAATTATCCAGCTCGAGAAATCAGCCGGAAAAACCGCAAAGTGCCCGATCAGCGAGCGCACCCTCCAGTGTCAACGCCAGTCTTTCCTCAAAAACAGACGCCTCTCCGCTAGAGACTCCCAGCACCGCGAGCAAGCCAGCGCCCGTACTCAAGGCGACCCCACCGCCAGCCGAGGTAATCCCACCGCCAGTCAAGGCGACACCACCGCCAGTCAAGCTAACCCCACCTCCTCAGACGCAGCAACCCGCACCCCGCACTGGTGGCAGTGCCTCAGCAAAAATCAATGAATCCGCCACAGCAACTACCGAACCTGCGGAAAAAGAAAGTCCCTTGAGCAGCATTCTAATCGTTGTCGCCATACTATTTATACTTGCCGCAGCCGCAGGTGGCATCTGGTTCCTCCTTCGTAGCGATGAGCCTGAACAGCTTAAAAGCACTGAGATCGCTGCACCCGCAGCAGCCGCGTCCAACCCAGTCGAACGCGCAAAAGCCAGCATCGCAACAGTCCCCGATCGCAATCTCGATAAAGCACTCGGCACTGAATCGGCTCCCGAGCCCAGCACCCAGGCGGCAGCAGAGCCGATCGAAGCAGAGCTCAGCGCAATAGAACCCAGCGTAGTCATCCCCATCAGCCTCAAAGAATCCGTCTCTAAGTATTTACAAAATATCCATATCGGCGGCATTCGAACCGGCGAGCGAGCCCGGATCATGCTCGATGGCGAAAACTACAACATCAACGACACTGTAGATGCCGCCTCTGGCCTAGTATTTATAGGCACACGCGACCAACGGCTGCTATTTAAAGACCGAAACGGAATAATATATGTTAAAAGCTTCTGATTGCACTCTGCTAAAAAATCATTTCTTATAGGCACAATTATGAAAGTGAAAGCAACAATCCTCTCCATCCTAACACTCACCGTAGTCTTCTTTTCCGGCTGCACGACACCAGTCGCAATCGATCCGATGACAGGTCAACAGCAGACTGCGAAATACCAATCCGGTTTCTTCTACGCGCCTATCGCAGCTGATGCGAACGCTGTTTTCTTGACCGCTATTCGCGCAATAGACGGCATGGGGCTCCTTCGCACTGGCGAACTTCACAAGAAGGACTACATCAAGATCTTCGCTCGTCAAGTCGGCGACAAAGAAGTGGTTGTGCGCATCCAGCAAATCGCAGCAGGCGAGTCTGAAATCCGCATTCGTGTTGGCACGCTAGGCGATCTGCCACAATCGCAGGTCATCTATGCAAAGATCCGCGACGCAATGTAGTCTCAACAACAAAACCTTTCCAAACCGCCTTTCCACTTGGATCGGCGGTTTTTTTATGTTTTTCTTTAACACCCTCGGAATCAACTTTTATACCTAAAACAAATATGAGCTCACCATTTACCATTATCGGAGTCGGCAGCCCCATCGTCGATGCCATCGCACACGTCCAAGACAATTTCATCGAGCAAATCGATGGCGACAAAGGCGGAATGGTGCTAGTCGATGCCCCTACGATCGAGATGCTGCTAAGCTCCCTCCCCGATACCCCAACAAAAGCGCCCGGCGGCTCTGGGGGTAACACTCTGTTCGCGCTCGCACGCATGGCGAACAACACCAGCTTCCTTGGCAAAATAGGCAACTGCTCAGAAGGCGAATTCTACCGCCAGCAATTCACGCAGCTTGGCGGCGATAGCTCACGCTTCAAAATCGGCGAGCAAGCCAACGGCCAATGCATCTCCTTGGTTACGCCCGACGGCGAACGCACCATGCGCACCAATCTCGGAGCAGCAATGACGCTCGCACCCGAAGAAATTTCAGCCGCCGACTTTGCTGGGTGCAATCATGCCCACATCGAAGGCTACCTACTCTTTAATGAAGCACTGATGATGCGTGTGCTCGAATCTGCCAACGCCGCAGGCTGCACCATTAGTCTCGATCTCGCCTCCTTTGAGGTAGTGCATGCGACCAGTGCCATTTTACCAGCCATCCTACGCGACTACGTCGATATCGTCTTTGCCAACGAGGAAGAGGCCGAAGCATTCACAGGAATCAAAGATGACTACCATGCCATGGCCACGAAGCTCGCCGAATATTGTGAGATCGTCGCCGTCAAAGTCGGGGCATACGGCTCCTACATTGCGCACGCCGGGACGATCACCAAAATCGAACCAATGCACGCCGCAAAAGTCATCGACACCACTGGCGCCGGTGATCTCTGGGCGGCAGGCTTTCTGCACGGCTGGTCACATCAACTCGACCACGCTCAATCGGCAAAGATAGGCTCCATCCTCGGCGCCGCCGTCGTGCAAGTCCAAGGCAGTGTGCTCCCTGCGCATGTTTGGGACGACGTCATGAGCGCGATCCAAGTATAACCCTCAAGTCTCAGCCTTCAGCCCTCAAGTCATGGACACCGATCAAATCTCCACACTCATCGAAGACATTGCCAAGCGCGCACGCGCCGCATCGCTCGAATTGGCCACGCTCTCCACTGAAGCGAAAAATGGTTTCCTTAAACTGCTCGCGCAAAAGCTAGTCGAGCAAACCGATGACATTCTCAGCGCGAATGCCCTCGATTTGGAAGCAGCCAAGGCCATGGAACTCTCCGGACCCATGTTGGAGCGCCTCAGCCTAACCGCCGAGCGTATCGCAGATATGGCTGCAGGTGTGAGTCAAGTCGCCGCCCTCCCCGACCCTGTCGGCGCAGAGATCGAGCGCCTCTCTCCACCCAAAGGCTTTGACCTGCGTAAGATCCGTGTGCCGATGGGCGTCATTGGCATCATCTATGAATCACGCCCAAATGTGACGGTGGACTGTGCCATTCTTTGCCTTAAATCAGGCAACGCCTCCATCCTTCGCGGCGGTAAGGAAGCATATCATAGTAATATGAAACTCGCCGAAATAATTCGTGCAGCGCTCAAAGAAGCAGGCATCAATGAAGACGCCGTCCAAGTCATACCCACCACTGACCGATGGGCGCTCAACGTCTTGCTCAAGCAAGATGATACGATCCACTGCATCATTCCCCGTGGCGGCGAAAGCCTCATCCGCTTCACCGTCGAGAATAGCCGTATCCCAGTAATCAAGCACTACACTGGCGTCTGCTCGATCTACATCGATGCCGCAGCAGATGCGGACAAGTCCGAATCGATTTTAATCAACGCCAAATGCCAACGCCCCAGCGTCTGCAATGCGGCAGAGAATCTCATTGTGCATCAAGGCGCCACCGCACAACTTCCACAACTCGCCAAAGCACTACACGACAACGGCGTCGAGCTGCGTGTAGAGCCAAAGGCCAAAGCAATCCTCACAGGCACAGGACTGCCGCTCGTGGATGCCACGCCTGAAGATTTCGGCACCGAATATTCCGACCTAATCATCTCAATCGCAGTGGTTGCAGATACTAAAGCCGCCATCGAGCTGATCAATGCCAACGGATCAGGACATAGCGATGCAATCATTACCGAAGATGCCGAGGCCGCACGTCTCTTCCTTGCGGGAGTCGACGCATCCACCGTCTATCACAATGCTTCAACGCGCTTCACTGATGGCTTCGAATTCGGCCTCGGCGCGGAGATTGGCATCTCAACCGACCGCCTACATGCCCGAGGCCCCATGGGGCTCAACGAGCTGTGCACTTATAAGTACGTGATCCACGGACAAGGCGAAATCAGGTAAGCACGCTGAAACGAAATCGGATACGCACGGCCCGACAAGCGACCTCTACTGCTTTGGATCGATAAACGGGCTGCTCGGCTTCGACTCGTCTTCGGCCATTTTCTGTTCTGTTTTCAGACGCAGTTGGCCGCAGGCTGCATTAATATCGTGGCCCTTCTCGCGACGAATTGTCACCGATACACCGCCCTTGCGCAACACATCAACAAACGCATCCTGACGAGGCACGCTGGGGCGCTGCCACTCTAGTCCCTCAACCTTGTTGTAAGGGATGCAATTCACGTGCGCATGTAGATCACGCGCGATTTTGGTTAACGCCTTGGCCTGATCGAGGCTGTCATTGACGTCCTTAATCATAATAAACTCCAGCGTCAACATTCGCCCATGCTTCTGTTGAAAAGCTTTCACCGCCGGCAACAGCTCTTCCAACGGATACTTCTTGTTGATCGGCATGATCTGATCGCGCACTTCATTGGTCGCACCGTGCAGCGAAATCGCCAGTCGCACAGGCACACTTTCGTCTGCCAGCTTAAGAATCTGTGGCGCGAGACCTGAAGTCGAAACCGTGATGCGGCGGGCACCGAAATTGAGTCCCCAATCTGCATTTAAAATCTTAATCGTCTGTACCAATGTATCATAGTTCGCGAGCGGCTCACCCATACCCATGAACACAATGTTATCAAACGAGGCGATCTCTTCCTTGGCACGCTTGGTGTGTGCATCCTCACGACGGCAAATATGCATCAACTGCGACACCACCTCCGCCGCCATCAAATTACGCCGAAAGCCAGCGAGCCCCGAAGCGCAAAACTTACAGCCATACGCGCAGCCCACCTGAATCGATACACATACGGTCTTGCGTGAATTCTCCTGCCCCACTCCCGTCTGTGGCGCACGGATCAACACCGTCTCGATCAAGGACTTGTCTTCCAATTCCAGCAACAGCTTCTGGGTGACATCGTCCGAGCGCTTATCAATCAACGATGAGGTTGGATATAAAATATAGTGAGTATCCAGCCAAGCGCGAAAGGCTTTCGGCAAATTGCTCATCGCATCCCACTGGTCCACGCGCTTCTTGTAAAGCCACTCCATCACCTGTTTCGCACGAAAGCTCGGAAAGCCCGCCGCTTCGACGCTCACTTTGAGGCTTTCTAGAGTTTCGCCAAATAGGCTTGGTTTTTCCGGTGTAAATTTCACGAGGGCGACGTTGCACGGATTTCTAAGAATCTCCACCGAAATCTGACCTCTAAGTGTTCGAGATTGCAAAAATCAAAAAGCTCAGCAAGTTAAGTGAACAGATGAGCACCTTATATCAAACGACCCGTCGGATCAAAGACATGGTCGCCAGCGAGCGTCCACAAGAGCGGTTGGCCAAGCACGGCGCCAAAGCACTCAGTGACAGTGAAATCCTCGCGATGATTTTACGCAGCGGGCCGCGCGGCATTGATGTCCTCACCATGTCCAGCGATCTACTCACCGCCGCAGGCTCTCTCACTCACCTACTGCGCTGGACGGCCGCCGACTTCCAAAAGATTAAGGGGATCGGCACCGTTAAATCGCTTCAGTTGATGGCAGTCATGGATTTCGCGCGCCGTATTTTACAAGAAGACGATTCGGTCGAAACAATCTTCGATACACCCGAAGTCGTGGCAAACCACTTTCGCACTCTGATCGCTGGCGCAGAAGTCGAGCATTTTTGGACACTCTGCCTCGACCGCAAAAATCGCTTAATTCAACGCGTCGAAGTCACCGTGGGAACGGCGTCCTCTTGTCTCGTGCACCCTAGAGAAGTATTCAAGCAAGCGATCCGAATCAGCGCATCGGCCATCCTCGTCGCTCACAACCACCCTAGCGGTGACCCCGCTCCTAGCCGTGCCGACATACAAGTGACTCGCCAACTACGCGAAGCCGCCAAAGTCATTGGCATCGATCTACTCGACCACATTATTCTCGGTCAAAAGAGCAAAGACCCGCAAGGCATCGGTCTGTATAGCTTCAACGAAGCAGGCTTAATCTAGCCAGAAATCTCGGGCTTTTGCACCGCCCAGAAACGGCAATCATCGGAAAAGGCCGCCACTTCCGGAGACTCGTGCGCTAGTTGCGAGCGCATCACAGTGGCCTCGACTCGAAAACCGACCCGTGCAAGTACCGCCTCCATTTCCTGCACAGAGGGCACGTGCATATAGTGATCACCATCAGCAGTTGCTTCCGTGCGATCACCATAATCATCCAAGTCAGCCGATTGATTGGCTTCTTGCCAGCGGCGCTGTTCTTCGATCCAGAAGCTGCGGTGCGTTGAGCGATCACGATCATGCGAGGTAAATACAAACCAAGCGCCTGGCCGAATAACTCGATAGATTTCACTCAGTGCCTGCTCGCGTTGAGCGGCCTGCGGGATCTGCATCAGCCCATTAAACCCAAAAATAGCACCATCAAAAGCGTTGTCATCAAATTCCAAATCCGTGGCATCGCAGACACGCAGCGGTAAATTGTATTCCAGTAAGGTAGATAGATGGCGCGCTCGCTTGATCATCTTACGTGAATAATCGGTCGCCATGATATTGGTGTAGCCCAACTCATGCAGCCCAAGGGCAATCCGCCCAGCCCCACATCCTAGCTCGAGCAAGGAATCACTGGGCTCAAAGACGCGAGTAAATATTTTTTCCTCTGATTGCCACAGCCCCAAACGCTGAGCTGCGTCTGCGTAGTGTTCTACCACAGATTCAGAATCAAAATATTTGAGCACAGTTTCGCGATCCATCCACAAAACAAACGACGCGCACGCCCAGTTTGGCAATTCTTATCTAGTGCACGACCCCCTATAAATACACAAAATTAGTGTTATCTACTTCTTGCCACCGGAACCGTTATCTCCAAGGTCTGACTTACTTTTACGACATGGTCGCTTTACTCAAAACGCTTATTCTACTGATCATCGCCACCGCATTGGCCATCACGGCGCTGCTGGTGCCAGCACAGATACGCTCCGTTGATCCGACAGTGGTCGAGCTCGCGGGCGCTAACAGTAGCTCAGTTGATGACAAGATTTGGGAGGAAATCAATGCCGCCTATATCGGCCCCGCACAACGATTCGCAGCAGCGACCGGCGGTCAAGACCCCGCCCAGCAGGCGCAGATTCAACTGCTCTTAGACAAAAATCCGAACTTTGCCAGCAGCGGCGGGCCTGACCGCGACTTTGAAGATTTACTCAAGCGCAGTGTCACTCAGCGTAAAAGTCGCGCCGTCATCCCCCAACTACTACCTCGCAGCGAACGCGCCTCACTCACCGAATCACTCTCCACTTCGCGTAATCGCAACGTCACCGCACTTCTAAGCATTCGCGACATCGCTGGCCTATCACGCCTCCACCCTGCGAGTCACGCGGCTGGTGCTCCCTATGATGCAGGCGTGCTGACAATCGCACTTCTGATCGAGGCTGGCCATTTCCAACCCAGCCTCGCCCAACAAATTGGCAATCTGGCAACTTTAGCCGCAGGCTACAATCCAGAGGCCACGATCGCCTGCGAAGACCTAGTGATCGGTACCCTCTCGCTTGGTCGTCAGCTCGACTACATCTCATTAGTCAGTCTTGCAGAATTGACCGAAACACTCGGCGATTGGTCGCAAATGGCCGCCCTCTTTCGCGCACAGCCAGATCGCATTGCCGAAAACTACACCGCGTTGCGATTCTCAGAATCTCCCGATACCCTTTATCGCTACCTCGCCGAGCAAACCAAAACTGGCAATCAAGACCTAGACTTCGCATTACGCCATGGTCCAGGAGCCGTGAGCCATTTAATCCATACCGAGCAACCGCTGTACCAAGCCAGCTCAATACCCGGCACCGTCCTAAGCTTACTGGCACCCTTCCGTCCGCAGAGTTTCGTCGAGATTACGCTGCATAACAATACACTCGGACAAGCCCTCAAATTTGCTCTGCTCTTCCTCGCTGGTTTAGCGTTCGCCTTCGCCATGGGCAGTGCTTGGCGCAGCAGTTTGGGCAATACAAGCACGGTATCGCGCAGCAACCCGATGGTCATGGCACGCGATATACTTATTAGCTTCGTCGTCGTTCTGACCATCTGGACCTTCTTCGAACCCAATATCCTTAAATCTCAAGAATCTGTTTCAGACACTGGGCCACGCATCGAATTTGCCGTAGCCGACACACTTCAATCCATCAAATCACCCGTCAAAGCCATGCAAGAGATCAACCAAGTCACACTCCTCGTCCTCGCGCTGTTCTTTATTATACAGCTCGTGATCTACTCGTTCTGTCTAATCAAGATCAAAGAAGTCAGCAAACAATCACTCAGCTCAGACATGAAGCTGAAGCTACTCGACAACGAAGAGAACTTGTTCGACTTCGGGCTCTATGTCGGTCTCGGCGGCACCGTACTGTCCTTGATCCTCGTCGCAGTCGGCATCGTCGAAGCCAGCCTTATGGCTGCCTATGCGTCCACTTTGTTCGGCATCCTCTTCACAGCGATCCTGAAGGTGATGCACCTACGCCCCTACCGCCGTCAACTGATTCTTAGTGCTGGCGACGCTTAAACGCCATCCACTTAAACAACAAAAGCGAACTGTAACAGTATGAAGGTCGCTACTCCCTCACGTCGCTACCTGTGATTTCCTACATTTCAATTTTACGACTCCGCCTACTATGAACAAAACCTTGATGCTAGTCATTTGTGACTTCCTCCTCCTGAGTATGTTGGCGCTTGCACGCTTCGATCCACCCGAAGAGCGCCCGGATGTGACACTCGATGCCACTGCCGCCTCCGCGACAGCAGAGGCCGAGCTGATTAGCCTGCTCGAAGAGTCCCTGCAGTCGGAACTCGAGTCCCGCTCAGGCCTAAGCGAAGATCTCACTGAAACACGACAAAACCTGGAAAAACAGGCGCTCAATCTCGCCGAACGCGAAGCCGCACTCGCGGCCACTCAGAAAAGCTTACAAGAAAAAGCAGCTGAAGCCGCACAACTCACCGTCGCCAAAGCGAGCATTGAAGCCGATCAAGCCAAGCTGACTGAAGAAAAAGCCCAAGTTGAAGCGGATCGCCAAGCCCTGGCTCTGAAATTTGAATCCACTCGCGCCGAGCTCGAGAGCGCTCAGACTGAGCGTATCGAACTCACTCAGACTCTCGGCCAACTCAAACAAGAAACGTCCGTCTCTAAAGAACGGCTCACACAAGCGGAGAAAGATCTAATCACCCGCGAAGTGGCCCTCGCTCAACGTGAAGCCGAGCTCAAAGCCGCTCAAGCCGAGACCAAAAAGCTCAATCAGGAGCGGGAGGCACTGAACAACCAACTCGCAGTCGCCAAGGCCGAGCGCAGCCTACTGGAGCAAAATCTAATTAGGGAGAAACAAGATAAAGTACAGGCACAGGCTCATGCGTCACGGCTCACTGAAAACGTATCCCAACTCGGGCAAGGCGTCTCCGAATTGGCCCAGAGCTCCGAAGAAATCATTCAAGAGATGGATGCGAGCCGGCCACGCACGATGAGCGAAATTTTCACACGCTTTCAAAACAACCGTGCCACGATTCACTTTACCTCTTCAGAGAAACCGCGTATTGGCAGTCCCACGACGCAACACTACGAAAGTAAAAGTATCCTAATTGCGGATACTGAAGGCACTTACCTCGTCACGCACACCGCAGACACACCTTTTGCCTTCTTCAAGAACCCTGACAGCCTCCTCAGCGTGCAACTGGAAGTCACACTCGCGGGCCGCACCTTCCCGATTAATCAAATCGCATTCCTCAGCGCCGACCCTCGACTGATCTACATCCCACTGGCGAAAAGCACCGTCGAGGCTTCAGGCCTAGAAACCTTCGAACTAGCAATTCAACCAGAACGCTGGGAGGAAGCTGTCCTTGTTAAAAACGACGAGAGCAACTTTGGCCGCACGGGCTTTCGCCGTCTGACCAGCAGTGAGCGCTTCCTCAAGATGGATCGCCCCGCCCTCGGCGAACTGTTTGCCGATTTCGCATCCTCGCGCGGCGACCTAGCCTTCAGTAAAAACAGTCAATTCATCGGCGTATTAACCGACTCAAAACACGCGGTAGTAATCGACGCGTTCCTCGCTAGCGCTTTTGGCAACTTAGGTGCCAACTTTAACAAAGAAGCAAGCGCCGCAACGATCCGACGCCTAAAAGACCGCGTCCGCAAGCTACCGAATGAGGTGCAGTAGTTGGTGGTTGAATGTAGTTTGCAGCTTCGCTCAATGAACAAAACGATCAAGAGTATAGTCGTCTTAGTACTCACGGCTATCATAACAGTTGGCGCTTTTTTCATGATTGGGCCGCAGATCATGATCATCGTACCGGTTTTTTTCGTGGCAGGAATTGTCTTTGCGTTCCGGCGCTCCTCTCTGTCATTGGTTTGCTTTGGCTACCTGTTCAGCTTTGGCCTGGTCTCAGCATACGTCGGTTACTTAGAGATCACCGACTACGAGCGGACTTCTCCATTTGTAGTTTCAATGGTCCTTGGCCTTGTAGGCGTCGGCCTGATTGCGGCCGGCCTGTGGCAGGCACTGCCCGGTCGGACGATCAAAAAAGCAAACAGAATGCCTGAACAAGGCAGTGGCGCCAACGATCCATCAAACCCTAGCCCTTTACACCGCTAGCGAGCACCGTCTGAAAATTCGGCGCTTCGGCTTCTTGAGCGACGACATTGACTTCGATCTGACGGAAGCCTGCTTCTTTTAAAAACTGATAGAGTTTGTTCTCTGAGAATCCGAGCCAAACGTCGGCATAGAGCTCGTGGGCTTTCTCGAACTGGTGCTCCAAGAGGTCGATAATGATTAGTTTACCCCCAGGCTTTAAAATACGGGAGGCTTCCTGTATCGCCTGCTGCGGATGCTGCGCATGGTGCAGTGCCTGACTGAGCAACGCTAAATCAAATGCCTCATCCTCAAGTGGAACGGCTTCGATGTCACCCAACTTGTAGCTTAAATTAGTAAATCCATTCTTCTTGGCCAGCTCACTGCCGAACTCGACCATCTTCGGAGAATTATCGACACACACAATTTTCTCGGCGCGACGTGCCAGTAATTGAGACAGTAGCCCCTCGCCTGCTCCCAAATCTACGACCTTAATTTTCGGCGTTAGATGCAGTAAGAAATGGCCAATCGCTTCCCAGCTGCGGCCTGGGCAATAGTTTTTGCCCAATCTCCCAGCTACCGAATTAAAATATTGCTCCGACTGCTGCTTACGCTTCTCCAAGATGCGCTTCAAATTGGCAGTATCCTCGCCGATCTGCGTGGTGCCTTCAACTGCGGCACAGGCTGCCTGTAACAACGCAGCATCTTTTGCATCAAAGACACTTAATGCGTAAAATGTCTTTTTCCCCTCACGGCGATCGTGCACCAACTCGCCCTGCCGAAGAAGCCCGAGGTGCGAAGAGATGCGCGACTGCCCCATATCCAATACGTCTTGGAGTTCGGCGACTGATAGTTCCTCCTTTGCCAACAATGAGAGAATGCGAACCCGCGTCGAGTCCGCCAATAGTTTCAATATTTCCCAAGAGTCCGCCATAGATGAGAACGTTCATACTATAGACATCACCGTGATGGCGAGTTGATATTTTACCGCAGCCAACCAACTGTGCGAGATCCTTGGCTATGCTTGTGCTGCTTCAGCAAGCGCTTCTTTAACCTGAGCAGTAATTGCGCTCCAGTCCTTGTTGGCGATTTGCGCCTTGGTTGCCAGCCATGAGCCGCCAATTGCAAAGACTTCAGGAATCGAAAGGTACTCGTTCATATTGTTGAGCGAGACACCACCAGTTGGGCAGAATTTCACACCGATATTCGCATACGGAGCCGCCATTGCTTTGAGCAGTTTTGGTCCACCAGCAGCTCCAGCAGGAAAAAACTTGAGGTGCTCACAGCCCAATTTAATCGCCGCTTGGATGTCGGAAGGCGTCATGATACCCGGAATAAACGGGATATCGTGCGACTTAAAATAGCCGATCGTCTCGGAATCTGTGCCTGGCGCGAGGCCGAACTTACTGCCTGAATCAATCGCGATTTTCGCCTGCTCCTGCGTGACAACCGTGCCCGCGCCAACGAGCATTTCAGGAAATGCATTCGCAATCGATTCGATCGCACCAGCCGCTGCTGCTGTGCGGAATGTGACTTCGATAATATTAAGACCGCCTTCAAGTAGTGCGTTGGCGAGTGGCTTAGCATCTTCAACATCGTCAATGACGATGACGGGTATGACGGGAAACTGGTCGAGTGCTAACATTATGAAATAAGTTTTTAGGGGTTCGGGTTGAACGGGGAACTGCGAATCTAACCAGCTTCGATTCTAGCGATCCACACGTGCACCGCCGCCAGCTTTGATCTTTTTCACTTCTTTAAGTGAAGCCATCGTGGTGTCCCCCGGTGTCGTCATGGCCAGTGCGCCGTGCACACATCCATAGTCGACTGCTTCCTGCGGATCGTTCTCGGTCAAGAACCCATAGATCAGGCCCGAAGCAAAACTATCGCCACCGCCGACTCGGTCGAGGATCTCAAGGCCTGGAAATTTAATCGACTCAAAGAACTCGCCGTGGTGCCAAGCCATCGCAGCCCAGTCATTGACACTGGCAGTCTTAACTGCGCGCAGGGTTGTGGCAGTGGCCTTGAAGTTCGGAAATTCCTTAATCGCTGTGGAGATCATTTCCTTAAACGCCTCTACTGGGACCTGTGAAATGTTCTCATCAACCCCCTCAACTTCGAAGCCGAGACAGGCAGTGAAATCTTCTTCGTTGCCGATCATTACATCGACATATTTGGCAATCTCGCGATTCACCTCTTGGCACTTTGCAAGGCCGCCAAAGTCTTTCCAAAGCGACGGACGATAGTTCAAATCGTAGCTGACGATGGTGCCGTGCTTTTTCGCGCATTTGACTGCTTCGAGCACAACATCTGGAGTGCTCTCACTCAAAGCGGCGTAGATCCCGCCAGTGTGGAACCATTGCACGCCGCGTTTACCGAAAATCTCTTCCCAATCGATATCGCCAACCTTGAGCTGACTCGCTGCGGTGTTGCCACGGTCTGGGCAACCCACGGCGCCGCGAATACCGAACCCGCGCTCGGTAAAGTTAAGGCCATTACGGACCGTGCGGCCGATGCCGTCGTAGTCCACCCATTTGATGAACTGCGTATCCACCCCACCCTGCAAGATGAAGTCTTCGACCAGACGGCCGACAGGATTGTCCGCGAAGGCAGTGACCACCGCGGTCTTTAGGCCGAAGCAGCGACGTAGTCCGCGAGCGACGTTATATTCGCCGCCCCCTTCCCATGCCGTAAATTGACGAGCGGTATGCGCACGGCCTTCGCCAGGGTCGAGGCGCAGCATGACCTCTCCAAGCGAGATGCATGCGTATTCACAAGAGTCGGAAGATTTGATGTCGATCGCCATGAGCAGTGTGTCTTTCTGAGTGTTCTGTTCGTTTGAAAATTGAGTGCGCAAACAGGTTTGCGGCGTTCTGAGATGTAAATAATAGCGAAACCTAGCGATTATTATAATTGCATAATTTTGATAATTTTTGCATTAATGCGCAATTGATGCAAATAAAACATGTTTTGATGGTCCTTGGGAGCTATGACCAGTCTGCACACGAGGGTATTGCGCAATATGCTGGGCAGCACGGTTGGCACTTGAATGTCAGTATTCTCAAAGACTTTCAGCTACCCGAGCACTGGCAAGGCGACGGCATCATCACATCATTGAATAATAGCCGGACTTTAGAGGAGTTTGTATTGCAGGCGAAAGTACCGACTGTGGATCTATCGATTTGGCGTGAGGACATCGACCTGCCTCGCGTGGCAGCGGACAACCCGGCACTAGGTCGAGCCGGCGCCGAGCACTTTTTAAGTATGGGACATCGCCATTGTGCGTGGTTTGCACTGGCCAGCAATCCGGTCAGCCGCGCACGCTATGTCGCTTACAGTCAACGCTTAGCGTTAGCAGGAATCATTTGTATACGCCTAGACACGACGCGCCCACAAGATGCGGCTTACATCACGAAGCGACTTAAGCAGCTACCAAAGCCCTGTGCTATCTATACCAAGAGTGACTATGATTCAGCTTGGCTGTCGAACTTATGTATGGATGCTGGATTACGCGTGCCTGAGGACATCGCAATTCTAGGCGCAGATGATAACAGATTAATTTGCGAAAACCAAGTAGTGCCACTCTCGAGCGTGCGCTACGACTTAAAAACGATTGGCTATGAGGGTGCCGCGATGCTTGATCGACAGATGAACGGCCAGACGCTCGACCAGCATCTAAAGTTGATTCCGCCGTGCGGTATAACCATTCGGCAAAGCACGGATGCGCTGGCAGTGACCGACCCGCTTATTCGCAAGCTATTGAAGTATCTAAAGACCCACTTCAAGCGCTCGATCGGCACCGTAGAACTGGCCGAAATGCTTGGAGTTAGTCGCCGCAATCTTGAGATGCGTTTTCGTGAGAGCATGCATAACAGCATCCGTGAGTATTTAATTGGTATCCGTATCGATGAAGCGAAACGACTAATGAACTACACCGATGAGACGATCGAGACGATCGCGGCGTTAACCGGATTTTGCCACGCGCCTCATTTCAGTAATACATTTAAGAAACAGGAGGGCATCTCCCCGATACGCTATCGCAATCAATATGCGTCGCAACCCCTTGCGAGCGGTCTAGAACAGTAATCCCCTTTTGAAAGTATCGATTTTGCGTGACGGCACCAATGATGCGCTGAGTCGACAAGGGTACAAAACAGCCGTAAGGGAGTTCTGTTAGCTATCATTTCGGTATGTGCGTCGGACCGATGATAGACCGCGATTGATGAGAGCACGAAAAGGCCCGTCTCTTTTTTCAAAGGGACGGGCCATAATACTGGCGATAACCTACTCTCGCACCCCAGCGTGGGGG